>Ga0114981_10000978_pt1 | contig 18875 bp, 21 predicted proteins | sample S_140806_MF_Meta_FD_87028 | JGI IMG/M metagenome (GOLD analysis project Ga0114981, IMG submission 87028) | Freshwater microbial communities from Lake Simoncouche, Canada to study carbon cycling - S_140806_MF_MetaG | ecosystem: Environmental > Aquatic > Freshwater > Lake | place: Lake...
AGTGGTATCAAAGGCATCACGGAGTCCATCGTGTGGTCCAAGGTCAAGCCCGGCGAAAAATCGTACTTCGTGAATGACCAGACCAAAATGGCTTTTGACCTCAGTAAAGATAACGCAATGATTATGATTCCACCCAAGTGTAGCCACGGCACGGCAAATACGGGCGACCACGGCGGCTGCGGCTTTGTTATTATAACCAAGGCAAACCAAGTGTGGGATACCGCCGATAACCGCAACTGGCAGAAACTGTGGCGTAATTATGCCACCTCAGCCGCCGCTAAGAACGATTTTGCCCCCTATAAAAATGAGAAGGTGAAGGGCAACAAATGGTCTCAGTACGGCACACAAGAACCCGATAAAGAGATTGCCGATGCTGAACTAAAAGAGAAGCGTGCGACTGGTGCTGGGCGTGGCGGTGTTTCACTAAAGCGGGCGGATTTCATTAAAGAGCATATGAATCTGTTAAACATCTTGAAGAGCGGTTCGCCCGCAGCCCGCAAAAGGGAGGCGGCGGACCAAGCCAAAGAACTGGCGGGCGTTTTAGGCGGGTCAAAAAACGGGCTGGCGGGTATGTAGTAGCCATACCCAGTTATAAGCGAGCCGACTTGCTACTGAATAACACCCTCAGAGTTTTGGATGAGGGTGGTGTTCCAAGGTCCAAGATTACAATCTTCTTGGCAAACAAAGATGAGTTAAAAGAGTACAAGCAGAAAATAAAGGGCTATAAGTTTGTGGTAGGCATTAAGGGGCTAAATAACATACGCAACTTCATATCAAACTATTACCCAGAAGGCAAATATATTATCAATATGGACGATGACATAGATAAAATCTTCAATATCAAAGGCGACCAAGTGAAAGATTTACCCGCTCTTTTTGACAAGGGATACGATGAGATGATTAAGAACAAGGCATATCTGTGGGGTCCTAATAAGTCGGCTAATCCCTTTTACCTCAAAGATAATGTGAGCGACCGTTTCAACCTAATCCAAGGTCCGCTGTTTGGCTTTATCAACCGCCACAGCCCAGACCTCAAATCGGTGAATCATTTTGAAGACATAGAGCGTACGATAAAATACTGGATAAAAGACGGTGTTGTTATTAGGCTAAATGATATCGGCTATAAGACTCATTTCAGAACTAATAAGGGCGGGCTACAGTCTTCTAATCCTCAGCGTGAAAAAGAGAGCAAGGTCGCAGCATATGAACTAATGAAACAGTACCCGACACTCATCAAAGATGTAAAATACCAGCAGAAAACAAACTGGTGGTTGCCGATTTTAGTCTCCGGCTATCCACAAAGACCTTCTCAGTAAGAACATACATTCACTTTGTTCGGGGGGTTTGGGGTTTCGGGGGCACATTTTTCTATAGAGCGTGTTCCGTAGAAAATGTCTGCCCCAAACCCCTTTCCCCCCGGACAATGACCCACGCAAGACTGTCGTCCCGTATATGGATTCACGTTAAATAAAATGAGCCCTAAAAATATGGACCAGCAAGAGATAAGTTGGAACCCAGCATTAGAAGATATAATCGCTGATGAAGGTGAGAAGGCATCTGGACTTGCTTGGCTACACACAAGGGCGGAGACACATTACTCAAGACTAAATACATATATTGCCCTACCAGTTATTTGCCTCAGCACCCTCAACGGGTTTATAAGCGGGGCATCAACATCTATGTTTTCAAACGCACAGTCAGCCTCATTGGGTGTCGGTGCCGTCAGTTTATTTACCGCCCTATTAAGTACAGTAGGGCAGTTTTTCAGTTGGGCGAAGCGTACAGAGGGACATCGTATGGCTGGTATTCAGTATCTGAAACTGTCTAAGTTTCTCAGCGTTGAGATGAGCCTTCCACAGAAAGAGCGGATTCGGGCAAAAGATATTCTGAAAATAGTAAGAGAGCAGTCGGAGCGTCTATTAGAAATTAGCCCGGCTATTCCAGATTTTCTGAAGGCGGATTTTCAAGCCCACTTCAAAGATAATGAGTGTGCCGTTCCAGAGGTGGCTAATGGTATTCATAAGATAAGTATTAACAGACACAAAGATGTTATCCCAACACCGATGGCTGATAAAAACGAAATAAAAATAGAGGTGAAATAAAACTGTCCGTGTTTGATGAACGAATCGTTCGGGGCAAGCCCCTTGGCTTCTTGGCAATTCACACTCCAGTTCTCAGCGGGGGGCTTAAAGAGCCCAAAGAAGTCAAAAAGTTGAGCCGTGTATGCTTTCAAAGAATCCACTGAGCCTTCCAAAAGAAGAATGAAACTAATCCTAAAAAGCAAACGCCACTATATTATTAACATCGTGTTGAATAACAACATAGTGTTAAGAATGAGACGCCCTTCCTTTGACGCCGCTGTGCGTCTCATATCAGTCTGGTCTGAAGACCCACGCCCAGAACGCCTACCATTACTTGCCCGTGTGTAAAAAAATTTCTTGTATTTTTTTTTTATAAAACTTAGCCCCCGTTTTTAATAGTCAATGTACCGCTCACGGCTTGGCTTGTTCTCCCTCTTACACTCACGGAGAAAGTACAACTCGTAGATGGCAAGGCAGATGTGCTTGTGGTCCAGAGCCGCCTTGGCAGCCCGTGCCGCCTTTGTCCGCTTGTCCTTCATCCTATAGAACTCGTGGGAGAGGTCAGAGCACTTGGGTCGCTCAGCCAGATACTCAGCCTTCCAGTAGGCTGCGACCTTGACGGGCTGCCCCTCACGGGTGACGGTCCAGATGCCAGCCCCGATTGCGTCCAGAATTTTCTTGTCCATCCCCTTGTGGTGATACACATAGGGTCTCCACCAGTCGGGGTCGGTGACCTCAAAAGCCCACTCAACGGGGAAGTGGTACGGCTTTGCCACAGTGGCGACAGTCTTTGCGGTCTTCGGCATTTTCTTTGAATGCTTTGATTGCTTGTTGTCTTCTTTGGACCCCGACACTTAAAGAAGGGGCAGTTATGATTTCAATTTTTTGTGCTTTTTGTTAAGCCACCACAGTGTTCCGGGGGGATTGGGGTTTGGGGCAAACATTTCTGTATAGAAGCCCTCTATAGAAAAATGTTCCCCCGAATCCCCTTTCCCCCCGCCCATCTACATATCAAAGCGTCTTTTATAGTCTTTGATTGACGCCTCAAGCGTAGGCTTGTTCCACAGCAAAAAGAAACTCAAGAAGCCCGCCCGTGTGGGGTCGCCAGTGTTGAGGTCTTTACCGTGGCGTTTCCAGTATCTGGCACGGGCTTCCACATCTCCCGTCAGCGTGAAGTCATTCATACCAGCCGAACCAAAGTGGGTTCGCTTATACTTGCCCTTCTCATCTTTAAAAACAGCCACATACTTTTTCCCTTTACGGTCAGAGGGCTCAACGGATACTAACTTCATCTATATATCAGTCAGATTTCATATACGCCTTCTGTTGTTCCACGCTGTGCCCCATATCTATGGCATCTTGTTTCATCTCTTCAATGTTGTATTTCCCGCTGAGATATATGTGTCGCAACATACTGCTGCCGACATTCTTGCCGAAGTATTTATTCAGCCGGCGTGTAATAGCGTTAATAGCCGTTAGTGGCTTGCCATCAGCCCCCACCAAGAACGCCGCCGGTTCCGCCCACTTGCTTGCCTTTAGCGGGTGATGCTTGAGATACTTAACCAACACAGCGTGTAGGGGCTCAGACACCGGGACAATGTGCTGTCCGTATTTGCGGGCGGTTTTATAGACATTAAAGATAAAGCGGTCGCCGGCAACATCCAGATAATTTACATCAACGGGCATCTTATCGTTCCACTTCTTTACGATACGCATCAGCATATAGTCTTGGTTGCGACGGGGTGTGGTATCTGTGTAAAGGGATACCAGTAGGGCGTTCAACAGTTCGTCATAAACACCGGGTAGAATCTTAGCCTTGTTGCCAATCTTCTCACTGAGGGCGTTCCACCGCTCCGCCTTCATCTTCTGGATATCGTCACTGTTTATCCAGTTCCGCTCTTGCTTGTCAGACTTTACATTAGTGTTCTCAATCTCACGCAGTGCCTTGGCATTGCCGTCCAACTGCCGGCGATAATGGTCCAGTGCCTTCTTTGACCGTATGTTCTTTACAGCAATAGTCCCCACAATGATTCCAAGAAGAGTCTTCTTGGTATTATCTGCGTAGCCCTTTAGTTTCTCATCTATAGCCTCAGTGTTCTTTAGAAACGCCAGACTCTTGAACGGCTTCTTGTCATTAAGGTTGTAAAGATTCTTAATGTATGAAATAGCCGAACTTTCAGCAAGCCCGGGCTTTTTCTTCCCATCAGCCAGCGTCCGCTCAGCAGTTAGTTCCCGGGCAAGATTAATCATAAACTCAGAGCCAGTAATCTTATCCATTGTTTTATAAATATTACAGCGGTTTTATTTGGGCTCAAATTTACGCAGTATTACTGCGTATTATTCCCGGAGTATTTTTATCAGCAATTATTATATGCCATCTTTAACTATTCATAATGGAGACTGTATTGAGGTGATGAAGGATATTAGCGGTGGCACAATAGATTTGATTATCTGTGATTTGCCCTACGGCTGCTTGGCAACTGGCAATATTAATAAGAATCTAAACCGAATAGAAAACGGTGTAATAACTGGTCCGAAGGCAGAAACAAAAAACGGACTATTACAAGGCTGTGCGTGGGATGTTAAAATAGACCTCAAAAAATTCTGGGAGCAAGCAAAGCGTGTTTTAAAGAACGATAATAGCCCAGTAATACATTTCTGTACTACTAAGTTTGGAGCAGAACTAATATCTTCCTGCCCCGACTGGTTTCGCTATGACCTCGTGTGGGACAAGGGGCGGGGCGTTTCATTTTTGACCGCTAATAAGATGCCAATGCGTAGCCACGAAATGATATATATATTCAGCAAAGCCGGGGCTTATTATAATAGAGTTGATATTAGCGGTAATTTTAAGGCTAACTGTGGTGATAAAGGAGGCAAAAACTGTCGTCAATACGGTATTAGTAAAGGACCGCCAAGACCAGATAATACTGGCAAGCGTTGTGCCCTATCTGTCATTCATAACCCTACATCTACAACAAAAGGCGGGCATCCAACAGAAAAGCCACAAGAGTTGTACCGCTGGCTAATAGAACGATATTGCCCCCCAGATGGCACCGTTCTTGACCCGACATTTGGCTCTGGTAATAGTGTTAGAACAGCATATGATATGGGTCGTAATGCTATCGGTATTGAGAAGAATAAAGAGTTCTATGAAAAGATGGCTAACACAATAGAGTGATGCGTTTTATTCCCGGATATTTTTCCCGGGCTAAAAGTAAATGAGTCAAGCAGCAGACCTATCATACGGAGTTAGCAGAGAGGTGAGCCTACACAATCAGATTGAAGAACTGGTCGGAGATTCTATTGAGCGTAGGGGCGGTATGAGTGTCTTTGATTATACCAATAAGGCAAAGACAGTTTATGTTGAACTAAAGTCCCGGCGTATCAAGCACGACGATTACGCCACAGCATTAATAGGGCTCAATAAAGTAGAGGCTTGTACCAACCCGGATGTGGATTATTATTTTGTGTATAGTTATCTGGATGGCATCTATTACATTAAGTATGATAAGACAGAGTTTTCAACCTTTGAGGTTGATACCACATATCAACGCTCAGACCGTGAGGACTGCCCTAATAAGCCTTCTGCTGTTGTATATGTTCCCGTTAAGAAACTGAAACGCTTTGAGTGTAAGTCTGAGTAAAGAGTCAAAAAATTGAAATGAGTTTGAACCTTTCTTTAAGTGTCGGGTCCAAAGAAGACACAAGCGAAAAACAACATCCAAATCGTCATCAAGAAATGACTGTTCTTTCTAAGTTTGCTGAGCCGGCTCAGTTTGAGCCATTCAACAACTATTACTTCTATGGGCGGTGCTGGCACAACGCTCTCTACAATCTGATGACCGCACCGCAGCACGCCCCGACTGAGGGCAAGGCACTCTCCCGCCTTGTGGCTGGCTCATTTGAGACGGCGGACGGGTACGGCATCTGGGGCACTGATGGGCTCAAGAACCCGCAAGCCTTTCTGGACGACTGGGCTGCTTGCCACGTGTGGGTGGAGGATGGCGACGGGCGTATCTGGGACATTATGTCAGAGCAGTACAATGAGGTGGTCGCCAAGCGGCTCAAACTTGCCGGCAAGACCAGCAGCGTGGCGACGCCCATCCCAGCGGGTGGCATTGAGATTGAGGGGATGACGGCACTGGAGATTGAGCGGACCTACGGCTACCGCTTCATCCCCGCACCCGCTCACTGCCAAGGGCACATCTTCTCTGAGTGCTTCAACAAGTGGCTGCCCTACCGCCCCTACAACTTCCACACGGGCAAGCACTTCTCTGAGGGCTGGGTTGGCTTCGGCTATAGGGCTCCCACCATCGGGCGGCAGCGGGAGAAGAACGCCCTCTTCCAGCGTATCCACAAGTTTGGGGAGGCTATCTTCGGCACCAGCCGTGAGGCTCAGATGTGGTGGCGGACTGAGGTGTGGGGCAGCGGGGCTGACACCAAGCACTTTCACTACCACATCACTGAGATGGGTGAGGATATGCTAACGGGCACGGGGCTGGAGCCGCTGGTGGAGGTCTATCTCAACACGGGCTTCTGCCACGCCGACCTTGGCAAGTACATCGCTAAGTCTATCAACGCCAACAAGGAGGAGCCGGACTTTGAGGGGCTGATTGGTGCCTTCTGTGCGAACGCCCCGATTAGGGAGATTAAGCGGATGGTGATGGCGGGCTTGTCTGTTTCTGAGATTAGGGTTGGTTAAAATACAGTAATAATCAAACAAAAGCAGAAAAATACCGGTAAAAATCAACAAAAACGGTTGAAAATAATACAAAAACACTATTACATCATAAAAAACCCGGGTTTTTTATGATGTATTAATCAGTTTGTATTAAAATACGTGTATTTTTAGATGATTACTGTAAAAATGTATTAAAAACCACCAGATTTAATACATTTTTACCTCTATTTACCGCACTATTGTATTAAAATGGAAGAACCGCATTGAAACTTGACATACCTTCTGGGCTCACGCCCTCATATGTTTCAGATTGTTGCTGTAATGTACCACGCCTTGGTTCAATGGTAATATCCACTTGGCTCTGTTTGTTTAATACAGCCGCCTTAACACTTGAGTCAAATAATGGGTTTGTAATCGTTTTATTATAGCGACGAACTGCCTCTTCCGTTAATCCGCCTTCTTGTCTAATAATTTCATCTCTAACATTTCCAGCCACTATTTCCCGTCCCTTTTCAAACTTCGCTTCTTGCCGCTTACTCATCTGTGGGGCACTCTGACATAGCCCGCCCCCAAATACCTTATCTACTATTTTTTTCTGTAAATCTATTTCATCTTCTGCCTCCCCACGCAACTTAGTCAATGCGTCCATCGTCATTCCCCGGTTTATATAAAACTGAAAAATCAAACCCAGTTTTGGTAATAGTCTAACACCTCTATCACCCATCATATCCATCTCTCTCACGACACTTAGTATATCCCTCATAGCCGCATTTTTCAAGAGGTCTTCTGCTGTCGGCTGCTGCGGTGGAGGCGGTGGAGCGGGTGCCCCTAATACATTGCCACCACCTTCCATAAAATACATTCGTGGTCTGTGGCGTGCGAATCCGCCCGGAGGTGCTCTTTCGTTGCGGGACATCTAATATAAAAAAACATTTTAAATAAGTATAGAATGCCTATGCGTGTTAATGCTAAAATGGAGAAAGTGTTAAAGGCAGCACAAGCAAATGAAGGCGTATCTGCGAATCAGATGAACCCACAGAACTGGACGGCTGAGGACTGGGCTGCTGTGAGGCGTGTGGAGGCACTGGCTGCTGCTGCGGGGGCTGCGGCACAAGCAGCGGGAGCGGCAAACGCAGAGGCAAGGGCAATGGCTGATGCTGCGTTCCCGAACCTCCCCGCTCTGAGCCCGAACGACCCCGTTTATAATGCGGCTAATTATCCACCGCCCGGTCTTGGCAATACACGTGGGCGTGGGGCACACAGAATGGTAAATCGTGGCTTCTTCCCGCTGTAATAATAACACTCTTTCACATTTTTACATTAAAATTGAAACAACCCGGTGCGTTTCACCCGGCTGTTAAAAAATGGACTATGATAACATAAACAATATGTCTGAGAAGGAGGCTCTGATGGCTATTAGCCGCAAGAAGTGGGTGAAAATGGTTAAGGTAAAAGACGGCAAGGGGTTTGAGCCGAAGGAACTGAAGATAACGGTTGAGCCTAATAGCGATAAGAAACTGGACCCGGCTGTGTTATCTGAAATTTATCATTCAAAGAAGATATCCGGTGAGGCAAAGTACAAGGAGGTGGTCACACTCTATAGTGAGATTGAGCCCGTAAAGCCTAAGCGTGCTAACAAACTGGATAAGGCTATAGATGAGTGTGAGGACCTATTGAACGCTATTAAAAATATGGTAATAGGGTTCAATGTGGATTTGGATACGCTAAGTAAATATGATTAAGAAATCCGGGGGGAAAGGGGTTTAGGGGGTAAATTTTTGCTTAGAATGAGTTCCGTAAAAAATGTCCGCCCCGAACCCCAAACCCCCCGAACTTTTTGTAATAATGCTACTCTTCAACATTTTTACATAAAATTTGAAACGACGCCGCCCCGTTTGTGGCGGTCAAAAGAAAATGGATACTCTTGTTATTGACCGCCACAACCTCCACGCTGTTATGCCCGCCCGTGCCGCTGAGACTAAGTCTTCTCACATCACCGCCTACTACAAGGGCGTTTCGTTTGAGGTGGGCTGCTCTGCGGAAGACAGCAAGATGCTCACGAAGAATCTGGTGAATGAGTACATCACTGAGTGCCTCAAGGCTGGCAAGAGTCTTAATGACTTGAAGCGATTCTGGTCTGCGAAGATGGATATGTTCGTTGATATCTACAACCAGAAGATTGAGGCGAATCGCTACAAGTATGTGGGGAAGCCAATGGAGATTCTTGTGAATGACATTATGGAAGAGGTGTGGGAGATTGAGGAGTTCAACAAGGCAAACCAGCCGCACAATCTGGTACAGTGGTTTCTGTTGAAGTGGATTATGGGTGTGGGCGTCTTGCTGAAACTGAAGGTCATCAGCGATGAAGATGAGGATAACGGCTTCGTTATCTTCACCGGACCGGATAGCCTACTGCGTTCATATGATGAGTTCAAGCGGGATGTTGCCACTGAACGGGCTGAGAAGGAGAAGAAGGATTCAGAGCCGACGCTACCATAAAATCCGGGGGGTTTGGGGTTTGGGGGGCAAAATTTTGCCTTGCCATTTTTTGCTATAGAAAATTTGTCTCCCCAAACCCCAAACCCCCCGGACATATTAATAAAAAATCTACATATGTTATAGAATGGCTTTTGTTCCAAACTGGTCGCCCACAGCGTATTATAATCTTAATGACAAAGTTTTTTACTTGAACACACAGTATGAACTTGTTGTGGCTGGCTCAACGCCCGGTGTATTTGGTGTGCCACCGCCCAGTAATCCCGTTGCTTGGGATGTGGTGACTGGCGGTGGTGTATTAAGTGTAGCAGCACAAGGCGACCCGCCTTTGATTGGTAATGTCGTTTTTGCTGCCGGTACCGGTATTAGCGTGGCAAACACTGGCGGTGGTCCGAATGGGCTAACGATTACAAACACTGGAATAGCAGCGGTCCCATTTTCTTATAACATATATGTTAGTTCTGTGGCTGGAAGTGATACAAATGGCGATGGAACAATAATTAGTCCCTTCCAGACTATTGGGAAGGCAATTATTACAGCAGATGGAGTGGCTGAGGCAAACCAAGTTTGTATATTCTTGGCGTCTGGCACATACACAGAAAACGTATTTATGAATAGGGCAAACACCTTTATCACCGGTTCAGCAACAAGTCTCAGCACGGCTACAGTAATTAACGGAACGGTGACGATTGATATGACGAGTTCTTTGTTGCCATTTGTTATTGGCGGCTTATCGTCTGTTCAAGTCAGAAATATAAATCACGTTAACAGTCAGCCTATAAATCAGTCTTTTCTCATAACAGACTGTCTAATAGCACCAACCCCCGGTTTTAATGCTATATCAATTTCAGACACCTCACCATCGGGAGGGACTGGCGATATTACTATTCAGAGTTGTCTTATTTATATGAGTGATTTTACAGCAGTCGTAAATACGGGCGGGTTTGCTACCTTTATTAATACTGAAATAAAAAACAACCCTTTAGTCACCGCCCCAGCAAGTCTTGTACAGACAAATGAACGTGGAATAGTTAATTTCTATGGTTGTATATTGACGCAAGCATCCCCAATATCAACTGTGTCGCCGATTGTAAATATTACAAATAACGCTATTACATCAACAATGGTTTTTTACAATACCAGAATACAATACACTTCAACGACATCTGATGCTGGAACGGGTGGAAAATGCTGTATAAGATGTGCGAACACTGCTGCTATTTCTATTGTTTTGTTTAATAACCTTCTTCAGTGCCAAGGTGCTACTACAACAAATGGGACACCGGGGCAGTTTGTTGTTTTACAGCGGACTGGTGTTGGAACTGTCGTTGTAAATCAAGGGCAGAACTCTGGCGGAACAACAGCCAATCATCTACCAGCAAACGGTGGGGGATTCACAAAGGTGGCGTTTGTTAATGTGGCTTAGGCTCCAGCGGCGGATAAATAAGACTAAACTCACTCTGTAGGTCGGCTATTATCTTTTCAGCCTCAGCCTCCCCCATATATTTATAAAGAAAACTGTGAGACTCAGCCCCGGCACACTGTGGTGGAAGGCTGCGGCTCTGAACCAGATTCTTCAACCACCTATCAACCCAGCCGCACTGCTGTGAGTCGCAAGAACGCTTTGTTAGTTTTTTACACTCACCACGCCCTATGATTTTAGGGGGCTTTACTACTTTTGTATCACCTTTCTTTTCTTTCCAGTCTTTTGATAAGGGGCTTCCAGACAACATCTATATTATATGTTTATATTATAGATGGACGGCTTAGGCAAGGCTAAAGATTATCCGTTAAGCGACGGTGATATTAGGCGTATATTAGGTTCCGATACAAGTATTATGACCTACCCGATGTTGAAAGACCTCACAGACATAGACCAGTGCTTTGACCGTAAAGGGCGGTGTATTATACTGTTTCTAACAACAAGCCCGACGGAGGGTCATTGGGTCTGTTTGCTTAGACGCCCCAAGGGCATAGAATACTTTGACCCCTACGGCGAAACCCCAGAGGCGATGAAAGACAGTATGCCTACAAGCCTACTGGCGTCACTTGATGAGCGGCAGCCATATCTCTCTAATCTGCTACGGGGCAAGGGTATGCCAGTGTATTATAACACACACAGTTTTCAGCAAGATAAAAGCCGTGTAAATACTTGCGGGCGTCATTGCGTTGTACGCTGTTTGTTCTCATCGTTTCCACTACAGAAGTACTATGATGCTATAAAGAAAACGGGCTTATCGGGCGACGACTTTGTTGTTGCCAAAACATACGAAATCTTAAAAAAATAACTGTCAGTTATATAGAATGTATTCCAGACAGACTTCTATTAGCCGAACTGGAGGTTCAAGCGAAGAGCCCGACTATCTTTACTATAACGTATCTATCATTAACAACAATGCTAATGATTTAGCGGCTGGTGAAGCGGTAAAAGACCCGCCTATCACCTTCAACGAGACCCGTGATACATACCTTATTAAAAACTCATCTGATTACTTCTTTTCTATTGTGAGGTTTTCTATGGCTGGACCGGGCTTGGACTTGCCTCTTTTTATCCCCGACATTCAGACCGGGACGGGGCAGACTAATGTAAATCTGACATCGTACAGTGTGGCGATAACATACCAGCAGACTTGGGATATAAATGTTGGTGGCGGTACTATAGTGACGGTTCCGTTTAACATCACACCCCCGCCCACATTTATGCTGTGGGAGCCGGAGAACAGAAATAGTGTGATTGCCCCGTTGCCCCGCTCACTTGCCTCACCTAATTATGTGGGCTTGTACGATGGTGCTACTAATTCTTATACACCCGGTCAGATTGTCACTCTGGGAGTCACTCTAAACAACACTGGCACAGCACCTTATTATGTCTGTGTTGTGCCTAATAGCCCGCTGAACCCTCAGACCCCCGGCTCCGGCTCAATTGCCACATCACCGCCATTACCGCTGAATGACCCTAACATCGGCAAACCCTACTGGATTCTGACAAGCCCCACTCTGGGTCAGACGCAAGATATCAGCACATACTATTATCACTCATCCACCTACGAACACGTAGTAGGGCTTGTTAATAAGACTATTTACGACCCATCGCAAGCCTCTCAGCCTCCCACATTGGACCCATTATCGGCAGTCGCCCAGACCTATGTGGAGTTCTATAACGATTGGCTGCTTAACGCCCCTATTGGGGCAACATTCCCATACGCCACACTGGGCGATTTTGCTGAGACTATTATTCCACCAAAGGTGAAGTACGACACCGCCACGGGCTTATTCAGCATCATAGCGGATTCTGATGCCTACGGTGAGCGTATTCAGACCTTCGTTCCGGTTCCAGCCCCACCACCTCCCGGCACTGGCACACCTCAGACGCCACCAGTGTGTAGGCTGTTTATGAATACTAATCTTTTCGGTCTGTTTGCTAACTTCCCGAACACATACTGGAACTCACTGGTAATCCCCGGCTTTGGTGCTGGCAAGCCCGGCTTCCCCGGCTACACGAATGAGATTCTGTTCCCAAACAAGGACTATACAAATGTTCTTGACTTCAGACAGTTGCCCTATTCAGCAATCACACCGCTATACCTTCAGAAACCCTACTGGGTAGCAACGCAAGAGGCTATCAGCACAGACAGTCTGTGGTCGCCCATCCAAGCACTGGTATTCACCAGTACGCTGCTACCGATTCAGAACGAGTCTGGCGGTCCCCCTATTGACCTTGGCTCAAACAATCTGGGATTTAGTGCTCCCACGGTGCGGTCCGCCTTTGAGCCCATCATCACAGATATCATTCTACCGCTGGGTGATAAGGGTGCCATTGACTATAGGGGCTTTATCTATTATGCCCCCACGGCGGAGTACCGTCTGGCTGATTTCACAGCAAATACTGAGATTAGAAACATTGATGTTCAGATTTATTGGCGTAGCCGGCTTGACAATAGCCTCTATCCGGTACCCCTTTACAACCAGTCCAATGTGAGTCTGAAGTTTATGTTTAGAAAGAAATCCGCCCATTCCCAGTCTGGGGCTCAAAAGGACGCCGGCTATTAGCCCGGCTTCTGCGGCAGATAATTTTGTGTATTACCCATTAAAAAATGTTTTTAATAGGTATAACAGATGTCCGCAGACATTGAGAAACTCGCAGTCTTTGACTCACGCATCGTCCAGACCCGCCCCCGTTATGCGGTCTATAAGGGTGCCCTCAGTCTGACCAACTCCCCTTTTAACGCCATCAGTGCCACGGCTTCCCAGCACACTTATAACATATACGTCCCGTCAGAGAACGTTTTTGTAGATAGGGGTATGGAGTGGTCTTCCACTGTGGCGATGAGGTTTGATGTCACTTTCAGCCAAGCCCCGGTTGTAGGTCAGAGCCTTGTTGTTGCTGGGCGTGATTTCTCCCTTTGTGCCTTCCCTCTGAACTCCCTTTGCTCCACGCTATCTGCCACCATTAACGACACCACGGCTGTTATCAACTCTAATGATGTGCTGAAGGAGGTTCTTCGTCTGACCGATTACAAGAAGAACCGCCTACAGCGTACTTGCCCCACTATGCTTGACAAGTACCAGAACTATAACGATGCTGCGGGTGCCGTGAATAACCCCCTTGCCGGCTATGAGAACTCTTGCGACTATGCTGAGGTACCCAACGGCTCATTCCCCGGTCTTCAGTACACCCTTGCCGACGGCTCTGCCCCAGTGTCCGGTGCCGGCGGTGCTCTGCTCTATGACTTTGTGGATAACCAGCCCGTTGTTTCTGCTGCTACCCTTGCTGCTTGGACCGCAAACAACAACGCTGCTTTTACCGTCTATTTCAGATGGACTTCCACTGAGAAAATCGTGCTGTCCCCCTTCGTCTTTAGCGACTGCCACGAATGGGACACCGGCTTGTTTGGCATTAACAACATTCAGTTGATTATGAACTTACAGACACCTAACCGTGTAATTCGCAGTTGCCCGGCTTATGGTCGCAATGTTGCCGTCGGCAGCATAGCATACAACAACAATCTGTCTAACCCCTATTCTAACTCTCAGTTGAATGTGACTTTTTTGACCCCCAGTTTAGATGTGCCACTGCCACCCAAGAGCGTGGTGCCCTATATGGAGTTCCCACGTTATATCACACAGTACTCCGGCTCTGCCATCCAGCCCGGTGCCACCCAGCAGTTGATTTCTCAGACCATCACACTGCCTCAGATTCCCGACCTTTTTATCATCTATGCTCTGCCTTCTAACTCTTCTTATGGCGTTGATGGCTTGGGTACCCCCTTGCCCTTCCCTCAGTCTTATGATGCTGACTTCCGTATGCCTATCGCAAGCCGTCTTGATGGTGTAAATAACCCCCTAACTGTAAATTTTGACAACTTCTCCGGTCTGCTCTCCAGCGTGACCACAGAGCAGTTATACGCAATGAGTGTGAAGAACGGTCTTGATATGGACTATGCCACTTGGTCCGGGCAAGCACACGGTGTCCGTGCCGCCCCCAACGCCTCCGTCAATGGTGCCTACGGCGGCGGTGCCGTACCCACACAAGGCTCGCTGCTGGTGCTGAAGCCTTCTCAGGATGTCACCCTACAGACGGGGCAAGCCCCCTCCCTTGTAGGTAACTTCACATTCCAGTTCAGTCTCACTGTAAAGAACACCTCTTCTAACCCCCAGACTCCCCGTCTATTTGTAATTACCGCAAACAGTGGCTTCTTTGAGTCCATTCGTGGTTCCAGCAGAATTATTAAGGGTGTGCTGTCTGAGCAGGACATCATTTCGGCACCTCTTGCCCCGGAGGGCACCACCTCTATGCTCCAGCGGTGGGTAGGTGCCGGCATCGGCGGTGCTCTGGCAAACGCAATGTCTAAGGCACGCTCTGTGATGGCTCCCTCAGCCCCGGCAGTTGGTGCTGGTAAGAGCACGGGTGGTGCTATGAGTGCCGGTGGTATGTCCGGCGGTCGCAAGGGCATTCAGTCCCGGCTAATGTAAAGTCTTTTTTAGAACTTTTATGTTAAACCTAATAAAAAATGTTTTTAATAGGTATAACAGATGGCTACACAACTGCTTGGAGCAAACGCATCTCTAAACGCACCCGGTGGCAAACCCGGTGCCGCTCCCACGGTTCTTCAGGGTGCTCTTGTGACCGGCGGTGGAGCAAATGTAAATGGCACTCTTACGGTTACTCAGCCTCTGGGTGGTGGCGTACGCACCGCTTTTTTTACCGATGGCAATTCTGGCGTGACTGAGAACTCTATTGGTTTTTTTACAGACCAAGCAGATACGACCATTGCCGTGAGAGATAATGGTGTTCAAGGTGAAATTACTTTTAACGGCGGGGCACAGTTAGGTCTTGGTGAGTTTGCTTTTTCCAGACCCATAAAGGTTGGTGCTCTATTTCCAGAGACTACTGGGCTTGGTGCTGGGATAATTAGTATGGGTGATTTGGTAAACCCCAGTTCTCTGAGAGTCACTCAGACTAACCAAGCCGGTGCCGTTATTGCCAGTTTTACGGACGGACAAGTCGGTGTCGCTGAGAATACCATAAACTTATTTACCAGTATTAATTCTTCTACCATTCAGTTTAGGGATAATGCTAGGAACGGCGAACTATCTTTTGAGGGTGCCTTGCCCCCCGGCACAACAACAGCCGCTGGAGGTCTGTTTGCTCTTAACAAGCCACTGAATATCCCTTCAGTTGTCACCGCAACCGGTGTAGCAGTCCCCGAAGGCTTTTCATCTGGTACAGCAACCATTGATGCTGCTGGCGGTAGTTTTGGTGCGATTACTGTCCCCGGCGTAACTAATACATCTGTAATTATGGTGACGCCAATACAAGATGTCGGCAGTTGGTGGATAAGGTCAAGGGGTCCCGGTGTATTTCAAGTACAGTGGACAAATGGTGCTGCCAGCCCTACATTTATGTGGCACATTGTAGCATATTAAAAACTCAACCAAGTATAAATGAGTGATATTATTCATATCCCTACATTTACACAAAAAGCCCCGGCTCTGAAGAAAATCCCGGTTTTGTCATCGCTGCCCCCGGTGGTGCTCTGCCGGCATAACGCCGTAGAAAATATCTGTGCTTTCTGTAGCAAGTTAAACTATCATAGTACCATAGACTTATCTGGGAGCGTCTTATCAGTTCAAACGCAGCAGAAGTCTATCAGCACTGATAGTGGGCTTGTGAATCACCGCTAAACAAAAAAGCGGATTTCTTTGTGCTTAATCATTTTATGATTACACACAAGGCTGAGGAGGCTTAACAAGAAACATCAAAAAATTGAAATCAGTTTGAACCTTTCTTTAAGTCTCGGGGCGAATCCAAAGAAGATTCAAAGCATTCAAGCAAAAATGCCAAGCACCGGAGACAAGATTACCTATGCGTGGGCGGCGGAGAAGAAGGGGACCACCTTCGTCGCCGTTTCGGAGTTGCTTGCGGACGACGGCAAGTACAAGCCCGTCAAGCACACGCTCTGCGACGGGACGGAGATTATCCAGCGGATTTCTGCGGGGGATTTCCAGAAGTCGGACGGCGGCTGGTGGGGCTTCTTCAAGAACAAGCGGGACAACAAGGTGCCGTTTGTGCCGAAGGGTGCGGCGGCGGCGGCTGAGAAGCCCGCCAAGGCAAAGGCGGCAAAGCCCAGCAACGATATCATTGAGCCAGCCAAGCGGTTTCTGGGGACCAAGGGCAAGGTTCCGGAGAACGTGTGGATTCCCAAGGTTCGCTATGACGAGTTGCTGCGGGCGGAGGCGGAGCACAAGGCGGCACTGGTGCGGACGCTGGAGATTCACGACAAGCAAGAGGAGATGGGCAACATCATCTGCGGGGTCTGTCAGACATACCACCCAGAGGAGCAAATCTGGGGCTGCTCCGAGGACTGCGGCACGAACTGCTGTAATGTCTGCCTTGACGACCAAGGGCGGTGCCCGGCTTGCGTGCCAAAGGTCCCGGTGATGGAGGAGCAGTTGGACGATGAGGAGGAGGAGTCGGACGATGAGGAGGAGGCTGAGGAGAAGGAGGAGGCGGACGATGAGGAGGAGGAGGCGGACGATGAGGAGGAGGAGGCTGAGGAGAAGGAGGACGATGAGGAGGAGGCGGAGGAGAAGACGCCCTCAGATATCACAAACCGCTGGTCCATCAAAATCACAAAGAATATGGTCGGCTCACGGGCACAGTGGGCGTGGGCGGTGATTGACTCAGCCACTGTGGGCAACAAGGTTGATGGGTCAAGCACGGATTGGACCAAGAAGAAGGCGGAGGAGCGGTCCAAGGCTATGCTGGAGTCGTTTGTTGCCGCCGAAAAGAAGAAGCAGAGCGTTTATTAGAAAAATACAAAATGGACTAAGGGGGGACCCTTCCAAAACGAAAAATATAAAATCCCGGGAGTTCGGGGGGTTAGGGGTTTTTTCCAGACTTTTTCCACGAGGATGCGAAATATAGAAAATGTTGCCCCGAAACCCCAATCCCCCCGGATTTCCGGGATTTCCCCTAAATCGTTTTCAGAGGGGGGACCCTTAGGCTAAATAAAACGCAAATAAAATAGGTTCTTAAATCAGCCGTTTTTAAATAGAAACCTTAAATATACGATGCTCCCTCCCCGCAGTATGTTAAAAACCCGTGTAAGACCCGGTTTAGCATTATCCAGAAACCGTGCGATTGAGGAGGAGAATGAGCGATACAATCCGATTAGACCATCAAACGGTAATATGGTTATGAAGGGCGGTTCCGATGTTGTCCGCTCAAGCCGCACACCACGCCTATCTATGGCGGACAGTCGTGCTCTGGAGATTCAGCGGCGACACGAAACTCCCGGTACCGGTGCGACCCCTACAATGGGTGTGAGTGAGGTGCGTGGCGGGGCGTATGAGCGTTATGTGGGCGGAGCCGCTGTACCTACTATGGGTCTATCGGAGTTCCGTGGCGGATACAATCCACTTCTGGACCACACCAATGTATCCCGTTCCGGTGCGTACGAAGGTCAAGGGCGTTTAAGAGAAAAATCTATGCCCCCGGTAGCAATGAGAGGCGGCAAATACCATCGTGATGGGCACGCACTGAGCGAACATATGCTGGCAACTATGGGTGCGGCAGCCCACAAGAAACTAATAGGCGGTATGCTAAAACACGCATACGGGTGCCACGGCGGTGCGTGGTGGGACGATTTACGGCGGGGTTTTGAAGACTTCGGTGCTAAGGTCAAGAATGAGTTTGTCAATCCCGAGTCCATTCTGCGTGGCAAGGTTCTGCCAGTAGCGGCTAAAGTCGGTAATGTATTGGCACCCGTAATAAATGCCGCTGGTACTGCTGTGGGCGTCCCCGGTGTCGGCACAGCGATTAGCACGGGTCTCAATGCGGCTCAAGGGGTCAATCAAGAGGCGAAGAATATCGGCTATGGGCGTGTGGGCTGTGGCAAGAAGAAGCGTGCTCCCGCCTCTGCCGGTGATGGTCGTCGCAAGCGTGCCGACATTGTGCGTAAGGTGATGGCTGAGCGTGGCGTTAAGATGATTGAGGCGTCCAAGATTGTTAAGGCTGAGGGGCTCTACTAAAACAAAACACGCTGTATTTTAAATGTGTCATTTAAATATACAGAATGGCTGCCGTCGCAATGATTGTCGGTGAAACCGAT
>Ga0114981_10000982_pt1 | contig 18849 bp, 19 predicted proteins | sample S_140806_MF_Meta_FD_87028 | JGI IMG/M metagenome (GOLD analysis project Ga0114981, IMG submission 87028) | Freshwater microbial communities from Lake Simoncouche, Canada to study carbon cycling - S_140806_MF_MetaG | ecosystem: Environmental > Aquatic > Freshwater > Lake | place: Lake...
CCTTTCCCTGACCCTGTCCCCCTTCGCCTGTCCCTGTCCCTGTCCCCCTTCGCCTGTCCCTGTCCCTGTCCCCCTTCGCCTGTCCCTGTCCCTGTCCCCCTTCGCCTGTCCCTGTCCCTGTCCCCAAAGTTGGCGTTTTTTGACCACCTTCACGTTAACGTTAAAATTCGCATCCTGTTTCGCGGGCAGTGTCACCACAGCGGGCAATTTTAAGCCTTTCAAAAAACAGCGTTTTTGTTGGGCTTTTCGCAAAAAATCTCCAAGTCAAGCAAAAAACAAAACGCGCCATATCGAATCCTAGAGCGTTTTTTGACCATATCGACCGCCTAGGGACAACCCACCGATTCCCAAAACTAGCAAGAAAAATCGTAAAAATATTTTCATGCCAAGTGCCTGGGATTTTGTGAAATTTATTTTTTTTAAATGCTTGACAGCCCCTTTTTGAAATGTTACAATCCCGCTCGCCTGGGATCGCGCGGGGGGGCCCTTTCTTCAATCTCCCCTTATTCCATTAAACTCTTTTAAAAAACCAAAGTAAAAAATTCACGGCAAGTATTTTCTCTTATAGGTCTATTAAGATATCCCATAAAAAAACAAAAGCCCCTCCCGTTTTTCTATTAGTTCTATTTAATTTATCTTTATGGGACGCCGTAGGCCGCAAAAAATCCCCAGAGGTTTTTCTCATTTAAAGGCCTTTCTAGTTATAATCTTTAAAATAAATAAAAAGGAGGCGGCCTCGCCGAAAAAAATTTGACAAAATGCCCCGAATGGTCAACAATACTATGCTATGAATAAACTATTCAAGATTGCACTATTAATTGCAACCCTAAATATCTCAGCTTTTGCTGAAAGTAACACAATTACAGCCGCGATTGATGCGGGATACACCTCAAGCTACCTAGTAAACAACCTCGTTCAAGCAAAGGACGCTGCTGTTGCTGGAGTAACACTCGGAAAGACCTATGCGGGAGTTGATTTCTCGCTTAAGGGTCAGTATCTTCCAATTGCCTCTGGCACAGACTCTAGCCATTGGGGCCTTGGGGTTGGCAAGTCGTTCGAGGCTCTAAAAGAGCTAACCGTTCGCACAGATGCGGGAGTAACTCGTCACCAAACCGGGCAAGCCCTAATTCAAAACTACACAGAAGTTAACGCTAGAGTTGCTCTTGAGAATAGTTTCTTTGTTCCTTATGTTAAGGCGATCTACAATGTTGAGCTAGACCAATCTGGCGCAACAGTTGGTATGGAGAAGCGCTTTTCTCTATACGAATTCCACTTCGCCCCTGCTGTAGAGTATACTATGCTAACAGATGCTAAGACATACGCTGTTAAGCTTGCAATCTCTCGTAACATCTGGAAGAACCTAGATGCGTTCACTGAAGTAGCTTATATCAAGAACGATTTTTCTACTAGCAAACACACTTTTGCGCTAAAGGAGTTCGATGGCGCAGTTGGCACCGCTGGTCTTCGCTGGACCTTCTAAAAAACATATAAGTTCAGTAGTTCTAATCCTCAAGTTGAAAAACTTGGGGATTTTTTATTATTACATATATAATAGCTAATGTCAAAACAAGATAAGTCACCAAAGATTCTTCAGAGAGACAAGTTCAAAGAAGAAATAAAGATTAGAGACCTCAACTGGACAGACAAACAAAAAGAATTCATAAATATAGCTCTAGATAAGAACGTAAAAATGATGTTTATTAGCGGCCCCGCCGGCTCTTCTAAAACTTTACTAAGTATATATTGCGCTCTTCACCTAATAAAGGAAAAGAAAGTTAGTGACATTATGTATATCCGATCTCCAGTAGAGAGCAGCGATAGCAAAATCGGTTTCCTACCAGGAGACGCTGATGAAAAGCTAAAGTACTACAACTTACCCTTTGCTGATAAGCTAGACGAACTACTATCTAAGCCATCTATAGAGTCTCTTAACAATCAAGGCAGACTTCAGAGTCATCCATTGTCATTTGTGCGCGGTATGAGTTGGAACTGCAAGGCTATTATTCTTGATGAGGCCCAAAACTGCACTCAAAAAGAAATAGTTACCCTAATGACAAGAGTAGGAGAGTTTAGCAAGTGCTTTATCTTAGCAGATCCTGATCAATCTGACTTGGCTCATGGTAAGTCTGGCGGATTTGAGAAGCTCCAAGCTGTTTTCGGGGAAGATGACAGCAAAGAAAAGGGAATCTACTCTTTCCACTTCACCGAAGAAGACATTAAGAGAAGCGATATAGTCAAATTTATAGTTAAAAAACTAAAAAACTTTTCTCCAGCCTTGAGAGTATAAATATTTTGTTAAGGTAGCTGAAAATTTTCTTACCTTTTTTTCCGTTTTTTCAAAAAAGAAAGCATGAGTGAACTCTTCAATAGTAACAGCCAGCTCTCTTCTAGGGAGCAAAGATGGGTCAATAACAATCTTGGGGTTTTTAGACTCAGGATTGTCGCAAAGCCCTTCAGCAGCGAACTTATACTTAGGTTTAACCTTATCTACAGTATATTCGTAGCCTTCGTCTGTTTTGAATTTGAAACCTTTACGCATATTTCTTATAATAATCAACCATGAAAACTTATTGTCAAAAATGCGGGACAGGAATAGATTACGCATACGAAAAACCAAATTTCTGTACTAAGTGTGGATTCAATTTCTCGCCAGTCAAGTCTGCACTTGCAAAAACTATTCCCCCCAGACAAAAGATTATTACACCTTCTGAAGAGGAAACGGAAGATGTCGAGTCTTTGGAAAATATTAAGAACATGTCTTGTTTAGATGTGGAGATCTCAGCATCGCCAGACCGTAAAACTAAATTTAAAGATATAATTGGCACAAGGTCAGATTCTCCAGCCCAAGAAGACCAAATTCAAGTTGGACCTGTAGATAAGAAAGAATTCTTAGAGTCGTTCAGGAAAGAAGCTGGATTCTATCCATCCAGAAACCAAAATGATGAAGAAGAATAAATTAAAATTTGAAAAGAATTTAGATTTAATTAATACGGAAATCCTTAAAAGGAAAAATAAGTGGACCTTATCCGCTCTTAACTGGATCGATTTTGAAGACGTAGCTCAGATAGTAGTGTTCCATTTATTCAAAAAGTGGGATCTCTACGATCCTGCAAAACCAATGCTACCTTGGGTAAACAGAATCATATCTAATCAAATAAAAAACATAATTAGAAATAATTATGGTAATTACGCTAGACCATGCTTAAAGTGCGCCGCTTCTTTAGGCGATTCTGGTTGTAAAATATATGGAGAGCAAAACTCAGATTGCCCCATGTACAAAAATTGGAAAAATACAAAAAAGAACGCTTACGATATAAAAATGGCAGTATCAATTGAAGATCACCCAACAGAAATAAACAATAGATGCCAAGAATCTTTAGATATACAAAAAGCTACAGCAAATTTAAACATAGTAATGCAAAAGGTTCTTAAACCTATGGAGTGGCAAGTGTATGATTTGCTATATATTCAATTAAAAAGCGAAGAACAAGTTTGCAAAATCTTAAAACTAAAATTCGATAAGAATTCTAAAACAGGATACAATAAACAGCTTAGAAACATTCAGAAATCTATAATAAAAAAAGCAAAACTTGTTATTAGAAACGGAGAAGTGGACCTATGACCCAACCAATTTTAACAAAAGAACAAGAAGATTTAGTAATACAGCTCTGGAACGATAATAAGGATAACCCCCCAAGTCTTCAAGACCTTACTCAAAAAGTTTTTCCCGAAATCGCTAATGTTGATGGCAGAAGTGTTTATGGTAAAGCAGTAAAAGTTTTTTTAGCCTCTAGATCTTTAAATGTAAAAACTAAAAGCCAATACACCCCGAAAACCAGAGTAGACTTCTCTCAAGACCAGAAAGATTATATTTGTAATAATGCTTCTTTAATGTCTGCTGTAGAAATATCTAGGGAACTTTTTCAAAACTACTCTTTAAACAACCTTTCTATAGAATCAAGAAGCGTTCAAGAATATTTAGATTCTTTGCCAAAGCAAGTTAACCCAGGAACGAGTCACGAAGAAGAAGAGACTCAAGGAGACTATAAACCGCCTAAAAATATTGAGCGAGCTACAGTTAGAGTAAATAAGTATGTTCTTAATGGTTTAGATAAAGATAAAATCTCAGCCAAAAACAAAAAAGAATTAACATCTCTCATATCTTATTTGCATACCTACAGATTTTTGCATCAAATAGCAACATACGGAAAGCAGGGAGATAGGGATTTATTTGAGAGCAGTTTTATAAGATACACTTATGATAAATCAGACCTAACGCAAGAAGAAGTAGATCAATATATTGTTTTGGCCACTGAAGTTGTAATATCATCAAATATTCAAGCGGCAATTCAAACTCTTCAAGAGCAAATAGACATAGAGATAAGTTCTGGTAATAGAATCCCTATGCCTATTATAGAAGCAGTGACTTCTGCTCGTACAGAATACAATCAATGCGTAAGTCGTCAGCAAAAACTTCTTAACGATCTAAAAGTAAAAAGAAGCGAAAGACTTTCTAGTCAAGTAAAAGATAACGCCTCGATTCTTAACCTTGTTCAGATGTGGAAAGACGAAGACACTAGAAAAGAAATGATAAAAATGGCAGATATGAGAAGAGAAGTCTTAAAGGGAGAGATTGGGCGCTTGTCATCTATGGACGATGTTAAAGCTAGAATTTTTGGTCTTACAGAAGAGGAGGTTTTAGATGGTTAAATGTAAAATTTGCAATGTAGAGTTCGTAACAGATAAATCTTTTCATGGGCATCTTAAGTCTCATCAATTGAGAATGGTAGAGTACTACCAAACTCATGAACCAAGACACGACCTGCTCACTGGAGAATTAATAAACTTTAAAAACAAAGACTATTACTTCTCTAACGATTTCAATAATAAAAACTCCATGAAAAAATGGCTTAGCCAGCAAACCGCTGAGGGCCAGAAAGAATATTTAAAAAAACTCCTCTCTCAAAGAAAACAAAAACACAACTTAATTTATGCACCTACTGAAGTCGAGCTTAGATCTATTACTAGCCCGCCCGTTCCTTATTATCATAAGCTTTTTTTGGATTACTATGACATTTGCAATTCTTTGGGCTATAAAATCAAATACGCATACCCAAAAGAAGCGCTAAAATATAAAATTAAAGACGGTTTTAGTATTTATATTGATACAAGAGAGCAGATGCCTCTAGTTATTGATTATCCCACCGAAATCAAGGGTTTAAAATTTGGAGACTACGCTATCAATGACCCGAATAACAAATGCTATATAGAAAGAAAGTCTATCTCTGATTTTATTGGCACAATGAGCGGCGGATACGAGAGATTCTGTAGAGAGATAGAGCGCTCCATAGCAGCAGAGGCTAATCTAATTGTACTAATAGAGCGACCACTACAAGAGTGTTTGAGTTTTCAACATTTAGATTATGTATCTAAGAAAATTAAAGTTACTCCAGAGTTCGTTTTCTTTAATGTAAGAGAACTAATACAAAAATACACCAATGTTCAGTTTTTATTCGTAGACGGCAGAGAAGAGTGCGTAAGAGTAATGAAAAGAATATTCTTTAGCAATGGAGAATATAAAAAATACGACTTACAATTAATGTACGACTTAAAGCTGTTATAATATGTGGCACGAAACACCTAAATATAAAAAGAAGATTGAAAATTATAACGAAGTTTTTAGTCTGTTAGAAGGCGAGCTTGAAGATAGAGAGGCTAAGATTACTTTGTGCAAATTTTTGCGACAAAATCTTTATTTAACAACTTATCTATTAACTGGGATAAAACTCTCTGCTTATCAGGAAATCACTCTTAAAGGAATGTTTAATAGAAACTTTTCTATGTGCGTGTGGGGTCGTGGTTGCGGTAAGTCGTTCATTGCTAGTGTGTATTGTGTGCTACAGTGCATCTTTGAACCAAATACGAAGATTCTTATAGCAGGCCCAACATTTCGTACAGCTAGAGCTATATTTAATAGCATAGAGAAGATGTCTGAAACTAGAGGCGCAGAGTTATTGCTGCAAGCTTTTGGCGCTAAGAGCAAAAGAAACGATCTTTACGAATGGGATATTAATGGCGGCTCGATTAGGGCTATTCCTTTAAGCGGCGAAAAGATTCGTGGTTTTCGCGCGAATATTCTAGTTCTTGACGAGTTCATGCTTTTGCCCGAAGAGATTATTAAAAATGTATTGATGCCATTCCTTGTTGCCCCGCAAGACATGAAGAGACGTATTGATATTCGTGAAATGGAAGACCTGCTAATCAAAGAAGGCAAAATGAAAGAGGAAGATAGAATGGTGTTTGTAAATAACTCGAAAATGATAGCTCTTTCTTCCGCTAGTTATACTTTCGAAAATCTTTATAAAACTTACCAAGAATGGGTTAGCAAAATTACATCTCCAGAGAATGCAGAGTCTACTTATTTTGTTTCGCAATTAGGTTACGAAGCTTTACCAGCAGAAATGATAGATAAAACTATTATTGAAGAGGCCCAAAGTGGCGGGACTTCTCATTCTGCATTTCTTAGAGAGTACTGCGCTCAGTTCACAGATGGATCAGACAGTTACTTTAGCGCAAAGAAGATGGAAGAATGTACTCTTAAAGATGAGTACCCGCACACTCTGATTAGAGGATCTTCTGGAAAAAGATATGTTGTAGGAATTGACCCTAACATGAGCGATAGTCCAAATGCAGACTATTTTGCTATGGCGGTACTAGAGATAGACGACGATACTGGAGTAGGAGTGCTTGTTCATACTTACGCTGGCTTAGGAAATTTAAATAACCATGTTAAATACTTTGCTTACTTGATGTCTAGCTTTAATGTTGTTTTAGTTATTTGTGACAATGCTGGAGCAGACATATTCTTAGATACTTGCAACGAATCTGATGTCTTTAAATCTAATAAATTAAAAATTAGAGCCTTTGATTTTAATTCTGATTTAGATGGTTCAGAGTACGAGGCAGAAGCTCGAAATGCCAAATCCCAATACAATCAAACAGAGGGAAAAATAGCTTTTAGCCAAGTCTTCTCTTCTGGATTCATTAGAAAGGGCAACGAATATCTGCAAGCTTGTATCGACTATAAGAAAGTTTTATTCGCTTCTAGGACTTGCTCTAACGATAAGTTTTTTAGCCAAGTTATAGACTCTCATTTGCCAAGAGAATTAATATTTAATGGCGACAAGCAGGAATGGACCAACCTTGATTTTATTGAGAGCCAAGACGATTATATATATCAAACAAAAAAACAATGCGCTCTAGTAGAATACACAACAAGTTCTAGAGGAATGCAAAATTTTGATTTGCCTCAGCACCTTAAGCGAGGATCTTCAGCAACAAGAGCTAGAAAAGATAACTATTCTGCATTTATGTTGGCTAACTGGGGATTGAAATCTTATAATGAAATAATGAAGCAAAATACTGAAAATAATACATTTACATTTACTCCAGTAATGTTTTAGTGTAATCCCATTGGGGTATGCCTAATTTAATCAGAAGAAAACAAGTTGATCAATCAGAGTTTTCTGGCTTTTTTGTAGAAGTCGGAGGTGTTAATTATTATCCTCTCGCAACTAACCCTTCGAATTTTATTGATGCTGGAGACTTGTCTACAGCTACTGGACAGGTTTATGTAGATCTTAATGCCGTATCAGGCAATCTAAATACTTCAGTTATTTTATCTGGCCAAAATTCAATAACTTATACAAATGTAGTTAGCGGAAATTTGTCTGCTAATTTAGTTTCAACCGGAAGCTCGCTAACCTCTTCTGTGAGTTCTTTAAGCGGATACGTAATATCAGTTAGCGGAAATTTAACCGCTGGAATATCGAGTACTAGTGGAGTCTTAAATACAAAAATTAATACTACTAGCGGAGATTTAAAATCGTATACGAATACAGTGTCTGGAAGTTTATCTTCCCAGATAGTTTCTTCTTCTAGCTCTACGGTTGTTAATTCTATTGTTAGCGGAAATAATTTTAACTTCACTGGGCAAAAAATATTTAACTCTACAGTATCTGCTTCAAGGATTAATTTAAGTGGGCTGGCAGCGCCTAGTCAAATCGCTATAATAGCGTCTTCTGGAATGGTATCTATAGTTGGGTCTTCTGGAACTTTCGTGTCTTTTGTTGAGACTGGAATTGGTAGCGCATCTAATTCTTTATTTGCAGTCACAGACGCCGCTGGATTGCCTATGATAGAACTATATGACGATTATAAATTAGTTTTAGGTCATGACTCTAGAAAATCTATAGTTCTGAGTGGAATTTCTGGATATGTAATCATGCCTAGCTTACCAGACTATACTCAAACCACTAGTTTACCTAGCGGGTCAATTTTCAGAAGCGGCAATTTTTTAATGATTAAATAAGGAACAAGAATGAAAAGAAAAAAACTCCAAGAAATAATTCCTTTGATGGCATCAGCTTCTACAATCTCAGATACTCCTATCTCTGCTCGTAGAAACGTAGCTGGGACCATTGAGAGAACAGAGCGTTTTCATAATATTGAATATGGACTAACGCCATTCAAGTATTCTAATACGATTTCCAACAAAAGCTCTCTTAATGTAAGAGACGCTGTTATTCTTTGCCAGAAAGCTTACTATAATTTTTCTTCTTTTAGAAATGTTATTGATTTGATGACAGAGTTTTCTTGCAGCCCTATCTATTTCACCGGAGGCAACAAGAAGTCTAGAGATCTTGTTACAGCTTTATTTAAAAAAATAAATATCGATAACTTTGTTGATAAATTTTTCAGAGAATACTATCGCTCTGGTAATGTTTTTATATATAGATTCGATTATAAGGTTTCCCAAGAAGATGTAAATAAAATTACTCAAGTTTTTGGAAGCGAAACTATTGCTGCTGAAACATTGCAACTTCCATCTATGTATATGGTATTGAATCCAGCAGATATTCAATATGGTGGTAATATTTCTTTCGTTGGTACTAATTATTATAAAATACTTACTGATTACGAACTAGAAAGATTGCGCCACCCAACTACCGATGAGGATAGAGAGGTTTTGAAGAGCTTGGACGAGCAAAATAAACTAAGGCTAACTAAAAAGACATTGTCTGGCGCAGGCGCGTTTATAACCATTCCACTTAACACAGAAAAAGTTTCCGCAGTATTCTACAAAAAGCAAGACTACGAACCATTCTCTGTTCCTATGGGTTTTCCAGTTCTAGAAGATATAAACTGGAAGCAAGAGATGAAAAAGATGGACATGGCTCTTACGAGAACAACTCAGCAAGCTGTTTTGTTGATTACTATGGGCTCTGAGTTAAAGAGTGGAGCTTTAAATATCAATCAAAAGAATATTGAGGCTATGCAAAATCTTTTCCAAAACCAATCGGTTGGAAAAGTTCTAGTTTCAGATTTTACTACCAAAGCTCAGTTTGTTATTCCTGATATTGCTAACATTCTTGACCCAAGAAAATACGAAGTAGTAAATACAGACATCCAACAAGGATTAAATAACATTCTTGTTGGTGACGAGAAGTTCTCGGCCACTAGCATTAAAGTTAATATTTTTATGCAAAGACTTGAGCAAGGAAGGCAAGCTTTTATAAATAATTTTCTAGTCCCAGAGGTCAAGAGACTTTGTAAAAATTTAGGATTCAAAAATTTTCCTATGCCTCACTTTGAGGAGATAGATATTAGAGACTCTTCAGTTTGGCAAAGAGTTGTTGCTCAGTTAATGCAACTAGGAGTTTTAACTGCTGAAGAAGGTATGCAAGCTATTGTTACAGGAAGGCTGCCAACACCAGATGAGTCTATAGAGTCTCAAAGAAAATACAAAGATCTTAAAGACGAGGGGCTTTACGCCCCATTAGCTGGAAATGCTGCTGGTGGCGGAGCAACTGGAAGGCCTCCAGGATCTTCTTCTCCTCAATCATCGAAAAAAACCTCTCCTCCCGGATCTGGTAAAAAGGCTCCAGCTATAGCCAATTATTCTGTATCTAATATCTCTCAGTCTTTCAGAGAATACGAGAGCTTAACTAATGATGTAGCCGAAGCATTAAAGAAGAAACACAAGAAAAAATCTTTAAATAAAGAACAGGTACAAGTAGCAGAAGCAATGGCAAAAGCTATCTTTATGAATGAAGAAAAAGCAGATTGGACATCATCGATTAAATCTTATTTAGCCGGCAATACTAAATCTAACGTAGAGAAAATTAATAAGCTATCTGCGATATCAGAAGAGCATTCTGTTGATCTTTTTTCAGCAGCTATATTAAATTTTAGTCAAACATACTTAGAAAAAGTGTAATATTTATAGTTACTAAAATGAATTTAGAAATAGAAACGAAAATTCCTAATAAAAAATCTGAATCTGCAGATTTTTACATTGACTTTTCTCTTAAATTAATGAATGCATTAAAAGAGAAAGCCCAAGAGCACAATAAGAGTAGCGATAGGAAAATATCAGTTAGTCAAGTTATAGAGAAGTATTGCGGCGCGGCAGCTAATTACATTAAAGACGAGTCGATTGATATAAATACTTATTCAATGGCTAAGGTTAATGAGTTCTTGGAAGGGAGAAAGGGCGAGTTTAATTTAGATAAAGCAGAAAAGGATATTAAGAAATTTGGATTAGAGTTCGATTTTGAAAATTTAAATAATTTATATTTATCCTCTTCTAGAGACAAGAACAGTAACTGGTTTGAGATTTAATTATGAAATTTCAATATACAACAACATTTAGCTCCATTTTGAAGCCAATGGTTTCGGAGGAGAAGGACAAATATTTAGCATTAGCTTCTTTGGCGCAATTAGGAGATTTTTTGCCTAATATAAACACCGAGAAGAATGTAGATCTATTGCCGGTAGCTTTTAACGCTGCTGTAATTAATAGAGTAAACAAAAATGGAGACGTAATTGACACTGCTACAGCCTCTTCTGTTTATAAAGACTTTATTAATAAGCCAATTAATCTAGAGCACAATAGAGAAAAAATTATTGGCGTTATATTAACCGCTGGATTTAGCCAATTTGGATCTGACACTATTCTTACCGAAGAAGAGATTGCAAATCTAAAGGGGCCATTTAATATTACTCTAGGAGGAGTTCTCTGGAGAATCGCTAACCCAACATTAGCAGATATGATTGAAGATTCTGGAGACTCATCAAGTGCTAATTATCAAAAAATTAGCGCTAGTTGGGAGCTAGGATTTAGTGAGTATAATTTAATAGTTATAGAGGGAGAGTCTAAAAATATAGAAGATGGATTAGAGATTTCAGACGCTTCTCAAGTAGAAGATATGAAAGCTAACCTAAGAGCTTTCGGCGGAACTGGTAAAATTGGAAAAACAAAATCAATCTATAGAAAAGTAATTGGTAATGTTATTCCTCTTGGAATTGGGTTAACAGAAACGCCTGCTGCTGATGTAAAAGGAATAGTTTCAACGCAAAATGACTCAAAAGAAGTTAAAGCTGAAGAAATTATTTCCAAAAATGAAAATTTGAATGTAAATAACAATATAAATCAAGATACTATGAAAATTACAAGCATCAAGGATATAACAGACGAGAACTTGAAGCAAGTTTCCGCGTCGCAGATTTCTGATCTCATTGAACAAGAGTTGAAGACTGCCTCCGAAAAATTCGCTGCTGAAAAGAGTGCTGTCGATACAGCTCTTAAAGCCGCACAAGAACAATACAACACTCTATTAAGCTCGCAAGATGCTCTTAAGCAAGAGGTTGATTCGTTGAAGTCTGAACTACAATCTACTCAAGAAGAGATGCAGAAAGCTGCTGCTTCTGAAGCCTTTAATTCTAGAATGGCTAGTCTTGAAGCTGAGTTCGATCTAGATTCAGAGGCCAGAGAAGTCATTGCTAAAGATATTTTTAATCTTGATGATGAATCATTTGCCGCTTACAAGAATAAGATGGCGATTTTCATGAAGAACAAAAAGAAGGGCGCTAAAGAAGAGCCCGCCAAAGAAGACGCTGAAGCTAAGGCTTCCGTAAGCGAAGTTGTCGAAGAAGTAACTGATTCAGCTAAGAAAGAAATTGTTGGAATTCCAATGACTTCTTCAGCATCAGACTCTTCGCTCTTCGATAAGTATAAAAAAGCTTTTGATTACGACGGATTCGTAGTCACAAAAAAATAACACAACAAAAAAATAAAGGATAAATATGGCTTATCAATTAAGACCTTTTAGAGATTATGATGAACACGATGTACTAAATCTGTTCGCATACGACACAACAAACCTAACTGCCGGTCAAATTCAAGTCCCCAAGGGCGTTCTCGTAAAGATCGCCACTGGTTGGAAAAACTATGATTCTGGCGCTATTCTTGGTGGTGGAATTGATTTCATCGGAAGCGCTGGCACTTTGGCTCCAAATAACGTTGTTTCTCAACGCTTTGGAGTTATCGCTAAAGTAGTCGCTGCTACTACTGGAGAAACTCCAGTTGGTATGATGCTCTATGACGTAAGAGACGTAGATGAGAATGGCGAGCTACTCAAGTATAAACCCCGCAAGGCTGCTGAGATGCAAGCTGTAATTCCTGGACAAGCTGTTCCAGTTGTTACCCGTGGAGTTTTCCTAGTTCAAGGCGTTCTTGGAACTCCTGCTGCTGGAGGAACAGCCTACGCTGGTCTAACAGGTCAAATCACCGCCTCAACCGGAACTCACCCAATTTCCAACGTTGCAATCGGTAAATTCCTAGGTGCCGCAGATACAAACGGCGAAACCCTTGTTAAATTGGCCCTATAATATAAAGGATTAATATGAGAATTAAACTTAAAAACACACCTGAACAAGTAGAGTTGATTAAGGCTCTCGGTTCTAAAAACAGACTAGTTGCTGCTGAGGCTGCTGAAGCTTTCGCCGCTTTTCTTGGACCTGTTATTCAAAGAGTTATTTTGCAAGCCGGTACAGCTTCACAAATCTATACCGATGCCCCATTCGATGAGAATGACTCTCCTAGCTATCCTCTTGATCTCTATTATCAAGAGCTAAATAACGGCTACGTTAGCGTTTGGTCACAAACTCTAGCTGGCGGTCTTCCTAGCGCTCAAGACGTTTCTGCTATTCAAGAGGTTAAGATTGCTACCTATCGTCTCGATAGCGCAGTCTCAATCAACAAGAGATATGCTCGTCAAGCTCGTTTAGACGTAATCGCCAAGTTGGTTGAGCGTATGTCCCAAGAGGTTCTTGTTAAGCAAGAGCGCAATGCTTGGGCCGTTATGCTTAAGGCTCTCGGAGAGGCTTCAACAACTCCTCAAGGTGCCGCTGCTCTTAAGCACTACACTGAGGCTGGAACTCTTGGTCAATTCAAGCTTGATGATCTTAACAAGCTAATGACCCGCGTTAAGAGAATTAACGAGTCATGGGCTGGTGGTACTCCTGCTGATCCATATAGCACTGGCTTGACTGATCTTTATGTTTCTCCTGAAATTAAAGAAAACATTCGCGCCTTTGCTTATAACCCATTGAACACTGTTGCTCCTGGCGGTGGCGCTGCCACTGATAGCACTGTTGGTATTGCTCTCTCAGACAACATGAGAGATGAGATCTACCGCAGCTCTGGTATGCAAGAGATCTATGGTGTAAATATCGTTGAGTTGATTGAGCTTGGTAGGTCTAAGAAGTACAACATTCTATTCGATAACTACATCGCTAATCTTCCTGTCACTACCGGAACAGGTTTCAATCCTGGAGTTCATCAAATCTTGGTTGGTGTTGATAACACTAAGGGAGCTTTGATCCGCCCAATTGCTACTACCTCTGAAACCGGTAGTCAATTCAATGTGCAACCAGACGATCAGTTCCTACAAAGAACCGATAAGACTGGATTCTACGGATCAATGGAAGAGGGCCGCATCTGTATTGATGCCCGTGCTCTTTCTGGTATCATTGTCTAATATTTAACGCAACTATAAAACCCGCTGGGGAAACCTAGCGGGTTTTTTTATTTGATTTATCTAAATTATAATTTTATAATTTATGATGAATAAAAAGACAAAACTCAAACAACTTAATCAAATCGACGCTAAAGCCGAACCCCCAAAGGCAATGACACTTGACCAATTGTGGGGAAGTCAAGGCCTGTCGAAGTATAGTGTAGACAACGCTGAAGATTACAAGTCTTATCTTCGGTCTTTAAATAGAACAGATATTCATGCTCATGCTATTCAAGTAGGAATTTTGCCTAATGATAACATGGAAATTCTTTTCTCAAGACTAGAGAGAGAGTTCCAAAGACACATCTGTTCTTACCAAACTCCTACCCAAGTGCCTAAAAAAGAAAAGAAGGTTTCTAAAGAAATCGAGAAGATTTTATCAGAGGGTAGATAATTTGTGTAATTCAATAGATGGGAAACTTAGTTAGGATAAAACAAATTGACAAACCCGAACTTTCTGGTTACATAAAGGAGGTCGGGGATGTTAGTTATTATCTAGGCTCAAATCCATCTGGGTTTATTTCTTCAGTAGTTCAAGACGCTAGCTTTCAGCAGCTGACGGTTGATCTCTCTACCTTAAGCGGTAATTTATATACTAATTTAGCCGCTACTGGGGCTACTCTTACCTATAGCTTAAGCTCTACTGGAAATATTTTAGATGTTAAGATTAATAATTTAAGCGGTTATGTTGAAATATCTAATGTAAAAATTGCTGCTGTTTCTGGTGATGTTGATTACGCTAAGTATTTAGCTACTGGATTAGACTATTCTAGCAACGTTACTATTTCTGGAAATATTATTAGCACTAGCGGGTATGCTAGTGGTATAAGTGGGTTCTTAGACTCAAAGATATCAACAACAAGCGGAAGTTTATCTTCTAGAATCACTTCTCTAGAAGGAGTTTTTGTTGCTAGTGGCGGGAACTTTATAGATATATACTCCAACAACCAAACGGTAATAGGGGAAAAAAATTTCAACGGTAAAACTAGTTTTAAATTAATTAATATTGTGCCGGTTTCTGGAGACTACTCTAATCCTGGCGGATTAAATAATTATTTATATACACAATTCATAGATAACAATATTTTTTATGTTAGCGGATTAGGATATAGAACTGGAGATTTTTTCATAACGAAAGTTATGTATCCAAACAACGAAGAGTGTATAATCTCTTCGAATATTTATACAGGAAATTATTAATATGTCTACAGTATATGGAACTTATGATTCTACTTCAAAAAATTGTGTTTTATTGTACGATTTTTCAGCTGGATCTTACGATGGCGAGCCAACAACTAATTTATTTTATCAACCACCGGGATTCGTTCAGTATTCTGGCACATATTATAACTCTGACTCTTATTGTGGCGGCGGAAAATATAGAACATTTATTCATACCCAAAACCCTGTTCTTTTTCCAGCAGGCTCTCAAAAGATAACTGGGTATGCAGAATTCACTAGAACAAGTGGCTCAAATGATCAAGGATCTCCTGGATATTTAACATTAAATACTAGCGGATTTTCTGATTTTTATTATTGCGACACTGCTGAGTCTAGCGCTGGAAATGCTAAAATTTTTTACGAAGGTTTTGATCTTAGCCCGTTTTCTTACGACACAGGAAGAGCATTCTTCAAGCTAGACTATTATCAAAATTTAAATAATCAAGGAACATTTTCTGATAATGCTGCTGGGGCTTATTTGGCATCTGATTCTATTTATAAATACAACTATCAATCTGGAAAATTTGAGATTAATGCAAATGTAGGAAACAAACACGGTTTTAATATTAAAATAACAAGGGGAGAAACTTACACTGTTTCTACTGACGTTTTCATTTCCACAGGACACCCAAGAACTGGATTGGTTCCTGTTCTTAGTTTAACTCCAAATTTAACTGGAACTTTTGCTACTCTTTCTGGAGCGTATGATTGCAATCAAAAAGGAACTTGGCAAAGTATAAAGCAAAAAATATTTGTCCCGTCTGCAATTAATACTGTATCTCCAAATCCAACTTATTATGAAGTTACAGTAGCGGCAAAAACTGCCCAACACCCTTATTTCACTTCTGGTTCAAATTACGGATTCGTAGTTGGAAATACTCAAGGTAGAACTCTTAATTTATACAAAGGAGGAACTTATGTATTTGTGCAATCTAACGATACAAATATTGATAACGAGCTATACGTATCAACAAGCCCAGACGCTGGAGCTGGATCTAACGCTTATGCTAATGGGTTTTCTTATTATGGAAATAAAGGGTTCGATGGATATGCTGTATTTAATGTGCCGTATAATGCTCCTTCTATTCTTTATTATAATTCAAGAGCTCAATCTAGCTCTTATGTTGGTGGAAAAATAAATGTAGTTGGCGGATACAATTCAGGCAACACAGGCAACACTGGAAACGTAGGCTCTTCTGGATCAGCAGGAAGCGCTGGATCAAGCGGCACGGTTTTAACTTCAGAGTCTTATTCTGTTTGTTTTGATCCTACAAGAGGAGTGTTTAACTCTTCTCAAGGAAATCTAAGCGGAGGATACATTCTTTATAAGAACATGCAATTTGAGAAAAACAAAAAGATGTTCAAAGGCACAATTCATAAAAGTCAATTTACTTCTACAACTAGATCTGATCTTGCAACTTGCATTGACTTAACCGGAAGAAGCAACAATTCTAACTTTGTTAATGCTAATTACGATGCTAATGGTTATTTATTTTTTTCTAAAAGGCAAAATGTTGGAGATGGCGGATTTTTAGACATTAATCTTAAATACGATAAAGCAAAGCAATTTTTAATTGGCAGCGCCAAAACTCAAACTTATGATTTTTGGTTTAAGCAAACTAGCATATCTAATACTAGAGCGTTTTTATTTTCGAGAGCTTCTTCTTTATCAAATGACTTATTTATAGAAAATGAAGGCTACCCACAATTAATATATATCCAAGATAAAAGAATTTACTTCTTCTTCACTTCTTCTGTTAATAGATCTTTTGCTGGCTATTCTGCTCAGGTAATAGAACCGAATGTATTGTATAATGTTAGCGTTTCTTTGAATTTTAATGCTGTAGTTGGAGAAAAAATAAATATATATGTAAATGGCCAGCGAACTGCATCAACTGTTCTTTCTATCGTTGACGCTCCTGAAAATTTAAATTTTGCAAACGTGACTTCTGCTACTCAAATTGTTGGCAATTCGTCTGTTGTTTCTGAAAGAGGCTTCAATAGCAATTCGAATCAATTTTATTGCATATCTTCTTACGATAGTAATGGAGAGTCTAGAGCTTCGGAGCCGATTTCAGTTCCAACAAGCACTGTAAAAAAATCAATACAACTTTCTTGGCGCGCAGCAGAAGGAGCAATAGGATATTATATTTATAGATCCAAGTCTTCATCATTCGGGGCTTCTTCATTACTAGCTGATATAAGCAGTGGAAAAATACTCTCTTTTACTGATGAAAATTTTCCTACCAGAGCAGGAGCACCAAAACAAGTTGCTGCTTATTCTTATTTTTACGACCCTAATACTTTGAACCTTGTTGACGATTCTTCAGCTAAGGTTTGCTTTGGAGATTATCCAACTACCAATGCGGTTCCTCATTATTTTGAAGGATACATCTATCGAATTGGAATATATAATACAAGCATTAGTGATAAACAAGCTTTTAGGAATTATAATTCTTTGCTTTATAAATATGTTTCTGGAAATCCTTATTTATCTAGAGAGGTATTCAGGCCAAGAAGTGTAATCTATAAAAAGGTGCGAAATTAATTTATGGCTATAACAAGGTATGCGGGAGATAGATTTTATGGTTTAGACGCAGAAAAAAACTCTCTGTTATCTAAGGTCATTGATGGAGCAATATATAATGCTTCAGATAGTCTATTTCAATATGTCAAGATTAATGGATCTTGGGTATTGTCGTCTGGAGGATCTGGATCTGGGTCTAGCGGATCGTCTGGTTCTAGAGGATCTAGTGGTTCGTCTGGTAGTAGTGGGTCATCTGGCTCTAGCGGATCTAGTGGGTCATCTGGGTCTAGCGGTTCATCTGGGTCTAGCGGTTCATCTGGGTCTAGTGGGTCATCTGGGTCTAGCGGTTCATCTGGGTCTAGCGGTTCATCTGGCTCTAGTGGGTCATCTGGGTCTAGCGGATCATCTGGGTCTAGCGGTTCATCTGGCTCTAGTGGGTCATCTGGGTCTAGCGGATCTAGTGGGTCATCTGGGTCTAGCGGTTCATCTGGCTCTAGCGGTTCATCTGGGTCATCTGGATCTAGCGGAGCTGCTGGAGGTGTTAGATATAATTTTTCAAATAGTACTGTAGACTCCGATCCGGGTAGTGGAATCTTAAGATACGATAATGCTTCTCCCGCAGGCATAGATTTCATATTCATAGATAACGTTGACCAATTGGGAAATTCTCAAACAGCGTGGTTTGACACTTGGAGTAATGGTATTACGTCGACTGATCACGGCACGATAACTATTTACAGTAGAGATTCGGGAAATGTAGTTAACCAATTTACGGTCTACAACGTTTACGTCAGTTCCGGATATTATAGGATATACGTTAGCCATATTGCAGGCGCTATACCTAGCAATGGGGCATTGTTAGCTGTAAGTTTTTCTAAGACTGGAAATAGTGGATCTAGCGGATCTAGTGGGTCTTCTGGCTCTAGCGGATCATCCGGTTCTAGCGGATCATCTGGCTCTAGCGGTTCATCTGGGTCATCTGGCTCTAGCGGATCATCTGGGTCATCTGGCTCTAGCGGATCTTCAGGCGCTAATGGAACTCCAGGAGGACCAGGGTCTAGTGGTTCATCGGGAGTCACTGGATCTGGAGGATCTCCAGGAGGACCAGGGTCATCTGGATCTAGCGGATCTAGTGGGTCTTCTGGCTCTAGCGGATCATCCGGTTCTAGCGGATCATCC
>Ga0114981_10000983_pt1 | contig 18846 bp, 10 predicted proteins | sample S_140806_MF_Meta_FD_87028 | JGI IMG/M metagenome (GOLD analysis project Ga0114981, IMG submission 87028) | Freshwater microbial communities from Lake Simoncouche, Canada to study carbon cycling - S_140806_MF_MetaG | ecosystem: Environmental > Aquatic > Freshwater > Lake | place: Lake...
CTTTAACCAAAGACAGCCTCTTTATAATTTTAATGTTTAATTAAAGATGTATCTCAAGCCTAATTGAGCTTGCCATGCATTTCCAACACTAATTGTTTTAACGAATGTTTTGTCAAGTAAGATGGTACTTCCATCAACTACTCTTGTGGCCATTCTATAAGTTGCAACGCCATCAGTTGAAACAGATGCAACTGTTAAAGGACTTGCCGATCCAAAACTTCCTGATGTAGTTGAATATCCAACTCCCCATGCATTATTAAGCATGTTTCCGAAGTTAAGTATATCAGCTCTAAGTTGTATTGTATTTCTTTTTCCGCCTACCTTAATAAAGAATTCTTGCACTACAGATAAATCTACTCTGGTTAACCAAGGAAAATATCCTCCGTTTCTTTCAGCAAATAGACCTTTACGAGATAAAAGATATTCGTCGTTTGCAATTAAATTGTTGAAGGCTGCTTGTTGTTGTTCTGCTGTAAACGTTTTACCTCCTGTAGTTAATGTAGCAAAAGTTAATTCTGTGGCATTATTTGGGATGAAAATTAAATCATTGATTTGGCCATCACCATTTAAATCATTGCCATAAATGTAGCTTATTTTACTTCCACTTGCTGAAGTTGCACCTGCTGTAAATGCTGTTGAACCACCAAATTTACCACCGTAGTTTATTCTGTAGTTTACATAACCTACAAATCTATGGCGTAAATCATTATCTGTATAAGATGGATCTAAGAAATTTTGACCACCTACCGTTGGTGCATTAGCTTGTACTGTACTACCTACAGATTGTAAATCGGTAGATTTTGCATTGGTATAACCAATCATACCTCCAAATCCATTAACTGCTGGTTTTTCAATTTTTGCAGTAAAAGCATACGAATAACCCTTATCTGTATTTGTTAAAACAAATGCATTGGCTATGGTAGGGTTTAAAAATCTTGCTATAGCAACAGTATTTGCAGCTCCTGAACCTGTGCTAGTCACACCTGAAGCTGGAAAACGAGATCTACCATCCTTTAAAACTCTGTCACCAGGTTTTAAATTTGCATCAATATACCTTAATCCAGATAAGGTCTTACCGTAAATACCTTCAACTGTACCAACTAAACCAAATGGTAATTTTTGGTCAACAGCAATATTTGATTTCCAAACAGATGGGTATTTCAAATTTTCATTAGAGGCATTAATTACATAAGGAGGTAATTTAGCTATATCAGTTGAAGCTGGAGCAAATTTACTCGGATCTGTCGTAAAGGGATAAGCTGTTGTATTGGTTACATTTATAACTGCAGTATTAACACCATTGTTACCTAATTGGTTAGAAACCAATACCTGAGGAACACGGGATACGAAGATACCTGTACCACCTCTAACCTGTGTTTTTTGTTCTCCGTCAAGGTCGTAATTAAAACCAATTCTAGGTGACAATAAAATAGTTGGTTTTGGGAATGCACTTGTGTTGATCTTTAATGCCTGAGCATTTTCGTCCTTAAATGTTAATCCTCCAACGATTGGATTATAAAAATTGGCTGCTGTTGAATTGTCATACATAACAACATCGCCGCGAACGCCAACGGTAACTTTTAATTTTTCAGAAACTTGAATCTCATCTTGGGCATAAGCACTAAATGTAGATACTTTCAATGTTTGTAATGGCTCAATTCCACCTGGTAATAAAGAATATCTTAAATTATAACGATTTAAGGTAACAGGAGAAACTAGATTAGTTGGATTAGTCTTGAACTGTAAAGCCGCCTTTTTGAAATCATCAATAGAGTTATATACATATACACCATTTGATGCAGGGAAAAAGACATTATTAGACTGAAAATATTCAAACGCTACTCCAAAAGTATAATAATGTTTGCCTGAAGATAAGTTAAAATTATTAGTTAAATTTAAAGTACTATAATTTAGCTTATTATTTGGTGTAAATGGGTCGAATCCTACAGTAGTATAAGTTGTTCCGTCTTTTAAGATATCAACGGTTGGAAAAATATCCGTACGGTATTTTCTATCTTCAATTTGTTTATTGTAAGTTGCAATAAAATTATTAGATTTTTTACCATCTAACACTGAATTTAATTCAAAGGCAACGGAACGGGTATTATCTTGAATGATATAGCCAGTATTTTCACCAGATATAGCAAAAGCAGAATTCTGGCGATTTCCGTTTCCAGCAGTATTACTACTATTTGAACTACTTATAACCTGTTCAGATTCTGAATTATGATGAGAATAACGAAGAGAAGCTTTATGTTTTTGACTAATATTATAATCTAAACGAACTAAGCCTTTAGTACTTTTAACATCATTATTGAAATTGTCAAGTGCTCCTAAATCGTAATTAAAATTTGTTTGCATAAAAGAAGACAAATCTTTCAAATCACTTTCAGTTACACGTGATACGTTTCCTGTAGCACCTGCTTTGTTAGTCTGCCAACTTAAAGCTGGATTTGTTCCTGTGAACTGTTCAGCATTGGCAAATATGAACAATTTGTTTTTGATGATAGGTGCTCCAATTCTAAAACCTGTTGTTTTTTCATCAATAAAAATAGATGGTAATTTAATGTCATTTACAGTTTTTCCAACTAAATCACTGGTTCTTAAAATGTGATAAAATGAGCCTGACACCTCATTTGTACCAGAACGAGTTACCGCATTGACACCTGCTCCAACAAAACCTGATTGTCTAACATCAAAAGGAGCAATATTTAACTGAACTTCTTCTACTGCGTCTAAAGAAATGGCAGTTGTTCCAGTTCTACCTCCAGCTGCTGCAGAAGATCCAAGGCCAAAACCATTATTGAAAACAGATCCGTCAATAGTGAAATTGTTAAAGCGGCTGTCTTGACCTCCAAATGAACGTCCGTTTCCATAAGCGTTATACTTCGTAATATCATCAATAGTTCTTCCAATGGTTGGAATACTATTAATGACGTTAGAATTAAACTGAGTTGAAGCACCTGTTTTAGAACTATTGAACAAATCAGATCTACCGGCAATTATTTCTAATCCGCTTAATTCGATAGCTTCTGCTGTTAATTCTACATTAAAGGTTGCTGCTGTTCCTAAACTTAGGGTTACATTTTCGATAATTTTTTCCTTGTAACCAGTGTAAGTTACAGTGATTTTGTAAGGACCACCAACACGCATACCAGGTACACGGAAATAACCTCCATCATCAGTAGAGTTTCCATAAAGTGATCCAGAGGGTAGGTGCTCAGCTTGAATATTAGCTCCTACTAGGGCTTCCCCCTTTGAATCTTTTACTCTTCCCGTTATGGAAGAGGTGGTAACACCTTGTGCATTCAGGTCGATAAAACCTAGTAATGCAAAAAAGCCTAAAATAAAACGAATAGTAAAATTTTTCATAGAATGGTTTTTTAATTAAACATTTCTTCAAAATTAGCCACAAAAGTAATAAGTAAAACCAAAAATCATAAGAACTGTTGTTAGTTTGTTATGTTATTTATTTGTAAACTTTTAAACAGGTGGATTTATATGGTTTTTAAATCCATATTTTTTTAAAAAATGAAGGAAAAAAAAGAAATAGGTTTAGTACTTTCAGGTGGGGGGGCAAGGGGTATTGCTCATATAGGAGTTTTAAAAGCATTAAATGAATTAGATATTCAACCAAGCATTATTTCAGGTACAAGTGCTGGTTCCATTATAGGCGTTTTGTATGCAATGGGCCTATCTAGTCAGGAAATGCTTGACTTTGTCGAGCATAGTAGCCTTTGGAAATTTTTCAGACTTGAATGGTCGGCTGGTGGATTATCAAATTTAAATTATTTGAAAGAGAGATTGATTCAGATTGGGATACCGGATAAATTCGAGGATCTAAATAAGAAACTTTTTGTATGCACAACCAACTTAACTAAGGGAAGATCAGAAATTTTCCATGAAGGACCTTTACTTGATACTATTTTAGCATCTAGTTCTATTCCTTTGGTTTTTAAACCTGTTATAATCAATGGAGAAAGGCATGCAGACGGCGGCATCTTAAACAACTTACCCGCCTCTCCTTTGATTTCATTAGCTAATCGTATTATCGGCGTAAATGTAATTCCTTTGTCTGAAAATACAGGAAAGGATTATCAGTCTTCTATTCAGGTTGCCCAGCGGTGTTTTGAATTATTTATGAATGCCAATACTAAACCCGAAATAATTGCATGTGATTACGTTATTGCTCCAAATGTGCAAGACTTTTATCTTTTTTCATTGCCAAAGTTTAACTTAATTCATGATATTGGCTATGATACAACAATGGCTCAAGCTGAACAAATTCAAAATGCTATTCTAAATTAATTCAAAAAAATACGTTGCCTTGGAATAACTACCTCTCCTGCAGCTAATTTGTTTAATTCTCTTAATTTTGTTTCAGATAAGTTGAACTTGGTAGCAATACCAACCACTGTATCTCCTTGTTGAACAATGTATATTTCTCTCTGTGAAGATGATCCTTTAATCGTTTTTTGATTGTCTGTTTCAGGTGAAATAATTTCTGGTTCTGAGAAAAGTGATTTCATTTTGCCATTTTGAATATCAAAATAGGGCGTATTCTCCTCTGGTTTATTTTCAACCTGTTTGGTTTCTGCTTCTGCTGCTACCTTGATTGCTTTTTGATTTTCAGTAGAAACTTTATTTGGCGCAACAATTGTATTTGGAACCGGGCAAATAAAAGTTATTAATTGTTGACCTTCTTTGATTTTTTCATTAGGAAGTAATCCATTCATTTGTCTGAATCTTTCCTCAGTAAAACCATAAGCTGTTGCTAGCATTGAAACATTTTCATTTGCTTTTACAACATGCTTGCCATCCGTTGTTTCCCACCATTGTGTTTTCACAATGGTTTTGGGTTTATTATCAACCGTTATGTTAGCTCCTTTTGTACGTACTCCTTCATTAGTAGCATCATTAACTGGCGCCTTTATGAATATGATGTCTCCAACTACTTTTTTATTAAATTCAGGATTCCAATGACTAATATCCTGATGGGTAATGCCGAAAGTTAAAGCTATTTTTTCAATGTTGTCACCTTCTTGTAATATATACGTTCCTGAAGGAATTGTAGGTACATTTTTTTCTGCAGGAATTTTTATGATTAATCCTACATTCATTTTATTAGGGTCAACCGTTTGATTGTAGTCCATTAAATTTCCAGGTAAGACATTGTATTTTTTTGCAATACCAAAAAAAGTCTCCCCTTTTTCAACGATATGAAATCTTTCACCAGTGTTACTTGTTGCTAATCCTTTTGATCTTAAAATCTCTTGATTGTTATCATTTTGATTTACAACCATCTTATTAATACAAAGATTGGCCATATAATCATTGTATGAAATTCCTTGTATTCTTAAAAGAGTATATTCCCCTTGATTGCCGGAAAAGGACTCTTTAATCACACCAAGTTTTGGTGTCCAGATGATATCTTTATAGATGGTAGCCTGGAGTTTTGAATTTTTCCTTAGCGTGTAGGCTTTACAATTTCCAATATTCGTATCAGAAATTTTTTGAAGTAAGAAGTTATCTGATGCAAGAATGACATCTCTACTCAAATCTAATATAAATTCTAAATCACTACTTCTAAACTCACACTTATTATTTTGATGTCTAATCCATTCTATGGAATAAACAGGTGCAATTCTAAACTGATTTATCCCCACGGGTAAAATCAATCGCAAATTTTGGTTACCTGCAATGATATTTTCTTTTAAGGAATCAGCCTGTTTTACCCACATATCAGGAGTGAATAGCAATGCATTTGAGGGTTTTGTCGCTAAAATTTCTAGATCAGTTTCAACACCAATATCAAAAATAATGGTTTCATTTTCAGAAACTTTAAATAAATATTTTACATACTCTTTGCCTGCCTTTGTATTTGAATAGGCAAACTCCATTTTTTGAAATGCTTCAGAACCAATAATAAAATCAAGTGCTTTATCTTGGTTTTGTCCATATAAGCTAAAGCTCAATAAAAAGATAAAAACAAAAGAAGTGTGTTTCATAAATTTATTTCCCATGGTTTTCATATACAAAACTATTCAAATTAAAGTAATAATGAAAAGGTAAAGTTGTAAATCTAAAGAATAGTTTTTATAATTCAATAAAAATCAACTTGAAATGCCAGTATTGGTATAAGGGGTAAGGCATAATTATAATAAATTTCCAGTTTTTGATTATCAAATCGTTCTCTGATTTTATTTTTTCTTACGGTTGCATTCTGCAAATCAATTCTAAATGTCCAGGTCGTTCTTTCTTTATTTATTTTGTATGCCATTCCATAATCTATCCTCCAATAGGTTGGGAGTTTAGGTTCATAAGCTTTTGTGTTATCCAGAACCGTTGTTTTTCTCTTAATTGATTCCTGCAAAAGAATAGGTATATACCTATTTCCCCCTCTTAGCATATATCGAATATTATAAGACAAAAAATGTTTTTTATTTTTTCCAATTGGAAATTCTTTTCCTAAAACGGCACTGCCTGCGAATGTATTGTTAAAAATGGTATTTCTCCATTTTAAATCTAAAGTTTGGTAGGTGGACTGAAAGATTGATAGGGTAAACAGGTAATAAAAGTTTTTATACAAAAACTGCTCTACAGTTAATTCTACACCAATATTTTTTCCAAATCCTTGATTAGTTAAAATGGCACCTGGAATGCCTGAAGTTGCATTTAAAATGGAATAAAAGCTTTTTTTACTTGTATCAACTGGAACTTGATATAATTTCTGATGATAAGCCTCTATAACCCAGCGAGAATGATCTGACACTCGTTTATTGAAACCTATGACCGTATGTCTGGCCATGGAAGGTGATAAATCTTTGTAAGGTTGAATAAACTGACCTGTTCTGGTTTGACGTTTGTATAGATATAAAGAAATGGGCTCCAAGCGGCTGTGAATGCCAAAACCTGCGTTTATAGAAGATTTTTCGCCTGTTTTAATTTCCATTCCCAGCCTGGGCTCAAAAGTTGTTTTTTTATTCAAATTGAAATGCAACGTGTGAATACCTGCAGAAAGTTGTAAGAAGTTATTTGGCGTATATTTAATTTGACTGTATCCTTGACTGCTAAAGGTATGACCATTTTCATTTATCCAGTTTATTATTTTTTTCTGTCCAGCATTCCAGATATCTTCGTTTAATTCAAAACCTAGTCTCGAAATTATAATACCGGTCCGCATTTTCCATTTCGTACTTATTCGATGGTTGAAGAAAGTTGAATATCTCAATGCTTGTTCCCGGTGCGTTTCATCATAGGTATTAATCCAGCTACCATTAACGATATTTTTTCTGAAATATTGATGTGTATTAGTTGAAAATGCAATGACCGTGTTGATATATCCTATCTTTTTTATTGGCAATTGATGACTAATTCCAGTAGAGGTAACCTTATTTTCGTCTCTATCTTTAAATGTACTATAATCACTGTCTGAGAAATTTTCGCCTCCTAATCCCCATAAGGTGAATTTCCCTGTTTTTTGTGTAGGAAGTTCAAAAGTGAAATTATAATCTCTGAAAGCAGGCTCAAATCCGTCCGTTTCAATTTTAACTAATCCAGTTTTAAACAATAGTTCCAACGTGGAATATCTGCCATTAACCCGATAAGACGCTCCTGATTTATTTAAAGGTCCTTCAGCTGCAACCTCCATACCTACAACCCCAATTAATGCTTTGAATTCATGTTTTCTATCATTACCACGCCTAAATTTCAAATCAAAAACACCAGACAGCGCATTTCCATATTCTGAGGGGAAGGCACCCGTCAGGAAATCGGAATTAGCTAAACTACTGCTGTTTATCATACTAATGATGCCACTTGTAGATCCTTGACCGTCTCCAAAATGATTGGGATTAGGAATTTCAATACCTTCTAGTCTCCATAATAAACCTTTAGGAGAATTCCCCCTAATAATAATTTCGTTATTGTCGTCATTTCCAGAAGATGTAACTCCTGCAAAGGACATGGCCATCCTGGAGGGGTCGCTATATCCACCAGCAAATTTATTGCTCTCCTGTACACTAAATTGCCGGCCACTTACAAAAGCTAATTCATTGGATGCTCTCGATTTATCTGTTTCGGCTTGGATAGTAATTTCCTCTAGTTGAATGGGTGATTCTACCAATTGTATTTCAATCAACGCCTCTTTTCCACTGGTTACTTCTACAGATTGAATGCTGCCTTGTTGGTATCCTATGAGTGAAAATAGCAAGGTATATCTACCAGGTGGTAATTTTTCGAAGTAAAATTGACCCGAAATATTGGAATACATCCCTTTATTTCCCTCTAGTAATTGGACACTTACCCCCTCTAAAGATAGTTGAGTTTCCCTGTCCAAAATTTTCCCCCGGATAATACCTGTGCTATTTTGTCCTAATAGCCAGAACGGAAAAAGTAAACAAATCAAAAATCGCATAGTTAATTTATATGATTAAACCATTGTTTACTGCATATAATACTAGTTCAGATGGTCGTCTCAATTTAAGTTTTTCCATGATATTTTTTCTATGTGTATAGACCGTATGGGTACTTAAATTTAACTTTTTGCTAATTTCTTTTGCAACAAGTCCCTTTGCAATGAGTTGAACTATTTCTAATTCTCTGGCAGATAATGGATTGGGATTACTAAGTGTGTTTTGAGAAAAAGATTTTTCGAAAATGTAGTTAAAAACACTGGCACAGAAAAATTTCTCCCCTTTAATAATAGCATTAAAAGCTTCTTTGATTTCTTGAGCTTCACATTTTTTTGTTAGAAATCGAAAAACTCCAGAATGGATAACTTCATAAATGTTTTCTTTTTGATCGTCAGAAGATATGACCAGAATATCAATATCGGAGTGTTTTTGCCTTAAAAATTTTATGGTTTCCATGTTAAAAAAACCTGGCTGATGATAATCTATTACAATAATATCAGGTGTTTTTTCCATTAATATATCTGAAAGTTCTTTTTCATTTTTTACTTCACCAATGACAGTAAATTGATCCATCTTTTCTACTAATTCTCTTAATGCGAATCGAATAAGAAATTGTGAGTCTGCCAATATTATGTTATAATTCCTTAGCATAGATGAAATTTGCTGCTAATTTAGATTAAGTTTAGATAAAAATAAAACGATTGTTGAAAAGATAATCCTAAAAGTAATATTTTTGCGATCTTATTAAGAATCAGTTGAATGATGTATCCCAAAATTACCCTTAATCTGGGTGGAAGTTTATTAGTTTTAGAAAGTCCGGTAGTGATGGCTGTAATTAATGTTAACAGCGATTCCTTTTATGAAAATAGCCGTTTTTCTGAAATTGATAAAATGCTTGAATATGCTGAAAAACAAATCAGTGAAGGAGCTACTTTTTTAGATGTTGGAGGCATGTCAAGTCGTCCCGGTGCACCTATTTCAAATGCTAAGGAGGAAGAAAAAAAAATGATTCCTGTCATAAAGGCAATAAAAAAAGAATTTCCTACTACTTTTATTTCTATTGATACCGTACATAGCACGGTTGCCAATGCTGCTTTTCAAGAAGGAGCTGTGCTGGTAAATGATATCTCAGCTGGAACTATTGATCCAGAGATGTTTCCTTTTATAGCAAAAGCAGGAATTCCTTATGTCTTAATGCATTTGAAAGGTGTACCGCAAAATATGCAAAATAATACCGAATATAATCAGGTAGAACTGGATGTTTTAGATTTTTTAATTCTTAAATATCAGTTATTAAAGCAATTAGGGGTAAAAGACATCATCATTGATCCTGGATTTGGATTTGGTAAAAGCATATCCCAAAATTATACTTTGTTAAATAATCTTTCCATTTTCAAAATCCTTGAATGTCCAATAATGATTGGGTTATCCAGAAAATCAATGATTTACAAGATAATTGATGGCTCTCCGGCAGATGCATTACATGGTACAACTGCCTTACATTTTTATGCGCTTCAACAAGGTGCATTAATTTTGAGAGTTCATGATGTTAAGCCAGCCATGGATACCATTAAAGTTTGGAAGGCATTGGAAATGGCCAAATTAGAAGAAAAATAATATTATGCCTTTTATTTTTAATGATTATAATCCGCCATTCATTTTTAAAAACAAGCATTTTAACACCATTGCTGCAGCTCTTTTTAGGAGAAAAAATAAGTTGACCTATCAAAGAAAACGATTTGTGTTGAAAGATGGCGATTTTGTTGACTTAGATTATGTACTTACAGGGGCTGACAAAATAGTTGTTTTAATTCATGGTCTTGAAGGAAGTTCCGATAGAGCCTATATTAGAGGAATGGCAAAGAAATTTTCCCAAAATAATTTTGATGTTCTTGCTTTTAATTTTCGAGGATGCAGTGGGGAGCCAAATCTTTCCTTAAAAGGTTATCACATGGCAGCAACGGAAGATGTTGAAGAGGTGATAAATTTTTTACAACAGGAAAATAAATATGCTTCCATTTATTTAATAGGATTTAGCCTTGGAGGAAGCGTTGTACTTCGATTTTTATCTTTAGTTGCAAGAAATTCTGCCCTTAATAAAGTAAAAGGTGGCATTGCATTTTCGGTACCTTTACATTTAGTAGAGGCCAATAAGGCCATAGATAAATGGGAAAATATACTTTATAGGCTGCGTTTTATGATGAGCCTGAAAAAGAAAATGAAACAAAAACAGGTTCAATTTCCAATCATTGAATTATTACCCTCAAAATGGGAATATAATTTTACATTTTTTGATGATTTTTATACAGGACCTTATCATGGATTTAAAAATGCCCTTGATTATTGGGAAAAAGCAGGTGCTATAAATATTATGGATCAGATAAAGTTGCCCTTTTTATTAGTTAATGCTGCAGACGATTCATTTTTAAGTAAATATTGTTTTCCTGAAAATTTGGCTAATCATAATTCAAATTTTTATTTTTGTAAGCCAAAATGGGGTGGGCATGTTGGCTTTATGCCTGTGAATAAAAACGGTTTTTTGTGGAGTGAAGATTTTGCATTTCAGTTTTTAAGTGAAATACACGAAAAAGGAAACTATGTACGTTAATAATTTGTTGATAACCAAAACTTAACTAATGACAACACAACCGAATACCCCTGAAAAGGTTGGTAATCAGGTTCGTATATTAAATTTCCTTAGAAAATCAGGAAAGGCTTTTGGAATACTTTTAAGTGTTCTACTTTCCCTTTTTATTTTTTTTAATCTTCTATTGCGTATTCCGTATTTTCAAAAATCTGCCATTTCTGGATTATCCTTAACTGTTTCAACATATTTAGGAACTCCAAATAAAATAGGAAGTATTTCCCTTTCCGGTTTAACAGAATTTAGAATCAATAAATTTTATTTGGAAGATCCTGATGGAGATACTTTACTTTATTCAGATAAAATTTACGCGCGCTTAAATCCCAATATTTTTAAGATTTTTACACAGGGATTAATCATATATCAGTTAAAAATTACGGATGGTCAAATCAATATAAAGGAATTAAACAATCATGATTATAATTCTTTAACCTGGTTTTTGGAGAAGTTTAAAAAACTAAAAAAAACGAATAGCACCGGTAATTTTAAAATCTACCCAGAGATATTTAATTTAAAAAGAGTAACTATTATTCAGGATGAACCCAAAAAGAGTATTTACAATAAGTTATATCTACCGGAGGTGAATCTTAGCCTAAGTAAACATTATGCCGTTGATAAGGTGATAAAATTAAAAGATATTGAAATTATTAATCCCATATTTTTTGTGAAATCATGGAAAAAAGAGGATTCTTTGGGTTTGAAAAAACCTTTTGTTCTGCCTAACTTAGACTTATCATGGTCAAATTTGATATTTAAAGGAGGAAAACTTACCTTAATAAATACTAATAATCAAATTAGACTTACGGATATTAATGCGGAGATTATAAATACTTGTTATTATAACGGAATAACTGAGGCTGAGATTAAAAGTTTTTCATTTAAAAATGAGAATAATCCAGCGTTGAAAAATTTAACAATTAAACAAATTTCTTTGTATGACAATAGGTTACTTGCTAATGGTCTTAGGGTTAATGTGGGTAATTCGGATCTAGAAGGAAACCTTAGCTTTTTTTCTAGTAATTTATTTGATTTCAAAAATTTAAAAAATAGTATTCAAGTTGATTTAAAGTTTTATGAGAATAAATTATTTGTGCAAGATTTAATAAATATTTTACCCAAAAAATTAAATATTAAAGCATTAGATATTATTAAAAATGAATATATTTCTTTTTCCGGAGATATTGCTGGAAATCTTAATAAGTTGGTTGGGAACAATTTGAGACTAAATTTGACAGAGGGAAGTTATTTTATGGGTAAAATAAACCTTCGTAATTTGATCATTCCTAAAGAAGAGTTAATAAATTTAAAGGTTAAAGATTTATATATATCTCCCATTATATTAAAAAAATCAGTTTCTTTTCTAAAGTTAGATACAAGTCTATCAAAATTGGGATTTCTGCAGTTTAATGGTTCATTTGACGGTTTTCTAAACAATTTTGTTGCCTTTGGAAATATAAATTCAAGACTGGGCAGTGCAAAAATGGACATGCAGCTTGATATCATTGGAGGCAAAGATTTAGCAACTTATTCCGGTAATATTAGTATTAATGGTTTTAAACTGGGTGAATTTTTAAATCAACCCAATTTGGGAAATATTTCCCTAAACGCTTCAATTTCCGATGGTAAGGGTTTTACAAATAAAACGGCTTCAGCTAAGGTTTATGCAAAAATAAAAGAGGTTGATTTTAAAAAATATTTATACAAAGATGCCACTTTGGTGGGCACTTTAAACGCAAATAAGTTTAACGGTAATTTTACCATAAAAGATGAAAATATTGATTTTAATTTTGATGGATTTATTGATTTTACAGCTAAGGATATTCCCATTTTCAATTTTGCAGCTGACTTAAGAAAGATGAATTTGCAAGCCTTAAAACTTTCCAAAAATCCTTGGAAAATAATTGGATCGGCAGTCATCGATATCAAAAATAAAAAATGGAGTGAATTAGAGGGTTTAGCAGTGATTTCTGGCTTAGAAGTTCGCAATGATACGGCATCATATCAATTAGATAATCTGTCCATCATTTCCAGATTGGATGGAAATGGAAGAAAAAGGGTTGAAATTCAATCAGAAGTTTTAGAAGCTGATTTTCAAGGAAACTTTGATATTGAAAAAATTCCAAATGCTGCAATGAATTTTATGATTGATGCATTTCCCGGTTTTGCAAAAGTGTTGGCATTAAAAAGAGCAAAAAATATTTCCGAAGAATTTGATATTTTATTTCAGGCAAGAATTAAAAGGAGTAATGGTTGGGAAGAGTTATTAATACCTCAGTTATCAAACATTAATGGTACGGAAATAAAGGGAGAAATTAATTATAAGAAAAATATTTCAAATTTAATTTTAAAAATTCCCACCTTAAAGTTAAAAGACCTGAATTTAAATGGAACCTATGCCCAGCTTTATTTGAAGAATGGAGAGGGAAGATTAGATGCTTCATTTTCTGGCATTAAAATTGGAGATCAGGTTGAATTACCTCCCTTTGTGTTTTTAAGCAATTTAAAAAAAGAGGAGATTTCTTTTCAAACAAGATTGGGTTCAGATCAAAAATCAAAACCAGCTTTATTGGAATTGAATGGTAAAATATTTACCACACAAAACGAGAAAATTGCCCTTAAACTAGGTACTAACACCTTCAGACTATTAACTACAAAGTGGAAAGTTAACCCTAATAATTTAGTCTTAATTTCTGCAGAAAATTACGATATCCAAAATATGAATTTTTCTTCTAGTGAGCAAGAATTTAATATTTTCAGATTTAAAGATAAAGGTTTAAAAGTCTCATTAAAAAATATTGCTTTATCCAGAATTGACTCACTAATCAATTTTGCCATTAAATTTTCTGGTAAATTAAATGCTGATTTTTCATTTGATGATTGGAAAGGTTTTAAAAATTTGACTTTTAAAGCTTATTCAGATTCCCTGATGATGAATAAAAAGGATTGGGGCTATATGCAAATTAAAGCGCAGAGACCAACAGAAAATCATCCAATAAGTGCACAATTTTCACTGGTTAATGGAAATGCTGGTCTTCATTTAAGTGCATTTTATAATTTAAAAGAATTTGATAATACCAAAGAAAAGCAAAAAGGTTACTTTGATTTACAACTGAATGCTTACAATTTCCCGAATAATTTTGCTGCTTATTTTTTAGAAGGAGTTTTAAGTAATATCCAGGGTAAACTTGACGCCGACATTCATTTTGATGGGAAATTTCCTAAATTAAATACGGCTGGAACGATTTTCCTGTCTGCGGGTGGCGTTACCATAGATTATTTAAAAACTAGATACACTTATAATCCCACAACAGTTCCTGTAAATAATCAGCTTTTTGATTTATCTGGAAGTATTCTTTATGACAAATATAATCACACGGCGCAAATTACGGGTGGCGTTAGTCACGATTTCCTCAAAAAATTTGGATTTAAAGCCAAATTAAGCTCAAAGAGGTTCTTATGTTTAGATACCCAAAAAGGCGATAATCCAACCTATTATGGTCAGGCAATGGGCACAGGAGATGTTGTTTTTGGTGGAACTTTTAAATTAATTGATATTTACGTAAAAGCATCAGTGGCCGATAGTACTAAAGTTGTGATACCTATCAGTAGCGAGATTGCTACTCAAAATATAAAAAACATACGTTTTGTAAACAAAAAAAAGGAGGGTACCGAAAATGGTAACGTTAAGTCTAAGCCAATTTTAAAGGGCTTAAGCTTCGATATGGATTTAGAAGCTAAACCTGGTGCTGTTCTGGAAATGGTTTTTAATGAACAAACTGGTGATATTCTAAAAGTAACAGGTAGGGGAGGAGTTAGGTTGAGCGTCTTAAGAAATGAATCTTTCAAAATGTTTGGGGATATTTCCATAGACGAAGGTTCTTATTTATTTACTTATCTGGCCATAAATAAAAATTTTAAATTGCGTCCCAGGGGAACCATTTCCTGGAATGGGGATCCATACAAAGCGTTAATTAATATTGAAGCAACTTATGAAGATATTTATGCTTCAACAGCAATTCTTATTCAAGAGTATCTTTTAACTGCCAGTCAAAGTATAAAAAGTGAGGCTTCCCAAAATACCCAGGTTACCCTTATTTTAAAATTACAAGGGGATCTTTTTAAACCTAATATTACTTTTGATCTTGCTTTCCCAGCCTTACAAGGTGCCCTTGAAAATTATGTTGAAAGTAAATTAAGAGTACTAAAACAAGATCAAAATGAATTAAATAAACAGGTTTTTGGTCTTATTGTCGCTGGGCAGTTTTTACCCGCAGTTTTTTCTATGTCAGAAACGGCAATTATTTATAATACTGTAAGTGAGTTTGTTTCTAATCAATTATCTAATATTGTTAATCAGTTGATTTCTAATCTTATTGGTAAAGGAGAGCTCGATTCTGGAACGAATTTTGATATTGCCTATAATAGAAATCCTAATTTTGTAATTACCGATTTTAAGGCTGGAAATGAGTTACAGGTTAGTTTAAAACAAAGTTTATTTAATGACAGACTTACCGTTATAGTTGGTGGAAATCTGGATAATAATTTTTTTGGTGGTTCTTCAAAATCAACTACCTTCCTTGGGAACGATGTGGTGGTAGAATATAATTTAAGTAAAGATAAAAGTTTAAAATTTAGAGTCTATCAAAAACTACAGCCTGATTTTTCTGGAAGAAGACTAAGATTTGGCGCAGGGGTCAGTTATAGAAAGGAATTTGAATCTTTTGCTGATTTTTTAATTAGTTTGAAGAAAAATGATTAATTTAAGCCGTTAATCTTTAATTCTAAGAAATGGCTCATTTTAATAATCCTGACTTCATCATTGTAGGAGCTGGTTCAGCTGGGTGTGTTCTTGCAAACAGGCTATCTGAGAATCCAAATTGTAATGTTTTACTCATAGAAGCTGGTGCTTCCCTACAACCGTTAAACGTTAAAATTCCTGCCGCATATTCAAAGTTGCATTTTTCCAATCAAAATTGGAATTTCTTTACAACACCTCAAAAACAGGTGAAAAATAGAAAAATGTATCAGCCCAGAGGAAAGTTAATGGGTGGCTCGAGTGCAGTAAATTGTATGGCTTATATAAGAGGTAATGCAGAAGATTATAACGATTGGCTAAAATGGGGTAATGATGGCTGGGGTTATCAAAATCTACTTCCCTATTTTAAGAAATCAGAAAACAATCGAAATATTGAAAATGAATATCATGGTACTTCTGGTCCTTTATCGGTTTCTTATAATCGGTTTGAAACGCCTCTAACCAAAGCATTTATTGAAGCCAATGATGAAGTTGGAATTCCCCATAACCTAGATTTTAATGGAAAAATTCAAGATGGCGCCGGTAAGTTTCAGTTCACTATTAAAGATGGAGAGAGGCATTCTACCTACGAATCATTTGTAAAACCTATATTAAACAGATCTAATTTGCATGTTGCGTCTAACGTTTTTGTTTCTGGCCTGGTTTGGGGTAAAGATAAAATTGTTGGTATTGAAGTATATAAAGATATAAAAAATCAAATAAAGGAGGTCATAATGGCACCCGAAGTGATCCTTTGTACCGGCGCATTTCAATCTCCACAAATTTTATTACTAGGGGGAATCGGGGACAAAGATTATTTAAAAGATAAAGGAATAACTTCTCGCATAGATTTGAAAGGGGTAGGTAATAATCTTTCGGATCATTTATTTGTAAATATGAATGTCCTTTGTAATCAAAGAATTACCTATAATAATGTAGAAAGATTGCCTTGGGTGATTCCTAATTTGCTTAAATATTTAGTTAATAAATCTGGGCCATTGGCTGCAAGCCCACTAGCTGCAAGCTCCTTTTTAAGAACGCTACCTGATTTAGACAGACCTGATATCCAATTTCATTTTGCACCGGTTGCTGGTACTGATATTCACGATTATCCTTCTTTACCAAAAGAAGAAGGATTTACTGTTTTACCCACTTTGCTTAAACCTAAAAGTCGAGGTTTTGTTGGACTACATTCTTCCAGTCCTTTTGATTCTCCGTTGATTGATCCTCAATATTTAAGTGATTTAGGAGGAGAAGATTTAAAAACACTGTTAAGAGGACTTAAATGGGCTGAAGCCCTCCTTTTATCTAATTCTTTTGAACCTTTCAGGAAAGAAAACAAGCTCAATTATCCAGGAATATTTAATAATGACGAGGAGAGAATTGAGCATATATTGAATAGCTGCGAAACGGTATACCATCCTTGTGGAACTTGTAAAATGGGGGTAGATGATCAATCAGTTGTTTCACCGTTGACTATGAGAGTTAAGGGGGTTGAAGGACTTAGAATTGTAGACGCATCTGTTATCCCTGAAGTTATTTCAGGTAATACAAATGCAGCTGTCATTGTAGTGGCAGAGAAAGCAGCTGATTTAATAAAAAATGGGTAATAAAGTTTTTTAGTGTCTAAACATTAAATCTGAAATGCATGATGTCGCCGTCAAGGACAGTATATTCCTTGCCTTCAACAGACATTTTACCTGCTTCCTTCACTTGGGCCTCCGACTTATAATGAATAAAATCTTGATAATGAATAACCTCTGCTCTAATAAACCCTTTCTCAAAGTCTGAATGTATAACACCAGCGGCTCCGGGTGCTTTAGTTCCCTTCGTAATGGTCCAGGCTCTTACTTCTTTTTCGCCAGCAGTAAAATAGGTGACTAGATTCAGTAATTGATAACTTTTACGAATCAACCTATTTACACCAGGTTCTTCCAAACCCATTGCTTCTAAAAATTCCTTTCTTTCATCTACCGAATCTAGCGCAGCAATATCTGCTTCTATGCCTGCGCATATAAGAATAATTTCTGCAGGTTCCCCCTCAATAGCTTTTTCAAATTCCTGCGTTAATTTATTGCCGTTTGGGAATGAACCTTCATCCACGTTACAAACATAAAGAATTGGTTTATATGTCAGTAGCATCATTTCTATGAGAATAGCCTTTCCTTCCTCATCGGTTTCAAAACTTCTTGCAGGTAGACTATCTTCCAGATGCTTTAATAAAGATGCACAATGTTCAACAGCTCTAACATCCTCCTTATTTCCACTTTTCGCTTGTTTTTTATATTTGTCCAGCCTTTTTTCAACGGTTTCGATATCTTTTAGAATGAGCTCCATATCGATAATTTCTTTATCTCTGACAGGATTAACGCTACCGTCAACATGTACCACATTATCATCTATAAAACATCGAACGACATGAAGAATTGCATCAACTTCCCTTATATTTCCAAGGAATTGATTTCCGAGACCTTCACCTTTACTGGCACCTTTAATCAAACCAGCAATATCTAATATTTCAACATTAGTTGCAAGAACATTCCTTGGATTAATAAGGGCAGCCAGTTGATCTAACCTTTCATCGGGTACTACAATCATACCAATGTTTGGTTCTTTTGTTGCAAAAGGATAATTTGCAGCCAATGCTCCCGCAGAAGTTAACGCATTAAATAAAGTTGATTTTCCAACATTTGGTAAACCTACAATTCCACATTTCAAACCCATGATTATATTTTTTGAGGTTACAAATATAGAAATCATAATTAGAAACTAAATTGAAATCTTGTTTGTTTATTTAAAATTATCTTTGAAAATATGAATTATTTGGCTCATGCCTTTTTATCTGGGGAAGATCCTGAATTTCTACTTGGAAATGTATCAGCGGACCTTTTGAAGGGAAATATACATAAAAATCTATCTGGAAAAATTTCGGCTGGTGTTCAGCATCATCGAAAATTAGATATTTTTACAGATAACCATCCCGAGTTTCGCGC
>Ga0114981_10000985_pt1 | contig 18810 bp, 15 predicted proteins | sample S_140806_MF_Meta_FD_87028 | JGI IMG/M metagenome (GOLD analysis project Ga0114981, IMG submission 87028) | Freshwater microbial communities from Lake Simoncouche, Canada to study carbon cycling - S_140806_MF_MetaG | ecosystem: Environmental > Aquatic > Freshwater > Lake | place: Lake...
ACGCACCATAATAAATTTATCATCTTGCACGGTTACGCCTGGAATACGCTTCACTACATCTGCTGCATTTCTATCCATCGACTTGGAAATCTGTGCTGCACCTACCGCACTCACCGTTACACTGTTCTTTTTCACTTCACTAATTACCGCCATTTCGGTATGCGTAATTTTACTCGATTTCAATACCACACCCTTCAATTCATTGCCTTCGCCTACTAGTTTCACTAATACCGAAGCGGTATTTTCACTTACGTTTACCGAAATGGTTTGCGCTTTGTAGGAGATATAACGTACTGTCAATTTATAGCTGCCATTCGGAATATCTTTAAATTCAAATACGCCGTTGGCATCGGTCACGGTGGTTTTGTTTTGTTTTTCTAAAATAACAATAACGCCTGTTAAATTCGATGCATCTTTTGCATCAATAACGGTTCCTTTGATGGTGCCTGCAAATGATGCAACCACCAAGCCTAAATAAAAGATAACTAATAGAATAAATGATTTCATTGTTTTGTTTTTGAGTGCAAAATTACGATGCTTCGCTGCGCTATGGAATTGACTAAGGTTACCAAATCGTTTCCAGTATATTAAGTAATTGTTAAGCATGTAGTGCAAAAGGTTCTAAGTAATTGAATTTGTTATTAGATACAATTAATGAAATAATATCATGTGTTTGTTCGGGGTAGTCAACGGTTATCGTTTGCACCGACACTATCCATTTGGCTAAGGCTGCTTTTTCATGAAATAAATCAAACCAAACTGGTACTCCCATATCGGCTAAGGCAGCCGCATTACAGTATTGTTCATATTGATTTTTCATAGGCACCACCGCTAATTTCTTTTTTAGATACAGCGCTTCTGCGGGTGCTTCAAATCCAGCACCACACAGCACGCCATTAGAAGAGGCCATGCTCAATAAAAAAGCATCATCACCAACGGGATAAATAGTGACGTTTTTGAAATATACATTAGAAGTGGCATCTTTTGAGAAAATATGCCAATGCACATCTGCAAATTGACTTAAAAAGGAGGCTAAGTGCTGATGATGATAAGCCGGCAAATAAACCGTATAGTGACCTGCATTTACCGATTGTAAATGGCGCACTTTCGGCCGTATGATAGGCGTGAAAATAGCAGCATCGTAGGGTTTAAAATGAAAACCAAAGGCATAGGTGCTCGGTGCATAATAGTTTAAAATCCATTTACTCCATGCAAAATCACCACTCGGTTTCGGACTCGAAGGATGCGCTACCGCCGCTTGATGACTTAAGCCGTAGCTAGTTTTCTTTCTCCATTTGCAAGCCCATGCCACCACAGGTTCAAAATCATTGATGATGATATCATATTCCTGCACAGGAAAGGTAAATACATGTTTGAAAAACTGCCACCAATCAAAATGAAAAAAACTACGCACTAGATCAACACCGCCTTTTTTACCTATGATAAAACTCAAGCCTTTCAATTGGTATTTTACGGGAAACGCTTTGGGCACACTCGATTGTGTGCCACTCACCAACACATCCACTTCGCCATATTTTTGTAAGATTGGATAGACGGCTTGCGCCCTGCTAATGTGGCCATTTCCAGTAGCCTGAATCGCCAATAAGATTTTCATGTAGTTATGTTAATGTTGATTAATGAATAAACTAAACAACTCCGGAATATCCATAGTTTTGGATGCCGTAGTGCTTAAATCAACGGTTTTGGCAAGCGGATCTTGCTCGTAGAAATATAATTTCCATTGCTCATCCTGATATTCAAGCGCACTTAAATTCTCTATCCAATCGCCCGAGTTTAAATAACGCACTACACCATGTGGCGTTACAATAATTTTATTTTCTGGCTGATGGATATGCCCACAAATCGCATAGTCATAATGATGCTCAGCCGCAATACTGCATACCGTATCTTCAAATTTATTAATGAAGGCTACTGCTTTCTTCACACTATTTTTTATAGTTTTGGATATAGAAATACGTTCTCTCCCCATTTTTAGTAGCAGATTATTTACCGTTCTGTTGAGCAGGATTAATGCATCATAACCAATAGCACCGAGCTTAGCCAACCATTTACTGTTTTGCATCACCACGTCAAATACATCGCCATGAAAAACCCAGACTTGCTTATTGTTTAATTTTAAGGATAATTTATTTTTAATTTTTAAAGCACCCAATTCAGTATCTGCAAACTTGCGCAAATACTCATCATGATTACCGGTTATGTAGTACACCGGTATTTGCTCCGTAGCCCAAGCTATAAACTGCAGCAATACAGCGGTATGCAATGGTGGCCAATAGCGTTTTTTAAATTGCCATATATCAATGATATCGCCATTTAAAATCACCATCTTAGGCTGAATGGTTTTCAGATACTGTAAAAGTTCTTGGGCATGGCAGCCCGTGGTACCCAAGTGGATATCCGATAGTACCAGTACTTCAACTTCTCTTTTTGTCATCGTTCAAAATTTGACTTCGACAAAATAAAACTTCTAGTATGTACTAATTATTAAGCCCGTATTAAACTAATGTAAACTTATAGCGCTTCTTGAAAATATATACTGCGCACAATGCCATCGGCCAAGCCAATTTTGGGCACATAAATTTCATTGCTCTGGGTATGCTCCATGATGTTTAAGAAAATGGATAAGGCCGGCACCATAACATCGGCACGGTCTTCGCGCAAATCATAATGATGCATGCGTTCTTCAATACTCATCGCGCTTAAGCTGCTATAATAGGTAGTTAGCGTCGCTTTGCTTAGCGGCTTGCCTTCTTTTTGTTTGGATAAAGAGAAGAGTTTATTGATATTACCACCGCTTCCCACCAATTGCACCTTTGAATTTTTCTTTACAATAGCTTTTAAGAATCGAGCCAATGCTTGCCAATGTGCTTTACTAACTTGATTTTGCAATAAGCGAATGGTGCCAATATTAAAGGATTCTTTTTTTACTAATTGATTATCTTGAAACAAAGACAATTCGGTACTACCCCCACCTACATCGATATACAACAGCGTTTTCTGCGCATTGTTTTTCTCTCCCAAATGGGCGTTATAAATAATGGTTGCTTCTTCTTGACCAGAAATGATATCGATAGCAATATCGGTTGTTACTTTAATCGATTTTATTAAAGCCTTTCCATTTTTTGCATCCCGCATTGCGGATGTTGCACATGCTCGGTATACGTCTACTTTATAAACATTCATGAGCATCTTAAAAGCCTGCATAGAATCGGCCAATTGCTCTTGTTTCTTTTTACTGATTTTACCTTTTTCAAATACATCAAAACCTAATCGCAAGGGAATACGAAGAAATAATAATTTAGTGAAATCCACTTCTTTATCCTTGTATGGATGCGCTTCGGAAATTAATAAACGAATGGCATTAGAACCTATATCAATTGCTGCAATTTTCAACTAATTATATCTTTTATTAATTAAGTAGTTATATGTTTCGGTTTGTGAGCGCAGCTTTTTTGCTTTAGCCGCTGGCAACACATACGTATTCATTTGTTCGTTATCTAAGATACGACCTTTTACATTTTCCTGCAATTGAATAACCAAAATATCTTGTAATTCTTCTGCAATCATCGGGTCTAAAATTGGACAAGCCACCTCTATGCGATGGTCCAAGTTACGCACCATCCAATCGGCAGAAGAGATAAAGGTCTTGGCTTGCTTGCCTGTGCCAAAAACAAACACCCGCGCATGCTCCAAATACTGATCTACAATACTGATGGCCTGTATCGGTTTTTTGAATGTTGTTAATGCTGTTAGTGCGCAACAAATTCCTCTTATAATCAAGTGCACCGGCACTCCTTCTTTAGCAGCATCATATAATTTTTCAATCAAGGCCTCATCTACAATACTATTCAATTTTATAATTAATTCGCCCTGCTTACTACTTTTATGTTTCTTTATTTCTTGCTGTATTAAATTTAAAAAATACGGTCGCATATGCTTTGGCGTTGCTACAAGCAATTTCAAATTATCCAACGGATTTTTCTTGAGCAGCGGTTTTTCTATATACATAAATACCGCATTCACATCGCGTAAGATTTGGGTATGACTGGTAAACAATAAGTGATCGCCATATACCTTAGAGGTCGATTCGTTGAAGTTGCCCGTAGCTATAAAACCGTAGTATTTGATGCGGTTGAATTGCTTCTTTTTAATCACACACAATTTAGCATGCACTTTCATATTCGGCATGCCAATTAATACCTTCACGCCCTCTTCTTCTAGTACTGTTTTCCAATGCAGATTAGCTTCCTCATCAAAACGCGCACGCAGTTCTAATACCACCGTTACTTCTTTCCCGTTTCTTACGGCATTCAATAATGCATTGATGATTTTAGAATCTTTTGCCAATCGATAGCAGGTAATTTTTATACTCTGAACAAATGGATCAATGGCTGCTTCGCGCAATAAATCAATTACCGAATCAAAGGAATGATACGGCAAATGCAACATCACATCGCGCTGATCTAAGACACTCATTATACGACAAGGCTGCGTAAGCATCGGATGTATAAAGGGTTTTGGTCGCTCAGCATAATTAGTAAATACCGATTTTGGGAAATCCATAAAATCTTTGAAATTATGAATACGCCCACCGGCAATCAGGTTATCTTTTTTAGAAAGATTTAAGCGTTTAATTAAAAAATCTAAAAGGCGGGCATCAATGTGTTTGTCATATACAAAGCGTGTTGCCTTCCCTTTCTTTCTACTTTTGAGTCCTTTTTCTATTTCGGCTACGACATTCGACTGAAAATCATTATCAATCTCCAGCTCCGCATCGCGGGTTAGTTTCACAATATGACTCGAGAATTGATTATAACCAAAAGGTGCAAAGAGATTCGATAAGTTGAACCGAATAATATCTTCCAATAATATGACGTGCACTTCGTTTTTGCTGTCGGGTAATATCACAAAGCGCGGTAAGGTTTTAGATGGGATGTCGATGAGTGCATACGATTGCAAATTGGTATGCGCTGCATTGCCCAATACACAAGCTAGGTAGATATGTTTATCTCTCAAAAAAGGGGTATGGGGCATGCTCTCTATCATAAGTGGCACAATTCTTGAGCGCACCTGATCTTCGAAATAGTTTTTTACAAATTGCTTTTGTGCAGCATTGAGCTGACGCTCATTTTTAAAATAGATGCGATGTTTTTTTTCTAAAAGGCCAATGATATTGGTAAACGTTTTATCAAAGATGCGCTGTTGCTCTACTACCTTATCATGTATTTGCTTGAGTATTTTTTCTGGATGCGCTTCGGCATGAAATTTATTAAAGGCACTGATGGTTTTCATTTTATTGAGCGTAGCTACGCGCACTCTAAAAAACTCATCGAGGTTATTAGAAAAAATGCCTAAAAATTTGAGTCGGTCGTAGAGATGTACGCTTTCATCCATCGCTTCTTGCAATACGCGCTCATTAAAGGCTAGCCAGCTAATGTCTCTTATTATCGTCTGCTTCGTTTTCAAAATATAAAATTGTATCGCAAATTTACTAGCACCAGCGCTTAGCCAATATTAATTAATTGTAAACAATGAATGCATTATACATCCAAAAACTGCACTTTGCCAGTGGCAATATTATAAATTGCTGGCACCACCCCTACTTTACCTTCTGCTACAAGGGCTTTTATAATCGGACTGCGTTCGGTAACTTCTCTTGCACCTATCAATACATTAGTTTTGGTTACTTCGTATTCAAAAAGCTCATACTCCGTTTCTCTATTTATCGACTTTGCTACTTCAGTAACCGCTGGTTCTATTTTTTCTAACAACTCGGTAAGATGCCCAAGGCGTATATGATCGCAAGCTCCTTTGATAGCCCCACAATTGGTATGCCCCAGCACTACAATCAATTTGCTCCCCACCACCGAAGTAGCATATTCCAAACTGCCCAAGATACCATTGGTAACTACATTGCCTGCAATGCGAATACTAAAAATATCCCCAAAGCCTTGATCAAAAATGAGTTCGGCTGCTGTTCGCGAATCCATGCAACTCACAATAGCCGCAAAGGGACGCTGATTATCTTTAAGTTCATTTAAAACTTCTAGATGATCTCTATCCTTTTTTAAATTATTTAGAAATCTAAAATTTCCTTCTTTCAATAATTGTAAACTATGTACTGGCATACGCTAAGGTATTAATTTTTTAATTGCTGAATTAATTTATGATGATTGCCGGAAAATCGCTTAGGCAATTCATCAAGATACGCTAAGGAACTTAATAACTCCGTTTCACTAGCTGTTTCTTTTAATTTATATCGATTGCTAAAACCAATCATTGCAACTTGTATATGGCGCTCTGCTGCTTTTATTTCCTGAAATTCTCTTATTAATTCTATTACATCATAATCGATATATTCATTCAAACGAGCATCGAGCATCAAAAAGCTATTATTCGGCAAAAGCTCCAGCGCTTCTTTAATGCTTGCTTTGTTTAAAAAAGAAACCACCTGAGCCAATTCTATTTTTATAATTTGTGTAGTGCTATAAACGCTGCGTTGAAAATAAAAGGGTGCATGCATATTACGCTTTAAGATATAAAAAACACTCACCAGCAAACCAATGCAAACCCCTTTCAGTAAATCGGTGGCTACTACAGCTATGATGGTTACTATAAAGGGAACAAACTGACTCAGTCCGCCCTCTTTATAGATTTGTTTAAACTTAGCAGGTTTGCATAATTTATATCCCGTAGCTATTAAGATAGCTGCCAATGCAGCTTTAGGTATCCAATTTAAATATTGCGGTATAGCCAATACGCAAATCAATAATAAAACCCCTTGCAAAATTGCAGACATTTTACTTTTAGCCCCGGCATTCAAATTCGCAGAGGAGCGCACAATCACCGAGGTTATCGGCATACCGCCTATCAATCCGTTTATGATATTACCTATTCCTTGTGCACGCAACTCTACATCGGTAGGGGTTACTTTTTTATGCGGATCCAATTTATCGATAGCTTCTATACTCAAGAGGGTTTCTATAGACGCTACAATAGCTATTTCTAAACCTATTATCCAAACCTCTGGCATAGCAAAGCCTTTTAGATTAGGAAATACAAACTGCTCACCAAATTCGGCAATAGATTTAGCAATAGGGATAAGAACAAAATGGGCTTGTTCTAATTCTAGATGAGGATAAAAATATTTGTAGAGCAATACGCCCAATACCGATACCAAAACAACGATTAATCCGCTGGGTAGCTTATTGATTTTTTTGGCATACCTACTTTGCCAAAAAAATATAACCACTAAACCCAAAAGGGTAATGAGCAATACGCCATAATGGATATGATGAAAAGCCTCATTCAAAAAACTAAAGGAGATGCCATCTTCGGCATCTAAAAGCTCCGACCATTTTTGTTTGTGAAAACCAAACGCTTCTGGCAATTGTTTTAATATAATAGTAATACCTATAGCTGCCAGCATACCTTCTATAACACTCGTAGGGATATAATCGGCTATAAAACCCGCTTTCAAAATACCTAGCACCAATTGTATACAACCTGCAATCAGCACAGCGCATAAAAACAATTCGTAGGATTGCAATTGCATTACGGCAGCCAAAACAATGGCCGTAAGGCCCGCAGCCGGACCCGATACACTCAAGGACGATTTACTCCAGGCCCCCACTACAATACCACCAATAACGCCCGCTATAACGCCAGAAAAAATAGGCGCACCCGAGGCTTGAGCTATACCTAAACAAAGCGGCAAGGCCACTAAAAAAACAACTATACTCGATGCAAAATTAACTTGCACAGATTTTACAAATCTTGAAAACATGATAAAGAATTAAATAATAAACAATAAATAAAACGTGTTTATTTATCCCTTATTCGGAGGAGGCGTTTGCACTTCTATGACGTACGACTGCCAATAAGAAGATTTAATGTAATGTACAAAGCCGAGATGTTTACTTGGCAAGGTAGTATAATGAAAAATTACGGAGGTATAATTTGAAGCTGCAATTAATACTTCTTCTAGAAAATCAGGCCATCCATCTTCTTCATCTTGTTGTTGCTCATCATCTATGTCTTGCGAAAGCGTATATGTAACATGAGTATTTAGCAATTGACATTGCAAGACTTGCTTGTAGACCATTGCCACAAGAAAAAAGAGCGTAATATATTTAGCAAACTGTAGCATTTCTTCAAAAATAGTAAAAAACCAGCTCGTTTATTTTACCTAAGTGTTAATTTAAAATAAAAAGCCTTCTTTTTAAAGAAGGCTTTTTTGTGATCCCGTTGGGACTCGAACCCAAGACCCCATCATTAAAAGTGATGTGCTCTACCAACTGAGCTACGAGATCATCCCACTGTTCAAAACTGAACGGGGTGCAAAGATAATTATTATTATTTTTTAAGCAAAACTTTTTAGAACTTTTTTTATTTTATTTTTTACCCTTAAAACTTGACGATTAGCTTCAAATTAAGCAACCTAGAGGTTAATCGATTGGGTACTGCAAAGGTTTTGCCACTACTCTGATCTTGCACCCATGTGTAAGAAAGCGTGTTTTGAATGCCTAATAAATTAAACACTTCTAAACTTAACCAAGCGGAATTTATTTTTTTGTGTGCCGCTGTAGTCCCTGACTCTAGCGACTTGCGTTTAAATAATTGCGCACTAAACCCAATATCTACTCGCTTATAACTCGGCAAGCGCAAGGTGTCGGAATAACGAATAGCATCGGGCGGACCAAAAGGTAATCCCGTGCCATACATAAAGTTGAGATGCACTTTAACATTTTCGTTATTGGGCAAATAATCTTCGAAATACATACCCAACATCAAACGCTGATCGCTGGGCCTTGGTATAAAGCCTGGACGAACAATTGCCGAATCGGCACCGACAACATTTTTTAGTGTATAAAAATCATCCTTTAAATCTTCGGCTGTTTTCATTAAACCAATACTGATCCAAGAGGTAGCATTTTTTACTAAGTCGCCATAAAAACGCGTTTCTATACCATAGGCATATCCACTTGAATTGTTTTTACCAAAATAACGAATGCGAATATTATCATACTCGTAGGGCACTATATCCCACAACTGCTTATAATAAATTTCATTGGTAATACGCAAAGGTCGTCGGCCCCAGCGTGCATTATAATCATAACCCAATACGGCATGCATCGATTTTTGCGACAACAAAGCGGTATTTAAAATCCCTTCTAAATTGCGCATTTCTCTATACAAAGGCGGCTGTGCATACCAACCCAAGGCTGCGCGCATAACCACATCGCGTTGCCACTTAGGTTTGTACGCCACTTGCATACGAGGCGACACGATGAATTCTTTATTTAAAAAATCGTAGTTGAAACGAACGCCTACCGAAAAGGTTAGATCTAGCGAATCGTTCCACTTAAAATTATTTTGTATAAAACCTTGCACTTTTTCATAGCTCAAATTGGCATTGCTCCGATACGATTTCATCATCGTAAGTTGTGCCGGATTATAAGGCTGCGTGAAACCCGCCGAATCTCTGCGCTCCCACTCGAGCAACTGATCTTGGATAGCTATAGATTGTAGATCGGCGCCCCATATCCAAACTTGTTTTTTATGAATGTAGGAGCCGCGATGACCGATACTTTTTTGCTGCACCTGCAAAAAATTGCGCGCATAATTTTGTATCACTCCGGTGCCCAAATAGGTTTTCACTTGACCAAAATTGGCTTTGCCCAAATCGGTTTCTAATTCGCCCAACAAATACTCGCCACTGATATCGTAGCTTTCTTTTTCGTTGCTAAAATAAGCACTCGCTAAAAATTTTAAACGCAGATTTTTATTAGGTCGATACGTGGTAGATAAGCCCATGAATTTGGTATCGAACTGATCGAGCTCAGCACCGGTATAAAACATGCGCAACTGATAGGCTTTATTCACTAAACCAAAACTAGAGGTTTGTTCTTCGGGGAGAAAATTAAAACGATTGCGGGCATAATTGCCTAAAAACTCCCATTCCCATTGCTCATTTACTTTGTAATTGAGGAGGGTTTGCACATCGGTAAAAGAAGGATTGTAAACGCCTTTGGTAGGCTGCGCTTGTAGCAAATATTGATTGGTTTTTTGTCGAAGCCCAACTAAATAACTGAGCTTATTGTTTTTGGTGGCACCTTCGAGATGCAAGCTACCGCCCAATAAACTCAGCGAAGCAGAGCCCGCAAATTGCTTGGGTTTTTTGTAAGTAATGTCTAAAACACTCGACATTTTATCGCCATATTTCGATTGAAATCCGCCAACAGAAAATTGCACATGACTCGTGAGATCCGCATTTACAAAACTTAGTCCTTCTTGCTGACCGCTGCGCACTAAGAAAGGACGTGTAATTTCGAAATCATTAACGTACACTAAATTTTCATCGTAATTGCCACCGCGCACATTATATTGCGAAGTGAGCTCATTGGTACTGCCCACCAAGGTTTTAATAATCCCTTCAATACCGCCAATTGTACTGGGATTGATGCCGGCTTTGGAAGCATCAACGATAATAGCACCCGCTTCAAATCGTTGACGGTCGGCCTTTTTAACCACTTCTTTAATTTCGAAAATGCGCTCTTTCAACTGCACTTCTAATATTTTTATTTCGTCTTTTTTTAACTGCAGTGCGTATTGCTGTGCAATAAATCCTGTTTTGCTCAATCGCAAGGAGCCTTTTTTATCGGCTGCAATAGCTAATTGAAAAAAACCTTGCGCATCACTTACAGCCTGCTGCTGCTCAAAACTAATAAGCACATCAGCAACAGCATGTTGCTGCTCATCTTTGATACTACCTTTAATCCATGCTTGCTGCGCATACAAGTTAGTTTGTAGCAGCAGACACAGCAATAAGATAAAGGTTGAGCGTAAAAATTTCATGTTGCTTATTAAACGAGAAAAGGACGAACTTATTATAGCTGTTTCAAAGCTGCAATAGCCGCTACTGGATCGGCAGCCGAAAACACCGTATTGCCCGCCACTAATACATCGGCACCTGCTGCAATGATGGAGGCTGCATTTTCTAGCGTCACGCCACCATCAATTTCAATGAGCGCTTTACTGCCCGATGCCAAAATCATTTGCTTCAAGGCTTTGATTTTATCGATGGTTTGTGGAATGAATTTTTGTCCGCCAAAACCAGGGTTCACACTCATCAAACAAAATACATCTACCTCTTGCACAATCGCCTCTAACTGATTGATTGCGGTATGCGGGTTCACCGCTACGCCGGCTTTCATACCCAGTGCTTTAATATGTTGTAAGGTTCTGTGCAAATGGATACTTGCTTCGATATGCACACTCAATACATCAGCCCCCGCTTTATGAAATGCTTCTACATAGTTTTCGGGTTGCTCGATCATGAGATGCACATCGCAAACTTTTTTAGTGGCGCGTTTCATCGCTTGAATAACGGGTATACCAAAAGAAATATTGGGTACAAAACGACCATCCATAACATCTAAATGAAACCAATCGGCTTCACTATTATTAATCATGTCGATATCTTTTTCTAAATGCAAAAAATTTGCAGAAAGCATGCTGGGTGCGATGAGTGCCATACGTTTATTTTTTTATAAAAGGTTGAATACGTTGAATTGCTTCTTTTGTGTTTTTATTTTTTGCGTCGAAGACTAAAGCTTGTTGATAATCTTCTTGTGCTTCGGCATATTTTTTCATCAGCTCTTTGCACAAGCCTCTATTATAATAAGCTTCTGCATTGGTAGGCTCCACCATTGTGATAATGTCAAATTGTCGACTTGCCTTTTCTAAGGAATCTTCTTGCATTAATAACCAACCTAAATTAAAATAAGCATTGGTATATTGATTGTCTTTATAGATACATTGTTGATAGTATTCCTTCGCTTTTGGAATAGCGCCTTGTGCTTGATAATAATTGGCAATAGCAAATAAGGGAAATACATTGCTCGTATCTATCTTAAAAGAATTTTGAAAGTACTTTAAACATAGATCATTTTTTTGCGCCGCATATAATAATCCCAATTGATCGATAGCCTCGGTATAATTGGGCTGCACTTGCACCGCTGTTTGAAAACTAGAAATAGCATGACTGGTATCTTTGGCATTTTTATAAATAACCCCTTTCAAAAAATAAGCTTCCGGATTGTATACATCTTTTTTGAGCACGATATTTATTTCTGCAAAAGCCTTATTGTATTCTTTTAGGAAGACAAACATTTTAGCAATTTTTAAATGCGCCACCGGATCTTCGGGATCTAGCTGAATGGCTTTTTGCAACCATTGCACCGAACCACTAATATCTTTGTGCTCGAATAATAAATCGCCAATAACGCTAAAATAAATGGCTTTCGTGGAATCTAATTGGCACGCCTGTTTGAAATCTAATAAACCGATAGAATCCACCCCCAAAGCACAGAGCGCTCTGCCACGATCGAAATAAAGCGCAGCCTCATCGGGCAAACGCATAATTTTTTGCGTATACGGCTCAATGCTAGGCTCGTGATAAATAGCCGCATCGGTAAAGGATGTAGCCGATTTATGCTTACAGGATACCACACCAATCCCGGCAAGAAAAAAAACTAAAATCGATTGAAATATCTTCATTATAATTTGCTTGTGTCGTTGTTCATACTCGCATCCATATCGGGCTCGTTGAGCTCAACAGGATGTGATTTTTTTCTCAATCGCATATTCAATAATTCCACCGAAAAAGAAAAGGCCATACTAAAATAAACATAGTTTTTAAGATGCATACTTTCTGCTGTTGCCGAATCCCATCCTTCAACCAACAAAACAAAACCAACTAATACTAAGAAAGAAAGGGCCAACATTTTTAATGTAGGATGTTTATCGATAAAGGCTGCAATACGACCACTGAATAAAAACATCACAAACATAGCAATCACCACAGCTATAATCATAATCTGCACTTGATTGGCAATACCTACAGCGGTAATTACACTATCGAAAGAGAAAACCATGTCTACTAATAATATTTGTAAGATCATATACGCAAAGGCATTTTGTTTAGATGCCGACGGTCCGCCACCATGTTCTTCGCCTTCTAATTTTTGATGAATCTCGCCTACCGTTTTTACTAATAAAAATAAGCCCCCCGCTAACATGATAAGGCCTCGTAAGGTAAATCCTTTATCTAGCACGGGTAGGGAGAATAAAACCGAATTGCCATGTTGTATCAACCAAGTCAAGCTAGACAATAAGGCTATACGAATGACAATACCACCAAACATCCAATAATAACGCGCTTTCTTTTGCTGTGCTTTAGGCATACGACCCATAATAATGGATACAAAAATGACATTATCGATACCCAAAACAATTTCTAATAAAGTAAGGGTCAATAAACTAATAAGGGCACTGAGTGAGAACATCTAATTTTTATTTTGTTGCAAAAGCGCGTTACAAATATTTTTTACAATACCTGGACCTTCATAAATAAAGCCCGTATATACTTGCACCAAAGAGGCGCCAGCATTGAGTTTTTCTAAAGCATCTTCGGCGGTGAAAATACCCCCCACCGCAATCATAGGTATACTACCTTTTGTTTTCTGATGGATATAGCGAATCACTTCGGTAGCGCGTGCCGTAACGGGTTTTCCGCTTAGTCCGCCCGCACCTATTGCTTCAACGCGTTCTTTAGCGGTTTGCAATTGACTACGATCAATGGTGGTATTGGTAGCCACAATACCATCGATCTGCGTTGCCGCCACGATGTCTATAATATCATCTAATTGCGTATCCGTTAAATCGGGAGCGATTTTTAATAATACCGGCTTTGGATGAGGCATCGATTTGTTAACGACTTGCACTTTGTGCAATAAGGCCATCAAAGGTTCTTTCTCTTGCAACTCGCGTAGACCTGGTGTGTTGGGGCTACTTACATTCACCACAAAATAATCGACAACTGCATGCAAAGCTTTTACATTATACTCGTAATCTTTATAGGCTTCCTCATTGGGTGTAATTTTATTCTTACCAATATTGCCACCAATAATAATGCGCTCTTTTCGTTTTTGCAGTCTTAATACCGCCGCATCTACACCGCCATTATTGAAACCCATTCTATTAATTAAGGCCTTGTCGGCAGGCAATCTAAACAAGCGAGGTTTGGGATTGCCATCTTGCGCTTTAGGTGTAAGGGTGCCAATTTCTATAAACCCAAAACCTAAGCAGGCCAAGGCATCAATATGTTTGGCATCTTTATCGAAACCTGCAGCCAAGCCCACAGGATTGGGAAAATTAATACCCCAGAGCGTTCTGTGCAAGCTATCAGATTTTTTTTGATACGCTTTTTGTAGTAATTTTCTAATTGGAGTGATCGCATAAGCCCTGTCTAATTGGCGCATGGTCCATACATGAACCGCCTCGGGTGCAAATTGAAATAATATAGAGCGAAGAAGTGCGTACATAGCTTTGCAAAGATACATTGTTGCGTTGAAATCAAATGCATGCAATTAGCAACAATTTGTATTGAGTTTAACAAGTAATCTTTTATTTTTGGTGTGCCGATGCGTTACTCACCTCTTTTTTTCCCCCTATTATTGCTCTGCTTGGCTTACCAAGGCCTAGCGCAACAACGCATCATTCATGGCATGGTGCTAGAGGCTGCGGGCAAACAAGCCCTGGGACAAGTGAGTATTCAGAATATTTATACCAATGAGCTAACTTTGAGCGATAGTATTGGTTTATTTAAAATAAGTGTAGAGCAAGGGCAGCTGATAGAATTTAGAAAAGCGGGCTTTAAGATTGCCCGTATGCGTATACCAAAAGGAGCAATGGCACCTTATTTTAAAATCATCCTCAACAAACAACCCAATGCGCTGCCCGAATATATTCAAAATCAATATAAGGCCGACAGTATTCGCTATCATGAATTATATAAAACAGCCTTAAACTTTCCTAAGTTGAGTCCTTTCGAAGCTATGCAGCATCCGTTTAGCGCTTTAAGTAAGAAGAATAGAATGATTTGGGCTTTTCAAGATGCCTATAGCGAGTTTGAGAAACAGAAGTATATCGATTATATGTTTAACGATAAATTAATTGAGCAAATGACTGGTATCAAAGGCGATAGTTTAGTTTTATACAAACGCAATTATACCCCAAGCTATGATTTCATTAGAAAATCGAGCACTTACGATTTCTTCCTCTACATCAACAAAACGGGCGAGCGCTTTAAGGGTGGTAATATTTATAATTTCGGCATTAACCGATCTGCGCAATAAAAAAAGAGCCCCGAAAACTCGGGGCTCTTTTTTTATTGCGTTATAATTAATCTAGTTTACTTAATTCTACTACTTTTTCAAATACTTCTTGTTCGCCACCCTCTTCATAACCGCTGTGCATAAATGCAATTTTACCTTTCTTATCGATGATAATGGTAAACGGAACATTTTGAAAATTTAAAGAACGCTTTAAATCTGAATTAGGATCGATGTATGTTGGGAATTCCCATCCTTGTGATTTTACATAGCTTTTTACCAAACCTTCCGTTCTTGATTCGTCGATAGAAACGGTCATGAAATTAAAATCGGCTTCTTTTTTCCATTCTGGCAATTGCTCACGAATATTTTTTATTTCTTTTTTGCAAGGCACACACCAAGTAGCCCAGAAACTCACTATGGTTACTTTTCCTTTTTCAAAGCATTGATTAAACGCTACTTTTTTGCCAGAGGCAATATCTTTCACCTGTGTATCAGGCGTTTCCGCTTGTTGTGCCCATGCAGCTACCGTTATAAAACTGGCAAACACTGCAAACATAATTTTTTTCATAAGCTATTGTTTATTTAAATACTTGCAATTATGTTGCTAAAGTATATGAAGATTGCTAATTTAGCCAAAATATTTAGACAATTAACAACTCCTTAATGAAAAAATTATTTTACGGTCTCTTATTAAGTTCCATTCCTTGTTTTGGTTTTGCCCAAGGTACCATTACCGGCGACCTAATGACGAATGTCAATTTCTTTAGTAGAGACTCCGCTATAAAAGCTAATGGAAATCCTTTATACGATAATCTATTGAGTGGAGGCGAAACCTGGTTGAGCTTACGCTACAATAATAATAAGGGCCTTACCGCTACCCTTCGTGTTGATGCTTTTCAAAATTCTATTTTGCTCACCCCCGGACAAGCCTTTACAGGTTTTGGCATCGGCGCCTGGAATGTGACTAAAGAGTTTAAAGATTTTAGAATTTCATTTGGCTATATCTACGATCAAATTGGAAGCGGCATTTTATTTCGCTCCTACGAAGATAGAGGTTTGCTGATCGACAATGCATTGGTAGGTCTTCAATTGAAATACAAACTCAACGAGCACATCAACTTGAAAGCCCTTTCGGGTCAGCAAAAGAAAGTGCCTACCTTTTTTAAAGCAGGTGAAAATTTATACCAACCCATCATAAAAGCCATTAATATAGAAGGCGATTATACCCTAGGCAACGATATCCATATCACGCCCGGCATTGGTATACTCAATAGAACTTTAGATCAGAACAGCATGGATATTATTGTGAACAATATCAACAATCAAACCTTGAGCACGCGCTTTGTACCTACCTACAATACTAACGCCTACACGCTATATAACACAATCAACAAAGGTGATTTTAGTTGGTACGCCGAAGCGGCTTTCAAATCGCACGAAGCTATTTTGAAAAATAATAGTTTACAAGACTTAAGTGGTTCTGTATTCTATTCTACTTTAGGATATGCTAAAAAGGGAATCGCAATTAATATTTCTGGAAAACGCACCGAGAATTTTGTAATGCGTACCTCGCCCAACGAAATTCTATTACGCGGTATGATGAACTGGCAACCTGTCATTGCGCGCATTCGTCCACAACGCGTAATGAGTCGTTATACCCCAGCCTCCCAAGATATTTCTGAAGTGTCTTTAGGTTCAGATGTTTTAATTTCACCCAACGATCAAACGAGCATTACCTTAAACTACACCCATATCAATACCCTTGGCCAAAATAAATTGTTTAGAGAATTTTTTGCAGAAGCTGAGTATAGAGGTATTCCAAAATGGACCATTGAAGGTGGTGTACAATATTTAGAATACAATAAAGAAGTATATCAGGTAGTACCTAATGCTGGTATATTATACGCATTTACCCCGTTCACAGAAATTACCTACAAAATCAACAGAAAAAAATCGATACGTACCGAATTTCAATATATGAGTACGAAACAAGATTACGGTTCCTGGTTATTTGCTTTAGTAGAATATAATATTGCTCCGAAATTATCGTTCGCTTTATCAGACATGTACAATATTGCGCCCAACCATGAAATGGTAAGCAAAGCCAACCATTATTATAATTGCTTTGTAGCCTATACAAAAGGCGCCAATCGCTTTACGGCAGCCTATGTAAAACAAGTAGAAGGTATCAATTGTACCGGAGGAGTATGTAGATACGAACCTGCTTTTAGTGGTTTTAAAATTGGCATCACCAGTTCGTTTTAATTTATACACATACCTAAATAAAAAAGAGGATCGCTTTGGCGATCCTCTTTTTTATTAAAATAGCTTAGTTTTTAAGTGTACAACAAAGATTACCTTTGCAACTATGAAATTATTATTTACCTATTTAAAGCCCTTTAGAAAACTGTTGATGGTAGCCTTATTTTTAGCCGCTATCAATCAAATTTTTTCTTTGCTCGATCCGTATGTGATGGGGCATTATATCATTGACCCCTTTGCAAAAAATGCCCAAGCCTATGCCGGCCAACAATCGGTATTTATTGCAGGTATAACAAAAGGCTTACTCTTATTAATTTCGGTAGCCATGGTGTCGCGCATTGCCAAAGCCTTTCAAGACTATACCCTCAATGTAGTGATACAGAAATTTGGCGCCGCTCTATATACCGATGGGCTTAAGCATGCCTTACGCTTACCCTTTGGCGAATTTGAAGACCAACGCAGTGGCGAAACGCTCTCTATACTTCAAAAAGTACGCACCGACTGTGAGAAATTAATCAGCGCATTGGTTAATATTCTATTCACTACCTTGGTAGGTATCATATTCGTGATGATCTATGCTATCACGCTCAATTCTTGGTTAGTAGTCGTTTATTTAGGCGGCGCCTTTTTACTAGGATGGCTTACGAATTTATTGTCTAAGAAAATTAAAAATATTCAAAAGCGTATTGTAAAAGAAACCACCGCATTGGCCGGTGCCACCACCGAATCGTTGCGTAATATAGAATTGATTAAAAGCTTGGGCTTAACACAACAAGAAGTAAAACGATTAAATGGCAATACCATTAAAATTTTACAATTAGAATTAGATAAAGTAAAAAGCATTCGTACCATTTCATTTGTGCAAGGCACTTTTGTCAATTTTATTCGTCAATGCATCATGTTTGCGCTCTTGTATTTTGTTTTTAAAGGACATCTTACACTTGGACAAATGATAACCATGCAGTTTTATTCCTTTTTTATTTTTGGTCCATTACAAGAGTTAGGCAATATTATTTTAGCTTACCGAGAAGCACAAGCATCGCTTAGTAATTTTGACACTTTAATGAACAAACCTGTCGAAGCAAAACCGGCTGCACCAATTTCATTAGGCGCTATTCATAGCCTACAATTCGACCAGGTACGATTCCAACATAAAACAGCGAAACAAGCCGCACTCAATGATATTAGCTTTAGCGTAGAAAAAGGTAAAACCATTGCTTTTGTAGGCCCATCTGGCTCTGGCAAAACAACCTTAGTGAAATTGCTAGTAGGTTTATACACCCCTAATAAAGGGCATATCTTGTATAATCAATTGAGTAATACCAGTATCGATTTTGAAGAACTGCGT
>Ga0114981_10000990_pt1 | contig 18760 bp, 15 predicted proteins | sample S_140806_MF_Meta_FD_87028 | JGI IMG/M metagenome (GOLD analysis project Ga0114981, IMG submission 87028) | Freshwater microbial communities from Lake Simoncouche, Canada to study carbon cycling - S_140806_MF_MetaG | ecosystem: Environmental > Aquatic > Freshwater > Lake | place: Lake...
AAGTCTTCTTCCATCAAGCGTTGACGCATTTCGTTACGGCTGACTTTATTGTGTAATATGGACATATAGTAACGGCAAAAATAGCCAACTGCAGGCAAAAAGGGAAATGAGAAATATCACGAAAATGGAATCAGCACTTCGTTTATACGAAATCATATATCGCAATTCGCAAATCGTAATTACATTTATCCCATGGAAAAAATTCTCGTGATCGGTTCGTCCGGTCAGATTGGAACTGAACTCGTTGCTGAACTACGCGCACGCTACGGGGAAATGAATGTTGTTGCTTCAGATCTCAAGCCAGCAACTCCTGAAAATACAGCAATCGGGCCTTACGAACAATTGGACGCTCTCGATAAAGACAAGGTTTTCGAAGTAGTAAAACGCCATAAGGTTACACAAGTGTATTTGCTTGCTGCTTTGCTTTCTGCAACTGCTGAGCAAAATCCAATGTTTGCTTGGAAACTCAATATGGAAAGCCTTTTTCATGTGCTCGAATTGGCGCGTGAGAAACACATCCAAAAAATTTACTGGCCAAGTTCAATTGCTGTATTTGGCTTGACTACTCCACGCGAGAATACACCGCAGTATACCGTTATCGAACCAACCACGATCTATGGTATTTCCAAGCAGGCCGGTGAACGTTGGTGCGAATGGTATTTCCGCAAACATAGAGTGGATACGCGTAGTCTGCGTTACCCTGGATTGATTGGATGGAAATCGGCTCCGGGCGGAGGAACTACAGATTACGCGGTGCATATTTATCACGAAGCATTGAAGCAGGGTAAATACACGAGTTTCCTGTCGAAAGACACGAGTCTACCTATGATGTACATGCCTGATGCGTTGCGCGCAACAATTGAAATCATGGAAGCGCCTGCAGAGAAAATCAAAATTCGTGGCGGCTACAATTTGTCGGGCATGAGTTTCTCTCCCGATGAGATCGCGGCTTCTATACGTCAACATATTCCTGGATTTGCAATTAGTTATGCTCCCGATTTCCGCCAGAGTATAGCAGATTCATGGCCAAAAAGCATTGACGACACCGAAGCTAGACAAGATTGGGGATGGAGTCCGGAGTACGATCTCAACAAAATGACCGTAGATATGCTCACCAATCTGAAGAATCTTTACAAGAATCTGTAACCTCTGCCTTGCAACGGGCGTACAATTGTATGACTAACGTCATAAACATCTGCTTCCTTTCAAAATTGTGTTTGGTCGAAGTTTTTCAGGGGTTTATCTAAATTTTGGAACGAGAAGTGTGTTATTCCGTTAGATTTGAGTAATGTTGGACTTGGGGTATGGACCCCATAAACCGCAGCCAGATGAAGAAATTTATACTTTCCCTCGTTGTTTTGTGTGTGTCTCTGGCCACATCTATTGCGCAGACCGGAGATCCTGCAACAAATCAAATCGATGCGGCAGGTAAGCGCCAAGGTTATTGGAAGATTACTGCAGCAGACAAAAAAGTTACTGGATTTCCATCTCCATCTTCAATTGTAGAGGAAGGTAAATACCTTAACTCCATGAAAACCGGTATTTGGATTGAATACTTTCCTTCCGGCACAAAGAAATCAGAACTTACTTACGTCAATAACCGCCCGAACGGTCCAGCTAAAATGTACCATGAAAACGGAAATCTTTCCGAAGAAGGTAACTGGGTTGGAACGCGTTGGACTGGCCCATACAAATTGTATTACGAAGACGGAAAAGTAAGGCAGGAATTCAATTACAACGCACTCGGGCAGCGCGATGGCGGTCAGAAATATTATCATCCGAACGGAAAAGTGGCTATCGAAGTCAATATGAAGTCCGGAAAAGAAGAAGGCGTTAAGAAAGAGTACAACACTAACGGAGAATTGGTACAGGAAACATATTTCAATGGTGGAAATATTGATGCTGCGAAAACCAAGAACTATGAGCCGAAGAAACCAGAAAGTGCAGATGCGGTAAAGGCTCCGGAAGAAAAAGAACAGAAAGGTTCTGCTCCTCCACCTGATGCTGGAATGAAACCAAATACTGGTGCTTTCAATGGAGAAGGATACTGGATCTTGTATAAGAATGGACAGATTACCATGAAAGGCACATTTGCCAAGAAGAAATTGATTGAAGGTGAAGAGCGGATTTACGACAAAAACGGAATCCTAACTCAGATCAAACTGTACAAAGGTGGAAAGTATGTTGGCGATGGCCCTCTTCCGACCGAAGGCAGTAGCAAATAAGTTCCTTCAGGAAAAATTAGAAAGAGTCCCGGCTTCAAACACGGGACTCTTTCATTCTATACCGCTTTAGACCCCCGCTTTACTGGAACTCAAATCTCAAGAAGATGAAAAAATCTGCTCAGATTTTTGCAATTGCGTTAGCGTTGGTCTTTACTAAACTTTTATTCAATCTTGTTCAGTATGCCTACGCTTCACCTGAGAACCAATCGCTCAATACTATTGATGCGAGAGGACTTCGTCAAGGGCACTGGATCATCACTTTGTCCATGGCCCACCAAATAGGCTATGCTAACGCGAATTGTATTACTGAGGAAGGCAATTACATCGACGATAAGCGAGAGGGGGCATGGTTTACGTATTATCCAAGTGGCAATAAATCTGCGGAACTCACCTTCAGAAACAATCATCTCAATGGAGAGGCAAAACGATTCTCTGAAAATGGAGTTGTATTATCTGAAACGAATTACCTCAATGGACTCCCGAAAGGAATTGAGAAGAAATACTATCCTGATGGAAAATTATGGACCGAATTCACCTGGTCAGAAGGGAGAATAAAAGGTGAGGCCGCTACGTATTATCGCAACGGTACACTCTGCGAAATCGGGAACTGGGTACACACGGGTTGGTCTGGCGAATACAAACTTTACTATGACAATGGCAATCTCTGCAAGTCGGAGAGTAAGCCGTTGGTGTACTAGCCATTGAATCTGCTAACTTTGCCTAGCGAGTCGTCAACAAAACTTGTCCCGTCTCGATACGATTTTATTTTGTCAATTCGAGTGGACGAAGAATGAGTCTGTATCGAGAAGACAAAATAAAAATCACTCGACAAGACAGGTTTTGTAACCAATGCGCGGACAAGGAAATACTTTTATGCAACCACTTCACCTCTACAACACGCTCTCCAGAAAGAAAGAGCTTTTCACGCCTCTCAATGCTCCTTTTGTTGGACTGTACGTTTGCGGACCAACCGTGTATAGTGATGTTCACTTAGGGAATTGCCGGACATTTATTTCGTTCGATCTCTTGTACCGTTATTTGAAATTTATCGGATACAAGGTGCGTTATGTGCGCAACATTACGGATGTTGGCCACCTCGAAAGTGATGCGGATGTTGGTGAAGATAAAATAGCGAAGAAAGCGCGATTAGCACAGCTTGACCCGATGGAAATTGTACAACGTTACACCATTGGATTTCATGAAGTGATGAGCATGCTGAATACGTTACCACCCAGCATTGAACCAACAGCAACCGGACATATTATTGAGCAGATTGAAATGACGCAATCCATCATTGAAAATGGTTTTGCGTATGAGAATGAAGGCACGATTTATTTCGACGTAGAGAAATTCGCGAAAGCCAATAACTACGGCGCACTATCTGGCCGGACACTCGATGATCAGCTCGATAATACACGCGATCTCGATGGACAAGACGAGAAGAAAGGCCGTCTCGATTTTGCACTTTGGAAAAAAGCAAAACCGGAACATCTGATGCGCTGGAATTCTCCTTGGGGAGAAGGATTTCCTGGCTGGCACATTGAATGTTCTGCAATGAGTCGCAAATACCTTGGCGACACATTCGATATTCACGGAGGTGGAATGGATTTGATTCCTACACACCACACCAATGAAATTGCGCAGAATGTAGGATGCTGCTCTGTACCACCAGTGAAGTATTGGGTGCATACAAATATGCTCACGGTGAACGGACAGAAAATGTCGAAGTCGCTTGGAAACTCGTTCCTACCCATTGAACTTTTCACTGGAAGAAAACTCGATCCTTCCTCGCCATCTGCATCTCCATATGAAGCTATCATGGGCGACAAACATCCATTACTCGACAAAGGATATTCGCCAATGACAATTCGCTTCTTCGGATTACAAACACATTACTCGAGCACGCTTGATTTCTCCAATGAAGCCTTGACTGCGTCAGAGAAAGGATTCCGGAAGCTCATGGAGTCACTGCGCACGATCGACAAAATTGCTCCTGCCGAAAAATCAAGTTATGATGTGAATGTATTGCGTCAACGTTGTTTTGATGCTATGAATGACAATCTGAATTCACCAATTCTCATTGCAGAATTATTCGATGCAGTTAGAATTGTGAATTCAGCACGCGACGGAAGTGAACAGCTCACTGTACAAGATATTGCTGGATTAAAAAAAACAATGCAGGAATTTATTTATGACGTGCTTGGATTGAAGGATGATGTAATGGAGAGTGCGGGCGACACCACAGAAGGACTCATGCAGCTGATTATAAAAATGCGCGCGGAAGCACGAACAAAAAAGGACTTTGCCACTTCAGATCTCGTTCGCGATGAACTCGGCAAGCTTAGTATTGTTTTAAAAGACAGCAAAGACGGAACGCACTGGGAAATAAAATCATGAAGAAACTAATCAACACCTTGACCATTGCGATGGTTGCACTGGTTTCATTTCAGCAAACAGGATGCAGTCCCGAAAAGCCGAAAGACACGCCCGTTGACACAGTTGAAACACCTCGTGCTCCAAGAGTAGAAGCACCTGCATTCAGCGCTGACTCCGCGTTTCAGTATATCAGCGCACAAGTAGCTTTTGGTCCTCGCGTGCCCGGCACACCAGAAAATACCGCATGCGCCATGTATTTGAAAGATAAGCTCGCATCATTCGGACTCACTGTTACCGTTCAAGAAGCACCTGCAACACTTTATACTGGAAGAGCCATCACCATGCGCAACATCATGGGCTCGTATAAACCAGAACGTACGGATCGCATTTTATTGGTTTCACATTGGGATTCACGACACATTGCAGATCGTGATACAGCACGAGTTACAGAACCTATTGATGGCGCGAATGACGGTGCCAGCGGAGTTGGTGTAATGCTAGAGATTGCGCGAGTACTAGCACAAAGAGATCCCAACGTTGGAGTAGATTTTCTTTTTGTTGACGCAGAAGATCACGGTCAACCAGGAGGAGCGAGTGAAACGTGGTGCCTCGGCTCACAATATTGGGCACAAAAAACTTCAGCAGAATATGTTAAAACCGTTCATTTCGGAATTCTCTTGGATATGGTTGGCGGAAAAGGAGCGGTATTCCCTAGAGAAGGAACATCGATGTACTACGCGGCAGACGTTGTAGAGAAAGTATGGTCGGCAGCAGGTAATCTCGGTTTAGGTAACTTGTTTGTGAATAGTGTCACCGGACAAACTGTAGATGACAATTTGTTCATCAACAAATACTCAAGCATTCCGTGTATTGACATCGTGCACTACGATTCGGCTGAGCAGGATTATGGTCCAACACATCATCGCCATACCGACACTATGGACAATATTGATGTAAACGTACTTGATGCGGTAGGAAGATTGCTGTTGGATGTGATTTACAATGAGAAGGTGAAATAGGCGAATACCCTGCAAGGGATACAACCCTTTGAGGGTGGCACCCTCAAAGGGTTATATCCCTTGCAGGGTGGAAATCAACAAAATCTCTACTTATTAACATTTCGACTCAGATATCCACATCCCCTTGTATTTGAGTCCGCCTTGCACTTTCTTTGATTTGCACATCTGCCTAATCAATGAAAAAACAACTTACTCTTCTGATTCTGCTCATTTTTGGCGGATTTTCTGCCGCTAAAGCTGAACTGGTATGGAAAGCCGGATATGTGATCCTTGCCAACGGTGATACCGTGAAAGGTGAAATCAAATACAACACGAAAAAGGAACTTCCCCTCTTTTCAAAAGTTACCTTCCGCGAAGGCGAAAAAGTGAAAAACTACAAGCCTGAGGACCTCAAAGAATTTTCTTACGAAGAGACACGTTTTTTGAGCAGAACTATGGACAAAGAGCTGGTTTTTCTTAAATTAGTATCGTCTGGCGCAATCAATCTTTTCGAATGGCAATTCGAAATGCAGCACGGAGATAAGATGGTTGTTGATAGCGACTATTACATTGAAAAAGCAGATGCTCTAGAAAAAGAACCGGAAAAATTAAAAGGCAATAAATTCAAGAAAACAGTTGCCGAGCTAATGAATGACAACGCAGAGCTCGTTGCTCGCATTGAAGCAGAAGACAAGAAATACGAAATTGCAGAAATGCAATCAGTAATTGAAGAATATAACGATTGGTACGCGTCGCAAAATCCACAAGCCCGCGGAACAAAGTAAGAGTTTCCCTTAGTAGTAGTTTCCGCCGACGACCCGGGTGCAGCAATGCTTCGGGTCGTCTGGTTTTTCTCCCGCTCGAATCTGTTCAAGAAGACAACATCTTTCTGAATGTTATGCTCGCCTGAATTCAATTACGAATACAATATTTCTCTGTGTATTTTCTCTGCGACTTTGCGTCTCAGCGGCCATCTCACCTATCTTCGTACAAATGAAAAAACTATTCCTCCTCGACGCATTCGCCCTTATATATCGCGCGTACTTTGCCTTCGCTAATAGTCCACGAATAAATTCACAAGGACTAAACACTTCTGCTATTTTCGGATTCACCAACACGCTTTTGGAATTGTTGCGCAAAGAACAACCTACACACATTGCAGTGGTGTTCGACACATCAGCACCAACACACCGACACGTAGAGTATGAAGCATACAAAGCGAATCGTGAAGAAATGCCGGAAGACTTGCGTAAAGCCATTCCGTACATTTTTCAATTATTGGAAGCATTCAACATCACCACCATCAGCAGCGATGGTTGGGAAGCGGACGACATCATTGGAGCGCTAGCTAAAAAGGCCGAGAAGGAAGGGTTTGTAACCTACATGATGACTCCGGATAAAGATTACGGTCAGCTCGTTTCCGACAACATCTGGATCTACAAACCAGGTTACAAAGGCGGTCCCCCTGAAAAACTTGGAGTTAAAGAAATCTGTGAGAAATATGGTATTCAACGACCAGAACAAGTGATAGACATCCTCGGTCTGATGGGTGATACGGTCGACAACATCCCCGGCATTCCTGGTGTTGGAGAAAAAACTGCAATGAGTTTGATCCAGCAATTCGGTTCGGTGGAAAATCTTCTTGCGAATACCGATCAGTTGAAAGGTAAGCTCAAAGAGAAAGTAGAACTGCACAAAGAGCAAGCGCTCTTCTCCAGAAAATTGGCCACCATTATTGTAGATCTGCCGATTGAGTTCAACCAAGAAGAATTGCGCTATAAGGATGTCGACAAAGAAAAAACGAAGGCGCTTTTCACTGAGCTTGAATTCCGTCGACTGGCGCAAACAGTATTAGGAGAAGCACTTCCCGAAGGAGAAATCGCTAACGACGAATCAACTGCATCGAAAAAAACGAAGCCTGGACAAATCGATATTTTTGGGAATACGGGTGCACAAAAAGATGAAACCGAATTAGCAGAATCATCTGAAGAAGTTTTACTGCAAACTATTGAAACAACTCCTCACTCCTATTTCATCGCAGATACGCCTGAGAAAATAGCAGAGCTGGTCAACACATTGTTGCAGCAAGCGGAAATCTGTTTCGATACCGAAACAACAGGACTCGATACACTTACCGCAGAACTAGTCGGTTTTTCATTTTCATGGAAAGCCCATGAAGGTTGGTATGTACCCGTGCCTGCAGAACGAGAAGAAGCGCAGAAAATTGCAGATCAGTTTAAACCTGTTCTTGAAAGCGAGACGATTGTAAAAATCGGACAGAACATTAAGTACGATTTGAGTGTACTCAAGAATTACAACATCTTGGTTACAGAACCGATGTTTGATACCATGATTGCGCATTATCTATTGAATCCAGATATGCGTCACGGAATGGATCTGCTCGCGGAAACATATTTGAACTATTCTCCTGTTAGTATTGAAACGCTCATTGGTAAAAAAGGAAAAGTTCAATTAACCATGCGTGATGCACCGATCTCGAAAGTTGCAGAATATGCAGCTGAAGATGCAGACGTCACTTGGCAACTCAAAGTTGCATTCGCACCGGGATTAAAAGAATACAATGCGCAGGAGGTATTTGACAAGATTGAAATGCCTTTGATGCCTGTACTTGCCGCAATGGAACGGGAAGGAATTACACTCGACACAGAAACCTTGCATCGGTATTCGACAGAATTGGAGCAAGAGATTGTGATTCTTGATTCTGAAATCCAAGAAATGGCGGGAACGTCTTTCAATATTGCCTCGCCCAAACAAGTTGGGGATATCCTATTTGAGGTATTGAAAGTTGGCGGTGATAAACCTAAAAAAACGAAAACAGGTCAGTATGCCACGGGTGAAGATGTTTTGCAAAAACTCATTGGGAAACATCCAATCATCGGGAAGATTCTGGATTACCGTGAATTGGTGAAATTGAAAAACACCTACGTTGATACACTTCCTGAAATGGTTCATCCGAAAACAGGAAGAATCCATACGTCGTTCAATCAGGTAGTGGCAGCAACTGGGCGACTAAGTTCCGATAACCCCAATTTGCAAAACATCCCAGTGCGCACTGAACGCGGGCGTGAAATCAGAAAAGCGTTCATTGCTAAAGATGATAATCATGTATTGCTCAGCGCCGATTATTCTCAAATAGAACTTCGCATTGTAGCAAGCATGAGTGCAGATCCGAATATGTGCGAAGCATTCAACGAAGGAAAAGATATTCACACGGCCACTGCAGCGCGCGTGTATGGCATTCCGGAATCGGAAGTCACTAAAGAAATGCGTTATAAAGCCAAGAGTGTAAACTTCGGTATCATTTATGGACAAGGCGCATTTGGTCTTGCTGAAAATCTTCAAATATCACGAGGAGAAGCAAAGACACTAATCGATAATTACTTCCGAGAATACAGTGGTGTGCGTGAGTATATGGATGTGATGGTTCAGTCGGCTCGTGAAAATGGATATGTTGAAACTCTCATGGGTCGTCGCAGGTATTTGCGTGATATCAATTCTGCCAATGCAGTTGTGCGTGGCTTTTCCGAACGCAACGCAGTAAATGCCCCTATTCAAGGAACAGCTGCAGACATGATTAAACTGGCGATGATACGCGTGCAGAAAGATTTAAGCTCAGGTAACTTTAAAACAAAGTTGCTTCTGCAGGTGCATGATGAATTAATATTCGATGTTCCGAAAGAGGAGATTGAATCTGTACAACCCGTCATTGAACGCGCAATGCGTGAAGCTTTGCCGCTGAAAGTTCCGGTTGAAGTTGGAATGGGAACCGGCAGAACTTGGCTAGATGCGCATTAGTACCTGTTGCGAAAAGCTGAAACTGTTGACAATTTAGTTCCTCGCATTGCAACATCGGTTTCTTCCCGTTCGTTCAATTGGTATCTTTGATCAGACATGAAAGCACATCATATTATTATACTCTCGGGTCTTGCGATACTCCCCCTCGCCTGCGGACCTGCATCAACAGAATCCGGTGAAGTCGGCAATGACTCTGCCGTTATTGATTTGAACAAAGAAGTAGTATCGGCTGAGAATGTATTCATCTACATTCCATCGCCGATTCAAACTGCTGAACTACTAAAACAAGCAGGCGCGAAGTACAGCGTTGATCTTGTGAATAGCCCAGAAAATGCTTCTATCTACACTACAACAGCAGCTATGGCCTTAAACATGGGCGTTTACGGTAGCGATCTTGCATTCGCAGGAATATTCAACCAAAGCGCAGAAACAATCAAGTATATGGATTGTACGCGGAAGATGGCTGATGGACTTCACGTTCTTGCAGCATTCGGCGATGATCGCAAATTGAGATTGGAAACGAACATCAATAACCGTGATTCAGTGTTGAGTATCATCACAGACTCCTATTGGGATTGTGATGCAATGTTGCAGGATAACGAGCAATCTCATGCGTCAGCATTGATGATTGCCGGTGGCTGGATCGAAGGATTGTACCTCGCTTGCAGAGTTGCGGAAAGCACGAACAACAATGATATCCGGATCAGAATTGTCGAGCAACGATCTTCCCTCGACAAGCTCATCATTCTTCTCGACAAACAAGAACATAATGACGTTACACTCATTTCCACTCAACTCAAGGAACTGAAGCTAATCTTCGACAAACTCCCAAAAAATACAGATGGATCGCTAATTGAAACGAAAGATCCTGAAACAGGAATTTCTGTGATCGAAGCAGAAAATCCAACTACTCCGCAGAGTCTTAATGCTCTGGAATTCAAACAGATTTTAGACAAAATCACCGAGGTTCGAAACGGCATAATTACCCGCAGTTGAAACAATAAATACACGATCTTCGTAAAAATGCAATGTGGCATAATTTCTGAATCACTTAATCCAGAAACCACTACTAATTTTTATGAAGATCTCTACCAAGGCAATTGTTCTTGCAACTGTATTTTCTCTTGCTGTATCAAGTGATGTTGTTTCACAATGCAGCAAAACATGGGTGAGAAAAAAGTGCGTGCCTAAAGTAAGTCCATTCATTCATAATGGGCAGATGAACTCTACTCTTTTGAAGGAAGGTGATAAGATGGAGTCAGTAATGACGTTCTATTCTGGACAAGATTATCGTATTCTCATTTGCGCGGAAGAGACCCTCGAAAACGTTTCATTCCTTGTTAGCGACATGACAGGAAAAGTTTTGTATGACAGTAAAGCGCACAACAATACTGACTTCTGGGATTTCAAAGTCAAAACAACAACTGAGATGCGCGTTGAAGTTGCCGCTGGAAAAAACGAAGGTGGAAATGGTTCCGCAAGTGGATGCGTTTCAATTCTTGTAGGATTCAAGAGCAAATAAATTTCCTCCGTTCACTCAGAAATATTATCCAATAAAAACAAGAAAGCCCGCTGTACAAAGCGGGCTTTCTTAGTGATGTAATCTTGTATTTATTGAACAATTAATTTGCGTGTCAGATATTTCCCTTCGTCGGTAACAAGACGCACGAGATAAATTCCCGAACTCAGTTCTGCAGTCGCAATCGGGAAACGATGTTCTCCCGGACCTGCTGCACCATTGTACACTTGTTGTACAACTTTGCCATTGAGGTCAACAATTTCAAGATTGATATTGTCATTTTTCTCCAAGGAGAACTCAATCATAGTGTTGTCTTGTGCAGGATTCGGGAATACATCGAATGAAGAAATTCCCGTTGTAGGATCCATCACACCGGTTGCTCCCTGGATATTGATATCATCTAACCAAATATCGTTACCGCCGTCGCTGGTAAACTCAAACTTAATACGAACATTGGCCGCGCTCTGCTGCGCACCGCTGAATGTCACTGTTTCAGTTCTCCATTGCGCCGCAGTAGGAACGAATGCCGCAGATGTAGCACTTACTGTTGACAACGTTGCGCCTGTTTTCGCGTAACGCTGTACCCATGTACGACCACAATCAGTTGATACGAAAACGCGCAAGCGATCCGCATCAGTACTTGTACGTTGTGCAAAGGCCAACTTGAACGTAAGCGTTGGTGAATTCATCACCGACAAATCAAACGTCGGGCTAGCCACTTCATCAACAGTACCTGCCATTGATGTAGTATTGTCTAAACGAAGACTACGCGTTCCAGTAGCTGCTGCAGTGGTAGTATTAGTCCATCCGTTACCTTGTGGATTGATTACATCCCAATCAGAATTGAATGTTGTTGCACTTTCAAATCCTTCCGAATAAATCGTGTTGTTGTACTGCGCAACAGCAGGGAGAACAACAATATAGTTTGTACGAGTCGCGACATCATTGCCTTGTGCATTTGAAACAGTAAGCGAAACACTGTACGTACCAGGAGTGTTATATTGAATCACAGGAACAGAATCTGTTGATGTGGACGGCGTACCACCTTGGAAATTCCAACTGTATGAACTTGGTTGTCCGTTGTAAGAAAGATCAGTGAATGTGAGCGAACCACCTGCACATACAAATTGCTGATCATTAGGTCCAAAGTCTGCTATTGGTGCACAAGGTTGCGGATTATTAATTCCAGTTGCGAGTGCTGTAGCTGTAGTTACCAAAGTGCTGCGTTGCGCCACTGAACTTGACAAGCAGGCGCGCATACGTGAACCTTGTCCTGCGCTGAACATACGCGAGCAGTAAGAATAATCCATATAGTTCTGAACATTCTCTTCGATATTGTTGTTGCAAACATCATTAGTTGTAAGATTGCAAGACGTCCAACCCTTAGTGATAGGTGTGTCGCTTACACCGTCATTTCCGCATGATACGCCAGGAGAATTTGTATTACCCCATGTGTGATCGAGGTTCAAGTGGTGACCGATTTCATGTGTCAATGCACGTGATGTTCCAGGGTTTCCTGTTCCAATACTTCCAACGTAACTCTGAAGAATAATAACTCCGTCACTTGCTGGGGTATTGAAATTGCTAACTCCTAATGAATATCCTGCAGCTCCACTAGAGATAGTGCGCACTACCCAAACATTGAGATATTTCGATCGATCCCAATAATTCAACTTCGAACCTTCATCTCCAATATATGTCTCAGGTGACGCAACGCGATCAATTCCGTTTGTGCAGTTTCCTTGTGGATCTTTTGCTGCCAATCGGAATTCGATTTCAGTATCATCCGCGATGTTTTGGAAAGCTGGAACGATCACTGAAGTATCTGCGTTCAGCTTGCGATAATCTTCATTCAGAATACGCATCGCATCTAGCACTTGCGCATCGGAAATATTCTCTGTGCCGTAATCGTGAATAATGTGAAACACAACCGCAATTGTATAGGTTGGAGGCGACTGAATACTGCTCTGATTACCGTTGCGATATACAGAAGAATGCGGATAACCTAGCAAGAACGATTGACGATCTTGTTCTTCAGCGCGACGCTGATTCTCTTCATATTCCGCGCGCATTGCTGGGTTCGCCTGAAAAATGGCTTCGCGTGCTTGATCTGTTCCGCAAGGAAGGTAACCTCCGGAAGGATTTGTCTGCGCCGAAACAAATTGGATTGCTCCGAAAAGAAGAGCGATCGATGCAATGAGTGTAAAATTCCGTTTCATTTTTTTCGGATGTTGTTTGTCCCGCGAACGGGTATTGCTATTTAATTAACTATAGATCTTTCGCTGAAAATACAGTTTCAGGAAAATTTTCGGGGAGGTCTAAGATACTCAATAATTTTCCCGCCGTCAAGTCGGGATGGGCCAACTGCTCTGTTATTTTGTAATCGACGAACTGCTGAATTCTACTAAAATCCTTCGCGGAAGCCTTCCTGATTTCCTCTTGCATAGCGGTATCCACTATTCCCGGCGCTACTGAAAATACGCGAATGTTCTTTTTCCCGCTTAGTGACAACTCCTCCGCTACTACACGAGAGAACATATCTAGTCCTGCTTTAGAAGCACAGTAAGAACTCCATCCATCTATTGCATTCTTTCCTGCACCTGAACTGATATTCAGCACAACAAGAGGGATTTGCGCATATCCGTAAGAATGCAAAAAATTGTTCATCAAAATTGCGGGGGATGCTAGGTTAAGACTAAACAATCTACCAATGGTTTCATTGGAAATATTACCTACCTGTGTCACATGACCTACTGCTCCAGCATTATTGACCAATACAATTTTTGTGGCGTTCGGACAGACAGGAAATTTCCATGATGCCACTTCACTTTCATTGGAAAGATCAATCTCAACGAAATCAAATCGATCGTGCACCATTGCGTTGGTACGAGATAGGCCAATCACACGTGCATTGTCGCGATTGAGGATAAGATTGACCAGCGAATTTCCAATTCCCCGCGATGTTCCCGTAATGAAGTAATATTCCATATAATCGAATTCCTATTCAATAGGGAGTAATTGTCTTGAGATTCCATACCAGCAACCTTCGATTTCGTCAGTTGCCCAAAAATGCTGCGCAAAGCAACAAAACATTGTCCGAATGTCTAAGTTTTGTCTGGATTTCGCGGTAAAACCAACACTAATGAGAACCTCGCAACGATTGCGATTATGCATGTTTTCTTCAAGACAAGCAAGTAAATCATGTCTCCAAGCCAAAAGAATCTAATTTCTCCGAACTTTGATGCGTGAACTTACCTTTTCCGGCATCTTCCATTTTTGATCGTCCTTCACACGCATTCGATGAAACTGCGCTAAGTGTTTTCCGTTTTCAGTACGCAAATAATATGCTGTATAGAAAATTCGCAGATTCATTTTCGAAAAATCCGGAGACAGTACTTCACGTTGGCGATATACCATTTCTGCCTGTTGAGTTTTTCAAAACGCACCACGTTTACAGTTCACAATCGGATCCGCAAATTATCTTCACCAGTAGCGGCACAACAGGATTAGTAACGAGCAAACATGCTGTCGCTGATGCTGAGCTATACAAGCAAAGTTTCTTGCGCGGATTTACTGAGGCTTATGGCCATCCGAGTGAATTTATTTTTCTTTTCCTTCTTCCATCGTATCTCGAAAGAGAGGGCTCTTCGCTGGTGTACATGGCTGAAGAATTGAAAAACGTATCTGCAAGTGCAGAAAGCCATTTTTACCTACACGACTATTCACGACTAGCAGAACAGCTGGCCCGATTAAAGAATAATCCACAAGGAAAAAAAGTGATGATACTCGGTGTGACATACGCACTCTTGGATCTCGCAGAACAATTCCCACAACACATTCCTGATTTCATTATTGCTGAAACCGGTGGCATGAAAGGGAAACGTAAAGAAATCACGCGAGAAGAATTGCATCGCACCTTGACGCAGTCTTTCGGCGTAACGCAAATTCACTCTGAGTACGGAATGACCGAGTTATTATCTCAAGCATGGTCGAAAGGTGATGGGATTTTCAATTCTCCACCATGGATGAAAATATTGACACGCGAGACAAATGATCCGCTGACGTTAACAGAGCCAGGGAAAACTGGCGGGGTAAATATCATTGATCTGGCCAATGTTTACAGTTGCAGCTTTATTAGCACAAGCGATTTAGGCAAAGTTCATCCAGATGGATCATTTGAGATATTGGGCCGCTTTGATTTCTCCGATACGCGCGGATGCAATTTACTCGCGGAGTAAAGGCTAGGCCCTATTCTTCGGTTTACTACCACTTCACGACCAATTATCAATCTGCAATTGCTGATGCCATCAAATTGGCGTAAACTAGCAGTATGAATTGGTTGACCTCATTCGGCATTCTAGCGATCCCCCTCTTTTCTTCTTGTCAAAGAGAGGTAGATACCATTGGCGTCACCTTCATGGTCAAAGAAACGTCTCCGGCATCACCGTCGTACAGTATTATCTACACGAGTGATGTTGGCGGAAGTTCCGCTGTTGCTTCGAGCTCATCCGCTTCATGGACTTCAGGAGAATTGCAATTGAAACAAGGACAATATGTTTCATTGAAATCGGATTGCACTGCACCGCAACATGCCATAACCGTTTCTATTTATGTCAACGGATATTTGTGGACGACAGCAGACATGCAGAATCCCAACTCAACAATAGAAGTGAACGGAAACATTCCAATGCAATGAACTTTGTATTAGAATCCCATTGCTGAACGAACACGGTTTAATACAGGAGTTGCAATAGCGCGAGCTTTATCAGCACCTTTATTAAGTTCGCTATCCAGCAACCCGCGATCGCCCATATACCGCGCATATGCTTCACGCTCATTGCGGAAACGATCCAGTATGAGTTCAAAGAGCGCCGTCTTGGCATGACCGTATCCAAATCCACCAGCAAGATATTTCTCGCGCAGATCTTTCGTTTGCTCAGCAGTAGCCATCAAACGATACAATGCGAAAACATTATCTGTATCTGGATTTTTAGGATCTTCCAGCGGTGTCGAGTCAGTAACAACGCTCATCACTACTTTTTTCAACTCTTTCTCAGGAAGAAAAATATTGATGAAGTTGTTGTACGATTTACTCATCTTGCGACCATCAACTCCAGGAATAATCATTACAGATTCATCAATTTTCTCATGCGGAACTACGAAGAGTTCCTTCTGGTAGTGATGATTAATTTTCTCAGCAAGATCGCGCGTATATTCTACATGTTGCTTCTGATCTTTTCCAACAGGAACAAAATCTGTATCATACATGAGAATATCCGCAGCCATAAGAATTGGATACGTGAACAGCCCTGTGTTCACATCAGCACCGGCAGCAGACTTGTCCTTAAACGAGTGTGCCAATTGTAAACGATGGTAAGACATGAAGCAACTCAAATACCAAGAAAGCTCACATACCTCTGGAACATGGCTTTGCTGAAAAAGAGTGTTCCTATCTGTATCTAAACCGAATGCAAGCCATGTTGCAGCCACAGCATAACGACTTTCGCGAATAAATTCTGCATCCTTGATTGAAGTAAGCGAGTGTAAATCGGCGATAAAATAAATGCTGCTGTTGCCCGCTTGGCGAGACAACTCAATGGCTGGAACCACTGCGCCCAGAATATTTCCAAGATGAGGAATATTGCTGCTTTGAATACCAGTTAGAATACGTGCCATGAAAAATAGGAGTCTATTGTAAATCAAAAGTAACTAGAAGACCTGATACTTACAGCCTCCGAGCGCAGAAACGAGTACCTTTGCGTCATGTTCGCTCATTACGCCGGACTATTGCCTAGGGCACTCTGGAAGCTTTTCTTTATTCTGAATTTCGTTGCGGGACTTGTGATATTGTACCCTGTATTCTTCTTTTTTTTACTGAAGAAAGACCGATACAACGGAGCATTCCGACTCATGCAATTTTGGGCCAGATGGGTTGCATACGTTCCAGGAGTGTTTGTCAAAATCAAACGAGAAATTCCTGTCGAATCACTTCCAGAAACATGCATTTATGTTGCGAACCATGCTTCGTATCTAGACATTGTTCTTAGCTACATTGCCATCCCGAAATACTTCGTTTACATGGGCAAAGCGGAAATCGACAAAGCACCGTTGTTGCGCGCATTTTTTCGGGATATGAATATCTACGTGAACAGAAAAAGCAGAAGCGGTTCCTACGCAGCATTTCAAGCGGTGAGTGATAAAATCCGAAAAGGAGAAAGTGTATTTCTGTATCCCGAAGGAACCATCGAAGCGAAAGGCAATTTGCGTCCTTTCAAAAACGGTGCATTCAAAATGGCTATTGAACTGCAGGTTCCCATTGTGCCCGTAACCTTCCGAAACAATTGGAAACTTCTGCAAAACGGAGGATTCTTCAAGTCACACGGGCGTCCTGGTATAGCCTACGTTACGGTACACAAACCCATATCCACAGAAGGACTTTCCGAGGAAGATTTGGTACATTTGCGCCATAACGTTCGGGAAATAATTGCCCGAGAATTACACCAACATGAAAGTCGATAGCAAAACAGTTCGTGACATTGCACACCTCGCCCGCCTGGAATTTGATGCGCAAGGAGAAGAGAAAATGATTACCGATATGAACCGCATGATTGGTTTCGTGGAAAAACTCAGCGAACTCAATACAGACGGAATTGAGCCACTCATCTACATGACAGATGAAGTAAATCATCTTCGCGAAGATGAAGTGCACCCTCCGCTATCGCACAAAGAAGTTCTTAAGAATGCACCAAAGCATGATTCGGATTATTTCAAAGTTCCGAAGGTGGTAGAGAAGAAATAGAAGTGTCATTTTTCGAAAGTTGAACATTGTGAGTTGTTCATTGGGCATTGAACATTCATAATGGTCAATACACAACTTTCAAGTTTCAATGAACAATCAAGATGTCGTAAGAATGCAATTCACCGTAGCTGCAACACATGCCCAGTAAACGAGAACATCCTAAAGAAAAATCGCGACTGCACCCACGGAATAAACACCGTGAACGATACGACTTCAAAGCATTGATCTCGGCGTGCCCTGAACTAAGTGCATTTGTAAAAGAGAACGTTTATGGAGATGAATCCATTGACTTCTTTGATCCTAATGCGGTGAAAATGCTCAATAAGGCGTTGCTCAAGCATCACTACCACATCAATGAATGGGATATTCCGCAGAATTATTTGTGTCCACCTATACCTGGTAGAGCGGATTACATTCATTTAATGGCTGATCTACTTGCTTCAGTAAATGAAGGAGTTATTCCAACCGGAACAAAAGTAAAATGTCTGGATGTAGGCGTAGGCGCAAATTGCGTCTATCCCGTGATAGGAACAAAGGAATACGGATGGAATTTTGTAGGAACCGACATCGACACAATCGCGCTTGATGCCGCGAAAAAAATAATTGTATCGAACCAACTCGAAGATCATATTGAATTAAGACACCAGGAAGATCCCGATGATATTATCAATGGATCTTTCGCGGAAGACGAATTCTTTGATCTCACCCTATGCAACCCTCCTTTTCACTCTTCTTTATCTGAGGCGAAAGAAGGATCAATGCGGAAGATTTCTAATCTGAAAAAAGGGAAAGCTGCAGAGCCCGTTTTGAATTTCGGTGGGCAGTACAATGAATTATGGTGCAAAGGAGGCGAATCTAGGTTCATTCGCTTGATGATTATACAGAGTAAATACTTTGCAGATTCCTGCCTTTGGTTTTCCACGGTAGTGTCTAAGCAATCACATCTGCGTGACATCTACGAAGAGCTTGAACATGCGGGCGCAAAAGATGTGAAGACGATTCCTATGGGCCAAGGCAACAAAACCAG
>Ga0114981_10000992_pt1 | contig 18754 bp, 21 predicted proteins | sample S_140806_MF_Meta_FD_87028 | JGI IMG/M metagenome (GOLD analysis project Ga0114981, IMG submission 87028) | Freshwater microbial communities from Lake Simoncouche, Canada to study carbon cycling - S_140806_MF_MetaG | ecosystem: Environmental > Aquatic > Freshwater > Lake | place: Lake...
GCGCTGCGCAACGCCGACTCGATGAACGAACTGCGGCTGATGATCAAGCTCAACAGCAAGGACGCCAAGGACAAGGATGTGATGACGGGCATCGAGCATCTGAACCTTGTCTGATCTGCATCGCAGAACCAATCAAAAACGCCGGCCTGGTTGCCGGCGTTTTCGTTGATGCCCATGCCGTTCGATTGGCTGACTTACGCCGCCTGCGCCGCGATCGTCGCCGGTGCCTATGTAATTTTCGGCATTTCCGCCTTCGGTGCCGCGATGTTCACGGTGCCTGCACTATCGTATTTTTTCCCGCTCGAATTCGTGTTGCCGATGTGCGTGTTGCTGGATGTGTCAGCCGCATTCGCGCTCGGTTCGCGTTTTTCCGCGGACGCCGACAGGGGCGAGCTGAAATGGATGACGCCGTTTTCGCTGGCTGGTGCAGTGGCGGGGGTAACGGCACTGGTGACGCTCCCGCAACAGGCGACCATTGCCGCGTTCGGGCTGTTTTTATGCGGTTATGCGGCTTACACACTGTACGCGGGTGTGCCGACCCTCGGTATTTCCCGTCATCCGTGGGCGGTGATTTCCGGATTCTGCGGCGGTGCCACCGGCACCCTGTTCGGCGTTGGCGCGCCACCCTATGCGGTCTATCTGACGCGCCGCTTGCCCGACAAGACGGTGTTGCGCGCGACGCTGTCGAACATGGTGCTGCTCTCGACCTCGATCCGTGCGCTGGTGTTCCTCGCCGGAGGACTCTTTCTGGCCGATCGCATCATTGGCGCGCTGATGCTGCTGCCGTTTGCGCTGGGGGGGTTGTGGGCGGGACATCGCATCCAGCTTAAGGTGTCGCGCGAATCATTGCTGAAGATCATCAGCCTGATGTTGCTGCTGATCGGTACTTCGCTGATTGTGCGTGTACTGCGCAGTTAGTCTTTAGGCGGTGCGTCCTTGCGCATGAAGCCAGCCACCATTTCAAAGCGGAACAGACGGCACTCCAGCGCGCCATTGAACAGCGGCGTGCGCCGCGAGGGTTTTAATCCGATCAGTTTGGCCATGCGCAGATCGCCGGTGAGGATGAAGGCCGTCCAGCCGGCGTAACGTTGTTTCAGTACATCGCCGACTTTTGGATACCAGTCCGCGAGGTCGTCTAGTTCTTCCATGCGCACGCCGTAGGGCGGGTTGGTAATCAGCAGGCCCGCGGCGACCGGCGGTTTCGAATCCTCGAAGCTGCATTGCTTCAGTTCAATTTGCGATTCCAAACCGAGCGACGTGACGTTACGGGTGGCGATGGCTATCGCGTCGCCGCTGCGGTCATAACCGTAAATATCGGTTTTTATTGACTTATTTTCACGGGTTGCGACCTGATCGCGCAACGCCGACCATGCGACGGCATCGTGGTTACGCAGCTTTTCAAAACCGAAGTTGCGGCCGATACCCGGCGCACGGTTGCGTGCCATTAGCGCGGCTTCGACGAGAAAGGTGCCGCTGCCGCACATCGGATCGAGCAGCGCTTGTTCCGGCGTCCATCCCGCGAGTTTGAGGATGCCGGCGGCGAGGTTCTCGCGCAGCGGTGCTTCACCGGCGGCCGTACGCCAGCCGCGCTTGAACAGCGCGTCGCCCGAAGTGTCGAGATAAAACACCGCATCGTCGCGGGTCAGGAAAACATGGATGCGCACGTCGGGTGCGCGGGTGTCGACATCGGGGCGCAGGCCTTCGGTGTCGCGCAGCACGTCGCAAACGGCGTCTTTTACGCGCAGCGTGACGAAGTCGATGCTCTGCAGCGGGCTTTTGATTGCCGCAGTGTCGACACGGATCGTTTGTTTCGGCCCGAACCATTGCGCCCAGCGGATTTTTTTGGCCGCATTGAAGATGTCGTTCTCGCTGCGGTAGCTGCAGTGACCGACTCGCCACAACACACGGCTGGCGATGCGGCTTTCGAGATTGACGCGCCGGCACAGCGCGTATGGTCCGCGAAAAGCGGTGCCGCCGTCTGCAGCCTGCACGTCTGCAGCCTCCAGTGCTTTCAATTCGTCGGCGAGTACGCTTTCAAGGCCGCGCGGGCAGGTGGCGAAAAAGTGTTCCATGTCAGGGTCGGGCAACAGCCAGTTCCACAAAGATTTCGAATTCGACGCGCTGCCAGGGGTTGCGCGCCTCTTTCAGGTTCACGATGCGCGCCTGTGCCGCTACGCCGCGATCCATCTGCCGTGCGACATCGCGGTTGTCGCGGCGCGGCACGTAGCCCAGCGGCTGGCCTTTCCAGTCCACGCGTACCGCGTTGCTGTCGTGCGAATTCTGCGGCTCGCGCACCAGTGTCAGCGCATCACCAACACGCATGTTTTCCCACAACACCTTGCCGTCGTAATACTGGAATCCCGCCAGCGGCGACTGCTGCACGATGATGCGCGCTTCGGCGGCGCAGGCGGGATGCAGCGCCAGTGACAGCGCGATGATTGCGGCGAGGCGGAACACGGGGTCAGAACGGCTTCAGCACAACGAGGATCAGCGTGGCGAACAGCACCAGTACCGGGACCTCGTTGAACCAGCGGAACCAGACATGCGAGCGGGTGTTGCGCTTCTGCTCGAACTTTTTCAGCAGGCTGCCGCAGGCGTGGTGGTAGCCGATCAGCAAAACAACCAGAACCAGCTTGGCGTGTAGCCAGCCACCGCTGATGCCGTAACCCAGCCACAGCCACAAACCGAATATCAGCGCGGGTACGGCGAGCAGCGTCATGAAGCGGTAGAGCTTGCGCGCCATCAGCAGCAGGCGCGCGTAGGACGTCTCGTTGTCCTCCATCGCCAGATTGACGAGGATGCGCGGCATATAGAACAGACCCGCGAACCAGGAGATCACAAACAGCAGATGGAAGGTTTTGACCCAGAGCATGACGCCGATGTTACTGCAGAAGCCGGCGCCGGGTCAGCGCGAGTGCAATGTAGGCGCTGCCGGCGGCGTAGGCTGCGAGCACTGCGATGTGCAGTAGCCAGTCCGCGGGCACTGTTCCGTTGACCAGCGGACGGGCCAGTGCGACGGCATGGGTCAAAGGCAGCAGTTGGGCCAGAATCTGCGCCGCCGCCGGCAATTCGTTCAGCGGGAAAAACACCCCGCACAACAACATCATCGGCGTCACGCACAGCGTGAAGTAATACATGAAAAAGTCATAACTCGGCGACAGTGCGGTCATGATCAGGCCGAGCCCGGCAAATGCAAGGCCGGTCAGGAAAATGACCGGAATCACTGCGATTGCCAGTGGTGAAGGCACCAGACCCAGCACAGCCGCAACGATCAGCACGGCGCTGCCCGAGAGGAAACTCTTGCTGGCGGCCCAGACCCACTCCCCCAGTAGCACATCGTCGAGCGTCAGCGGTGCATTGAGGATGGCATCCCAGGTTTTCTGCATATGCATGCGCGAGAACGCCGAATACATCGCTTCGAATGACGCGCTCATCATCGTGCTCGAACAGATTACGCCCGATGCGAGAAAGGCGATGTAAGACAGGCCGCCGACGTCTTCAAGCATGCGACCCAGTCCGTAACCGAGGCCGAACATATAGAGCAGCGGATCAGCAAGGTTGCCGAGCATCGACGGAATCGCCAGCTTGCGCCAGACCAGCAGGTTGCGCCGCCAGACATGCAGAAAGCGCAGGCTCAAACGGGGCGGGGACCAGTGTTGTGCGGCCATATCAGTCCCTGAGGTCGCGCCCGGTGAGTTTCAGAAATACATCTTCGATGTTGGCGCGGCGGTGCAGGTAACGCAGGTCGCCGCGGCGGTCGAGGTCGGTGATCAGCGGTGCCGGGTCATTGGCGTAACAGAAAATGGTTTCGCCGGTAATTTCGCAGCGCTCGGCGTGCCGGCGGCCAAAGGCCTCAGCCCAGTCCGGCGCGCCCTCGCCATAGACTTCGACCACATGCGGTTCGACATGCTGCGCGATCAGCGCGCGCGGATCGCCGCCGGTGATGATCTTGCCGTTATCCATGATCGCGATGCGGCTGCACAGGCGTTCGGCTTCTTCCATGAAGTGCGTGGTCAGCAGTAGCGTTTTTCCCTGTTTTAGCAGGTTGCGCAGCCGTTCCCAGATCACGTGGCGGGCCTGCGGGTCGAGTCCGGTCGTCGGCTCGTCGAGGAACAGCAGTTCCGGATCGTTGATCAGCGCGCGGGCCAGCGTCAGCCGGCGCTTCATGCCGCCGGACAGCGTCTGGATGCGGGTGTCGGCGCGACTGGAAAGTCCTGCAAACTCAAGCAGGGCGGGGATGCGTTCCTGCAGCGTGGCTTCCGGGATGTCGAAGTAGCGGCCGAACACGCGGAGGTTCTCGCGGATGGTGAAATCGGGATCGAGGTTGTCGAACTGCGGCACCACGCCAATACGTGCGCGGGCTTCGCGTCCTTCCCGCGGCACCTCGTGACCGAGCACGTGGATGCTGCCACCGTCGGGGCCGGTCAGTCCCAGGCATAACCGCAAGGTCGTGGTCTTGCCCGCGCCATTCGGGCCGAGCAGGCCGAAACATTCGCCGGGCTGCAGGGTGAGGTCGACGCCGCAGACGACTTCCTTGCTGCCGTAGGACTTGCGCAGTCCCGAAGCAACGAGTGGTGATACCGGACTCACGCGCAATGGACGCGCACGATCTGCGCGAGCTGATGCAGTCGGCCGTGGAAAAAGTGTTCGCCGCCGGGTACAACCACCAGCGGCAATTGCTGCGGGCGCGCCCAGTCCAGCACCGCGGCGAGCGGCACGACGTCATCGTGTTCGCCGTGGATCACCAGCGTATTGGCAGGAACTGTTTCTGCCGGAAAACGGTTTACCGCCGGTCCGACCAGGACCAGCCGCTCGGCCGTCACCTGACGGGCAACGCGAGTTTGCACAAACGCGCCAAACGAAAAACCGGCGAGCAGTATCGGCAGTTCACCGAAACGCCCTTTGGCGTAACGCATGACGGCGATCAGGTCATCGGTCTCGCCATTACCCTGATCAAAAACGCCGCTGCTGGCACCGACCCCGCGGAAGTTCGGGCGAATCACAACATAACCGAGGCCGAACAGCGTTTTGGCGAGGGTTGTGACCACTTTGTTGTCCTTGGTGCCGCCTTGTACCGGATTCGGGTGTGCGATCAGCGCGATACCGCGCCGTGGCAGACCGGGGTCGTTGAGATCGGTTTCCAGCGTACCCGCTGGCCCGTCAATGACCAGGCGTTCCAGAGTGGACGGCGGCATCGGGCGTGTTTCGGAAGCGGTCATCGGGCGGGGCGTGAAGCGCGTAATTCGGTGCGCGCCGGAGTCAGATTTTCAGCCGTTCGACCACGCGACCGTGCTGCAGGTGTTCGGTGACGATTTCGTCGATGTCTTCGCGGTCGATATAGGTGTACCAGACCGCTTCCGGATATACCACGAGCACCGGACCTTCATCACAGCGGTCGAGGCAGCCGGCCTGATTGATACGGGTCTTGCCTTCGCCCGAGAGCCCCAGCGCCTTGACCTTTTTCTTGGCATATTCCCGCAAATCCTGGGCGCCATGGTTGTTGCAGCAGTTCGCGCCGGGCTCGCGCTGGTTGCAGCAGAAAAAAACGTGATGCTTGAAATGACTCATTGAGTGTCGGGAGAAGGGCTTGTGAGGGGACGATGTGGGCCGCGACGCGGTCAAGCGCGATTATAACCGCGCCGCAGCAGCACTAGAGGCGGGAATACTTGCGCGCGGAACCCTGCGACAGGGCGACAGGGTATTTGCGGGCAATGAGCTTCATTTTGCGCTGGGCAGCCTGCAGCAGGTCGATATCGAGTACATCGCTCAGCCGCAACAGATAGAGCAGCACGTCGGCGACTTCGTCTTCCACTGCGCGGCGGTCGCGGGCGCCAAGGCGGGTGCTTTGTTCCGGGGTCAGCCACTGAAAACATTCCAGCAGTTCCGCAGCTTCGACGCTGAGCGCCATCGCGAGATTTTTCGGCGTATGAAACTGTTGCCATTCCCGGACTTCGGCGAAACGGCGCTGGTCGCTGCGCAGTGTGGCCAGCGTGACGGTTTTTTTGCGGGGCATGCGGGTCTCCGGATTCAGCGGCGATTGGCTGCGTAACGCATGGGCAGACTGACCATCAGAAACAGCAGGGTCAGGAACGGCCAGAGGTCAGACAGTGCGCGAATCATGTTGGTGAAGCTGAGGAAATGGCCGACCCGTCCGGGGAGCATGTGCGGCGGTACGGTGCGGTAGGGGTTTTCCGGAGTGCAGTTCACCAGTGCTGTTGCGACCAGCAATGTCAGCAATGCGACAAATGCGCGGCCACGCGGAGGCAGACGCACGAACGCGAGCAGCAACACGATGGCGGCGACAAGTCCCATGCCGAATCCTGGCGTCAGCCAGTTCCACGGACTTGCGGTGCGCAGGATGAACCATGAAGCAGCGGCTTTCAGCAGGCAGGCGCCAACAATGAGCAGGACAAACGTACGCCAGTATCCGCTGTCGATGGTGCGTGCCACGCTTGCCAGGAGCAGGCCGACGCCGATGACGCTGAGCATGACCACTCCCGCTTCAGCATAGCGGTAAGCGTCAGGCGTGTAGGCAAACAGTGAATCGAGATCGAGGCTGAGGCGCAGGTCGCCGTTGCCCATGTTGATCGGGGCGGCATGCAACTGGGTCAGCAACCACAGTCCGGCGAGCACCAGCACGGCATCGCTGCGCGGACCGCCGACAAACCAGCGGTTGCGCAGCAGGGCGAGACCCTCACCAAGACGGTGGCCCGGGGCAAACAAAGGTGCGATCAGTGCCCCGACCGCACCGCCGCAGGTGTTGACCAACAGGTCGACCGTCGAAGCGAACCGCATGGGCAGATACTGCTGCGCCGATTCCAGCAGGAAACTGAGTGTCGCAGCGATGACGGCCGCCAGCAGCACGGCCGTGCGCGGATGCAGTCTTGCGCACAAAGCCAGCGCCAGCAGGAATCCCAGTGGCAGATAGGCGGCAAAATTGAATCCAACATCTTCGAGGCTGATCCAGCGCGGCCACGGCGCGAAAAGAAAGGCGCCAAACGGTACGGGTTCCGCGCCCCAGCCGGTGAATGGCTGCAGACTGGCGTAGATGATCACCAGACTGTAAGCTAGCGCCGCCATTGCCGCGACGCGGTATCCGCGCGGCATCGCACCCGCTGTGTAATCCGGCATCATTGATGAAATTCTACGATATCTTCAACGGCGACGCCGACGGCATTTGCGCATTGCACCAGCTCCGCCTCGAGGAGCCCCGCGATGCCGAACTGGTGACCGGCGTCAAGCGCGACATCGGACTGGTTGCACGTATTGATGCGCAGGCCGGAGACAGCCTGACGGTTCTTGATATTTCCCATCGCAGCAATGCGGCGGCGGTGGCTCGGGCGCTCCATATGGGGGCAACCGTCGAGTATTTCGACCACCATGCCACGGCGGAACTGCCTCAGCATCCGGCGTTTCGTCCGCACATTGATACGGCACCGGATGTCTGCACCAGCCTGATTGTTGATCAACATCTGGCGGGCCGGCACCGGCTATGGGCTGTGGTTGCCGCGTTCGGCGACAATCTGGTCGAATCAGCAATCCGTGCCGCACAACCGCTGCAATTGGACCACACCGAACTGGCACGGCTGCATGAGCTGGGCGAAGCCATCAACTACAACGCCTACGGTGAAAGCGTTGAAGACCTGCATTACCACCCCGCCGACCTGTATCAGGTGATCGCACCGTACCGTGATCCACGCCATTTCATTTTTGATGAACCGGTGTTTGAAGTGCTGAAGCAGGCGGGCGCCGAGGATATGGCGCGGGCCGAAGAGACCCCGCCGGAATTCGTAACGGATGCTGCTGCGTTGTATGTGCTGCCGGACGCATCATGGAGCCGGCGCGTCAACGGCGTGTTCAGCAATCGACTTGCGCAAGCGGAACCGCAGCGCGCGCATGCCGTACTCGTGACCAAGGGCGACGGTTATGTCGTCAGTGTGCGTGCACCGCGCAACAATCCCACCGGTGCCGAGGTGCTGTGTTCAGGTTTCGAGACGGGCGGCGGCCGTCAGGCGGCTGCAGGGATCAACCGGCTGCCGCAGCAGGATTTCGCACGCTTTGTCGCGGCGTTTCGCGCCGCCTATAAATAACAATAAAAACAATTACTTGCGATTCGTCGTGAGTGATGACTGCTGGTGCCGATCGGGTTGAAACAGCTCCATTTCCAGCAAAGCAAACGCTGCAATCCACAACACGGCGTCGTAGCCGTCGAACCATTCGCCGTTGATGAACCACGCGACAGCCACCAGGGCAAGAGCGCCATAGAGTGTTATGGACAGGCGTCCCGCCATTTTCCGGTGACGCGCGAAACGAGCTGGAGCGCGTACTTCAAATTCCAGCACCGCGACCACGCCGATCCACAGCCATGCGTTTATGGCATCCAGCCATTCGCGTTCATGGAGAAACGTGATTGCCGTCCACAGGATTGCGGCGGCAGCAGTCAGCCGCAGTATCTGCAGCACAATCGCATTGTGTGGTCGCTGTGTCCAATCAGGCCAGCGGGTTTCCAGCTCAAACAGCACGAGCAGTGCGAACCAGGCTGCAGCATCCAGGGTTTCCGTGCTGCGGCCGATCGCGGCGTAAGTGATCGCATTGATGCCGAGCAATGCGAACAACAGCGGTTTGACCGGGAATGTGCGCAGCATGGCCGGTCAGCGGCCTGATTCAACCGTGATGGTGCGGGGGCTGCGGATGCGGGGCGTGATGCGTGTGCGGCGGATGTTCGTGGTGCGATTCCAGGCCGTAGCGCTGCGGCAGCAATGAACCAATCAGCATGCCGGCTGCAGAAACGGCGAGACCGATCAGTTGTGCCGGAATCGGGCTGCTTTCGCCGACGAGCAGTTCAACCAGTACCCAGGAAATCAGACCGCCCAGCGTCGCGGCGAGTGCGCCCTGTGTGGTGGCGCGCTTCCAGAATGCGCCGACCACCAGCGGAATGAAGGCGCCGGCCAGCGTGATCTTGTAGGCCGATTCGACCATGTGGAAGATCGACAATTCGGAGTTGAGCGCGAACAGCAGCACGATGGCGGCAAAACAGACGATGGTCACGCGCATGATCCACAGGAATTTGCGGTCGGAGAGATGCGGGAAATAACCTTTGACGATGTTTTCGGCAAACATCACCGACGGTGCCAGCAGTGTCGCGGAGGAACAGCTCATGATTGCCGACAGGACCGCGCCGAAGAACAGGATCTGCGCGAACAGCGGCGTGTGCTGCAGCACCAGCGTGGGCAGGATCAGTTGGGAATCTTTTTCCAGCAGATCGTTGAACAGTTGCGGATCGATCAGCGTCGCCGAATAGGCAATGAACATCGGGACGAAGGTGAAGCAGAAGTAAATCGTCGCGCCGAGCAGGGAGCCGACGATGGCGATGTTCGCTGACTTGGCCGATGTGACGCGCTGGAACACGTCCTGCTGCGGCAGCGAACCCAGCATCATCGTGACCCAGGCCCCGATGAAGGTGACCCACATCCACGGATCGGGCGGTGGGAAAAAATCGAGTTTGCCTGCCTGCGATGCGTGGTCGATCACGACCTGCGCGCCGCCGGTCAGTCCGCTGATAACCCAGGCGATGTAAAGCAGGCCGCACATGCTGACGACCATCTGCACAAAATCGAGGATCGCAACGGAGAACATGCCGCCGAAGGTCGTGTAAGTGAGCACGATTGCGGCGCCCAGTATCATGCCCAGTTCCGGGCTGACCGCGCCATTGGTGATCACGCTGAAAATCAGACCGAGCGCCTTGATCTGTGCGGAGACCCAGCCCAGGTACGAACCGACGATGCACAGCGAGGTGATGACCTCGACGGTACGGTTGTATCGCATCCGGTAGTAGTCGCCGACCGTGAGGATGTTCAGCTTGTAGAGTTTTTTTGCGAAAAAAAGGCCGGCGATGACCAGGCACAGTGATGAGCCGAACGGATCGGCAACCACGCCGCCCAGCCCGTCCTTGACGAACTGCGCGGAAACGCCGAACACGGCTTCGGCACCGAACCATGTTGCAAATACCGTGGCGGTAACGATGGGCAGCGGCAATGACCGTCCGGCAACCGCAAAATCCCTGGTGTTATGGACGCGGGTCGCAGCCCAAAGGCCGATCCCGACGGACACCATCAGATAGGCAATCACAAACCACAGCAGCATCGCAAATCCCCTTTTGCAGGTGGATTATAGCCGCGGTTGCTGCGATTACGACAGCAGTTGCAGGGTGAGCAGTGCGGCGAGCAGCACGACTGTAACCACCAGTAGACCAGTGGTGCGGCGCTGTTGCGCCAGCAGTGCTTCGAGATGCGTGCGCAGTGCAATTTCCCGCTCGCGGGACAGGAATTGCTGGACCAGTCGGGGCAACTGCGGCAGCAGTTCGCTCCAGAACGGCACTTCTTCCCCGATGCGGCGTACCAGTCCGCGCCAGCCGATCTGTTCCGACATCCAGCGTTCAAGGAAAGGTTTGGCGGTGCTCCACAAATCGAGGTCCGGGTCGAGGTCGCGGCCCAGTCCTTCGACGTTGAGCAGGGTTTTCTGCAGCAGCACCAGCTGCGGCTGGATTTCGATGTTGAAGCGGCGCGATGTCTGGAACAGCCGCAGTAACACCTTGCCGAAAGAAATTTCCTTCAGCGGCTTGTCGAAAATCGGTTCGCAGACTGCGCGGATTGCGGTTTCGAATTCCTCGACCCGGGTGCCCGGCGGAGCCCAGCCCGATTCGACGTGGACTTCGGCGACGCGACGGTAGTCACGGCGGAAGAAGGCGATGAAATTCCGGGCCAGATACTGCTTATCGGTTTCGGTCAGCGAACCCATGATGCCGAAGTCGAGCGCAACGTACTGGCCATTCGGCGCTACGAGGATGTTTCCGGGATGCATGTCGGCATGGAAAAAGCCGTCGCGGAATACCTGAGTGAAAAAGATTTCGACCCCGGCACGAGCGAGCTTGGGAATATCGATGCCCTGCGCCCGCATTTCCGTAACGGCGGAGACGGGGATGCCGTGCATGCGTTCCATGACCATGACTTCGGTCGAGCAGTAGTCCCAGTGGATTTCCGGAATCGCCAGTAACGGCGATTTGTGAAAATTGCGGCGGAGCTGGCTGGCGTTGGCCGCTTCCCGCATCAGGTCGAGTTCATCTTCGAGATGACGCGCAAATTCGGCGACCACTTCGCGCGGTTTCAGGCGTTTGCCGTCCAGCCACAACCACTCCAGCAATACTGCGCCGGCGTCGAGTAGCGCAACATCTTTGGAGATCACGTCGGCAATGCCCGGTCGCAGCACTTTGACTGCAACCTCGGTGCCGTCCGGCAGCGCCCCGATATGCACCTGCGCCACTGAGGCACTGGCGATCGGTGTGAGGTCGAATCGCGCAAATACCTGTGTCAGCGGTTTGCCGTAGGCTGCGGCGAGGATGCGTTCCACGTCGGCCCCGGGGAATGGCGGCACCTGATCCTGAAGGCGGGCGAGTTCTTCGGCAATGTCCGGCGGGATCAGGTCGCGGCGTGTCGACAGAACCTGGCCGAATTTGACGAAGATCGGTCCCAGCGCTTCCAGTGCGTGACGCAGGCGTACTGCGCGCGGCGCTGACAAGTTTCGCGAATACAGCGTTGTGCTGACTACTGTGCGCAACAAACGCACGCGCTCATGTCCGAGCAGGAACTCGTCGAGCCCGAAGCGCAGGGAAATGCGGAGGATTTTAAGCAGGCGGAGGATACGCACCCCCGCATTTTATCCGCCCACGGCACCAGCGGGGGCGAGATCAGGGTGATTCAGCTTGCGGCGAGGCGTTCGATACGTTTTTCGAGTCTGGCGAGGTCGTCACGCAGCAAATCGACATCAGCCGCAAAACGCGACAGATCGTTGCCGGCAGCAACGGCCGGTCGTTCTTCGGTCCAGTACTCGGTCAGCGAGCGAATGAGGTTTTCACCGCTCATCTTTGCCCACTGTCCCATTGCTTGCGCCGAACCGGCCATGCGCCGTGCGGTAATGTCTCCGAAGAGCCGTGACAGGTCTTCTTCCGCATCCCAGCGCAAATGACGCCAAAGGTGATGGACGGCACCGGCCAATGCAGTATCGCCGTCGATGGCAATGTCTCGCCAGGCCGTGTCATCCTGTGTGGCCATCCGCAGCAGCAGACCGGGTGTGACACTCAGCGTGGCATCGGGTGTCGCGCCGGCGGCAGCCGGCGTGACTTCGCCGGAATCAATAATCCGCAGGCTGACGGAGAACGGGGGGCAACGCACGCATACGGTTTTTCCGGAGTACGGTTTGAGCGATTCACGGGCCCAGCTGTTGGCGCGCAGCAGATGATTCAGCGGCGCGCCAACCAATACATCCAGCGGTGAGCCCGTGGCAGACATGGCCGGGAATCAGGCCTGCTGTATGCCCGAGACCAGCCACCCGGTAGAGCCGCGCATCGGCTTTTCAAGGTGCCAGATTTCCGAGAACGGTTGCGGTTCGGCTGCGCCATCCTCGCGGATCAGCCCGGAGAAACGCACGCTGACCACATAGAGCAGACCTTCACTGACCACATCGAGCACTTCCGATTCAAGCGTGACCACATCGGTTTTGCCGTTCGTCGCACCTTCGCTCTGCCATTGCGCCTGGACTTCCGCCAGCAGGTCGGCGCTAAGGAAGTCCGCGAGGGCCGCGCTGTCGCGGGCATCGTGTGCTTCCTGCAGGCGAACGAAATTCAGTCGGGCGTGGCGAATGAACTCGGTCGCATTGAAGTCAGCGGGCCAGCTGCCGGTCGTGGCGGTGGCCGCAACCGAGTGCGGTGCGGGTGCACCACCGCCCATTGCCAAAGGCTCGGGGGTTGCCGTGCCCTGATGGCCGGCATACTGCATCGGGGCCTGAGCTGTCCGCCCGCGAAAGGCGCGGAAGACCATTACGGCAACAAATGCGATGGCAGCGGCCAGCAACAGACCGGACAGCGCGCCGGCGATGCCGTTATTCATGAACAAGGCCATCAAGCCCGCGCCCATGGCCAACCCGGCCAGCGGCCCCAGCCACTTGTTGCCCGCCGGTTGCGCCGCGGCGGCGGCTGGCTGTTGCGCCGGCGTGCCGGACTGCTGAGCCTGCTGTTGTTGTGCGGGTGCTTTCGGCGCGGGCTGTTGCGTCATGTTGCGCTGAGCGCCCATGCTTTTACCGCCGCCCAGTCGCTTGGCTGCCTCGGCTTCAGCGCCCACCATGGCAAGGCCGAAAAACAGGGCAAATGCTGAAATCAGGACTTTCATGTTCGAACTCCTCGGTTTATGGATGCTGCTTGGACAGCGCAATTATAGGGATAGCTCCCGGGCTGTTCATTGCAAACTGTAATAGTTGCTGTAATGAATGACTCTCTGTCCTTGAGAGTCGGAGACGTTGTCAGAACCGGATGCCGCGGTGCAAAGCCACCACGCCGGCAGCAAGGTTGAAATATTCAACACGCTCCAGTCCCGCATCCTGCATCATGGTTTTCAGGGTTTCCTGGTCGGGATGCATGCGGATGGATTCCGCCAGATAGCGATAGCTGTCGGCATCATTGGTGATCATTTTGCCGAGTCGCGGCAAGACCTGAAAGGAATAGGTGTCGTAAAGCGGGGCCAGCGGCTGCCACACCCGTGAAAACTCCAGCACCAGCAGCCGGCCGCCGGCACGCAGCACGCGGCGCATTTCCGCCAGTGCGGCATCTTTGTGCGTCATGTTACGCAGGCCGAAGGCGACACAGACGCAGTCGAAGTATTCGTCGGGGAACGGCAGCTTTTCTGCATCGCATTGAACGGCCGGGATCAGTTTTCCGCTGTCGAGCAGGCGGTCGCGGCCGCGTCGCAGCATCGGGCCGTTGATGTCGGTAATCACCACGGAACCAGTGGCGCCGACGCGCTCCGAAAACAGTTTTGTCAGGTCGCCGGTACCTCCGGCGACATCCAGCACGCGCTGACCCGTCCGCACCAGGCTTTGTTCAACCGCAAAACGTTTCCACAGGCGGTGCAGGCCTGCGGACATCAGATCGTTCATCAGATCGTAACGTGATGCGACCGAATCAAAGACGTCAGCGACCTTGCGCGCCTTTTCGTCCTCGGCGACTTTCTGGAATCCGAAATCAGTGGTTTTGCTCATGGCCTTCTCACGCGTCGCGGCTGGCACCAGCTTCCTGAAGACGCTCAAGGTATTGCTGCCACATTGATTCCTGCTGCACGCCGTAATCGTAGAGCAGGTCCCATGAATAGATTCCCGTGTCGTGGCCGTCGGAGAAGCGCAACTGGATCGCATACTGGCCGACCGGTTCGACCGCGGTGATGGTGACGTCTTTCTTGCCAATCTGCAGTGTTTCCTGTCCCGGGCCGTGACCGCGCACCTCGGCGGAGGGCGAATGCACGCGCAGGAATTCACAGGGCAGGCGAAAACTCTTGCCGTCGGCAAAGGAGATTTCCAGTGCGCGCGACGCCTGGTGCAGCGTGATTTCGGTGGGCAGCGGTACGCCCTTGTTCAGTCCGGCCATGATTGTTCCGTAATTGGGTCTGATTGCGTCAGCGAACATCATAACCGAGACCGCCGACAATCAAGAAAACTGCTTGTACAGCAACGGGTTACGCGCGTATGCCGCGGTGCTGTCATACGACTGTAACAACAGGTTCATAATATGCAAAGGGTAAAAACACCCTTTGGAGCACGCATGGCCGCAACAATACTGGTTGTAGAAGACGAACCAGCGATACAGGAGCTGGTCGCCTGCAACCTGGAACTTGCCGGACACCGCGCTTTGCGTGCCGAATCTGCCGAGCAGGCGATGCAGATGGTTCGCGACGAATTGCCCGACCTGATCGTTCTTGACTGGATGCTGCCCGGAATCAATGGCGTGGAATTTGCGCGTCGCTTGCGCAGCGACAAGCGCACGCAGACCGTGCCGCTGATCATGCTGACCGCGCGCGCAGACGAACAGGACAAGCTGGCGGGTCTTGAAACCGGCGCGGACGATTACATTACCAAGCCGTTTTCGCCGCGTGAACTCAACGCCCGGGTTAAAGCAGTGCTGCGCCGACGTTCACCGCAGGCGACCGACGATGTGGTCGAGGTCGCCGGACTGCAACTGGATCCGAACAGCCACCGTGTCATGGGCAATGGCGAGTCCCTGCAACTCGGACCGACGGAATTCCGTCTGCTGCATTTTTTCATGACCCATGCCGAGCGGGTTTACACCCGGGTGCAGTTGCTCGATCAGGTGTGGGGTGATCACGTGTTTGTCGAAGAACGTACGGTGGATGTGCATATCCGTCGCCTGCGCAAGGCACTGGAACCGACCGGACATCACGCATTGATCCAGACCGTGCGCAGTTCCGGGTATCGTTTTTCCGCGGATTGAATGGCTGTTAACATACTGTTTTTCCTGAGGCACAAGGTGGTGTGCGGATGAGCGGTGTCTGGTGGCCATTGACCATCCGTCTGGCGACGCTCTCCCTGCTGGGCGTGGTTGTTTGGCAGGTTGATGATCTTGTCTCTGCGCTGGTTTTGGTGTTGTTTGTCCTGCTGTTCATGCTCTTTCATCACACCCGCCATCTTGCAAGACTTTCGAAATGGCTGGCCGATCCGCGACCTGAAGCGGTGCCCGTGGGCACCGGCATATGGGAAGACGTCTTCGCCGCGTTTTATCATCTGCTGCGTCGCCAAAGGCGCAGCGAATCGCGATTGACGGCAACGCTGCATGATTTTCAGCGCGCCGGCACGGCAATGCCCGATGGCCTGATCATTCTTGACGGCGCCAACCGGATCGAGTGGTGCAACCCGAAATCGGAGCAGCACTTCGGCCTGGATTCGAAGCGCGATTTCGGGCAGTTGGTGACCCACTTGATCCGGCAGCCGCAGTTCTCGGAGGCTGTGAGCGGCAATTATGCCGAGCCTCTGACCCTGCGCAGTGCGCATGGCGGAGATCTCGTGCTGTCGGTGCTGATCGTGCCTTACGAGGAAAACCGCAAGCTGATCATCAGTCGCGACGTCACGGACCGCGAACGTGTAGAAACCATGCGCCGCGATTTTGTCGCCAATGTGTCGCACGAACTGCGCACCCCGCTGACGGTGATCGGCGGTTTTCTGGAAACCATTGCCGATATGGAGACGCCGAATCCGGAGCTGATCCGCCGCTCGGTGCCGCTGATGAGCGACCAGGCGAAACGCATGCAAACGCTGGTTGAAGACCTGCTGACACTGTCGCGGCTTGAGTCGGAGGGAAACCCGGCACGGGAAGAACCGGTCAATGTGCCCGACATCGCGCGCGGGCTTTATCACGACGCGCTGGCGCTGTCGGCCGGACGTCACAAGGTGACGCTGTTGTTGGAGAGCGCGGCATGGGTCAATGGCGCCGAAGACGAGTTGCGCAGTGCGTTCGGAAATCTGGTCAGCAATGCTGTTCGCTACACACCCGCCGGCGGCGAGATACGACTGACCTGGAAATCCACGACCGATGGCGGCGCCGTGTTTGCGGTTCGTGATACCGGTATCGGTATTGATGCGCAGCACCTGCCGCGCCTGACGGAACGGTTCTACCGCGTTGATCGCGGTCGTTCCCGGGAGACCGGTGGTACCGGGCTCGGCCTGGCGATTGTCAAACATGTGGTCAACCGCCATTCGGCAAAGCTCGATGTCAGCAGCGAACCCGGACGCGGAAGCTGCTTCAGCGTGGTGGTTCCCGCAGGCCGCATCAGTATCAAGAACGCCCCCTTAGCAGAAGACAGCGCGCGCAGCGCGTAACAACTGCCTGTTTTATTGAGCACCCCGGTTTTTGCCGGAAGCGGTTTTGCTTACGGTTGTAATGGCTTCGGCGATGACCGGTGCCCAGTCACCGGCGGTCGTCTGCCGCAGCAGGCGGCACGAAGGGTACCACGGACTGCGTTCCCCTTTTTCGTGCCAGTACCAGATGCGGCCCAATGCGTACGGCAGCATGACCAGTGTTGATTTGCCCAGTGCGCCGGCAAGGTGAACAGTGGTATTGCTCACCGATACTACGAGGTCGCAGGCTTCAATCAGCGAAGCCAGCCCGTCAATGTCGTGGAAATTGTCGATGTCTTCGACGCGGGTCAGCGTGAGTCCGGCATCACGTTGCAGCGCCTGCCGTTCTTCAGTGGTGTCGCCGTATTGCAGGTCGATGCAGTGCACCCCGGGCAATGCAATCAGCCCAGCCAGATCCGTCAGCGCCATGCTTTTCAGTTCACCCACTGCCGCACTGCTGCTGCGCCAGGAAATTCCGCAGAGCAGACTGCCGTCGGCGCCAAGACGTTTGCGCAATTGCCGCGTACGTTCTTCATCGGCCTTCAGAAAGCCGCGGCGCCCGGACGGGAAACTGTTCCAGCTCCGACGCAGCTGCGCACCGAGGTCTCCCATCGCGATCTGTACGTCAAAGCCGCGCAGCGATGGCAACGCGTCGAGCGCAATCATATCCACCGCAGGAAGGGCACGTTGCAGCAGCGGCACCAGCCGGGCATCGGCGGCGACGACCAGGCGACGTGCATGCGCCTGCATTTCTTCAAGCATGCTGCTGTAAAGCATCTGGTCACCGATGCCCTGCTCGCCCCAGACGAGTAGCGTACCGTCGACGTATGTGCCGTCCCACGCTGGTTGCGTGAACTGGGGCTTGTGGCGGCCGCGCTGGCCGATCTCCCAGCCGCGGCCGTAGTGACGCCAGCCGCGTTCAAAATCACCCAGCAGCAGGCGGCACAGCGCCTCGTTCCAGCAGGGACGGGGGTGATCCGGAGCCAGTGCCTGTGCCCGTGCGTAGTCTTCGAGAGCCTCAGGGTAGCGGCCCAGCAGCAGGCGGGCATTGCCGCGGTTCTGGAACGCATCGGCACATTCGGGGTCGATGGCCAGCGCTCGTTCGCAGGCGGCTATCGCGGCATCCGGCAATTGTGCTCGTATGAGTGCGTTGCCGAGCCGGCTCTGGAAATCGGCGCGATCCGGCGCCAACGCCGCTGCGCGCCGGTTGTCGTCGAGTGCTTCTGCATGGCGGCCCAGTTCCGCCAGCAGGTTACCGCGACTCGCAAGCGCGTCGGGAAATTCGGGTGAAATTTGTAGCGCACGATCAAACTGCTGTAATGCTTCATCGTGCTGCCCCAGCGCAGCAAGCGTATTGCCGAAGTTGTTCAGTGCGCCGGCCTCATCAGGGCTGATTGCAATCAGACGCTCGCAGCAGACCAGTGCTTCGGTGAAATGGCCCTGCTGCTGCAGAACCGCGGCCAGATTGTTCAGTAAGCTGGGCCGATCCGGCGCGAGCGTGAGGGCTTCCCGGTAAAGGCGCTCTGCAATATCGAACTGTTTGCGGTTTTGCGCATCGAGCCCCGCGAAAAACAGTTCCTGTGCTTTTGCCAGCGTCGTCATGACGGGATTCTGATGGGTGTTGCGGAATGCGGGCATTCTAACCGCCCGGTGGAGCAGTCGCAGTGATCAGTGTGTCTGCAATTCTGACCGGATGGATTGTGCGAGGCTACTCGTCCCGGCACGGACCGGCGCGCCCTCGCGCTGGCGTACCCCCCACACCGGTTGCGGGAAATGCGGATCGTCGGTGAAGCGCGGGATTACGTGCCAGTGCACGTGCGCCACCATGTTGCCCAGTGTGGCAAGGTTGATTTTTGCTGGTGCCATCGTGTTGCGCATCGCGCGTTCGACCGCAAACACCACGTTCATGCAATGCCGGCGCTGCACATCGTCCAGATCGGTCATTTCACGTACATGCGTGTTCCAGATGACCCTGCAGAATCCCGGATAACCCGGTTCCGCCACGTGAACGACCCGGCAGAATTGA
>Ga0114981_10000996_pt1 | contig 18713 bp, 16 predicted proteins | sample S_140806_MF_Meta_FD_87028 | JGI IMG/M metagenome (GOLD analysis project Ga0114981, IMG submission 87028) | Freshwater microbial communities from Lake Simoncouche, Canada to study carbon cycling - S_140806_MF_MetaG | ecosystem: Environmental > Aquatic > Freshwater > Lake | place: Lake...
GTTTATACATATCCTTGTAATCTTGAATACTTGGGGCTGCTAATGTTAATGGTCTAATTTCTTTTCTCTCCTTTTTTTCTCTTGGCATTAAAACACCATCTAATTTACATTTCTTACATCTTGCTGCATAACCATCACCTATACCTTGTTGTTTATTAAATAATTTGATGTCTTTTTCAATATTACAAGCATTACATACTTTAGTATTCAATACAGGAGTCATAATCATTTTTAATTTTTGAGATACACAAACCTTACACTGTCTTCGTCTATACTTGTTTCTACCATTTACAGCAAAACTTGTTATTGATTTTTCTTTATTACAAATAACGCAAATCTTCTTATTCTCGTCGTCTTTAACCATATTGATATAAGTATATCAAAAAGATAAAATAACTCAAGGAAGGGGTGTTTCTGTTTGTTTGGGGGTTATTTCCAACGCTTACCAATACTCATAACATAAAAGTCTTGATACATACAATAACAAAAGTTGGCTCTACTGATTCTATTAGTTTTTCTCTCTCTAACTTGAATGTCGTTCATACAACGATTCATAAAGTCATTCATTTTTTCTTTACCTTTTGGAGCAAAGATAAACTTGGTTCTTGCGAATGAACCTGGTGAAGCACTAACAACTCCTCCTTGTTGAGCATTCTCATCAACAGTCATTTTGTCCCACTCACCTTTACAAACTGCATAGGCTTGACCCTCAACATCATATTCATCAATTATTTCTCTAATACAAGAACTAATATATTCTTGTTCGTCTTGTGCTGAAGTAGGTTTTGGAATTGGCATTATAATTTAGTTTTTAATTTTTTATTCTCGGCGTGTAACTCATCTACCTTTTTCTCCAAATCTTGTATCTTGATGTTTAAGTTCTGTATCTCTTGCTTTAAGTCGTCAATCAAAACCTTATAACTTGATATAACAATCTCCATATTACGGAGTATTGCGTTGTCTGTATCCGCTTGTTGTTTCTTACGACCAACAAACCAACCAGCAACTCCTGTTATAGCATTAGATAAAAAAAGTAATATAGTATCGTTCATAGGTTATAATTTACCAATCACCACAACAATCGTACTCGTGTCCCCAATATGCAGGTATGTTTCCGTTTAATGCTCCTGGCATCTTTCTTAAACCTGGTGTAAAGAATATACCACCGAAGTAGTTTTGTTTTGAGTTTGGCATACCATCTTGATTTGTATAAGAGTAATACCAAGGATAATCACTTGGAAATGCTTGTATTCTATCCATCATCCTTTGAGCATAGAAGTTATATCTACTCAACTCAATATCTCTTAAATAAGACATTCCTTTGATGTCTACAGCGTTTCCTTGCTCACTTGCACCCACCTGGATTCCCTTATTCATTTTTCGAGACCATATTTCAGGCATTACCTCAAAATATGCTCTGTGTGTAAGGTACGGTGCGATGTATTCGTTTAACATTATTTGGTCTGCTTGAGACATCGTAGCTCCTGATAGTTGAACTGACTTTACTAAGTTAGTATAATAGTCATAACCTTTGGTTCCTAGCAAAACTTGCAAACCGAGTTCCTGTGCCATAAATACCCCGCTCGTTAATAAGGCTTCGTCCGTGTTTTGATTTATTGTCGTAAATGCCTTCAATTTTGATTGACTCAAAAGTAATACTGTACTCATCGTTATATTCCTTGTGTTTTATCAACTATCGCTTGCTCTTGTGTAGGCAATAATTGGTTCTGTTCTATCCCTAAATTGATAGTTTGTTTATCTCTTAAAAATAACACCTTTTCAAATATCTTTAACATAGATTCTTGTGTTGGAATAATAACAGTCTGTAAGAACAAATCATAAGCGTCTAACATCTCTGCTCTACCTCCAAGTTGTCCCGAAGTCTTAATTCCAAGAATCATCGGTGAGGTTATACGATGGGCGGTAAGGATAGTTTGTTCTATTTGAGGAGCCATATTAGCATACCAAGCATCACTAGCGTTATTTGGTATTGGAACAATATCAGGAGCACTCTCTGCGTTTTCACTAAAGAAAAGGAAGAACTTACCCGCATTATTTGTTGAAGTATATTTGGCTTCAAGTTGTCTTTGTATCATCGTCATCTCGTCCTCATTTGGTGTTCCGTTCTTAAATGAAACAGCCATAGAAGGCATCATACTATTTTGTGTATTACAAAGATGGAAGTTTTTAATTTCTATATCTAATTGAACTGTTACAATCCCCGCAACCCAGTCAGGAGCTGTATAATAGTCCATACCAGGAATGTATTTTTTTGTATAAAGGATTTGTGAGGCACCATCTTCACTATTCGTCATATTGAAGGCTGGTATTTCTACAGGCTTAAACTTTTGTTGGTTATATTGAGTTCCCTTCCAATCTACAGAATACCAATAAGTTCCTGTATTACCGAAGACATCTTGCTTACCTGCTCTTAATCTTGAGAAGTCAGTATGATAAAACTCGGCTATTCCACCATCATTAGATTTTACAATATTTAATGCGAATCCGCCAAAGAGCGATTGGTCTAAAACACATTTCTCGAAGACCTCATATACCGTCTCGTTTCTATTAGCCATAGCTAACGCTCCAGGGTCTCCTTCTTTAACAATTAAGTTCTTACCTTTAACACCATAAATAATTGCGTTTAGACACGCTCTATTGATTGAGCTATATTGGTAAAGGGCTAATAGGTGATTTGGAAATAAATTATCATCACCATAATATACCCACGGCTTATTTTTCACAACTTCTTGATATTGAGGTACTGCCGCTGGCATACCGAACTCTTGAATGTGAATGCTATTTTTTAATTTTGTATCGCTCATTACTAATAAATATCTAAAGTTTTCATTTTATCCATATCAATACTTGTTTGATAGGTAGTTAAACATCGTTCCCATCTGTCCGTCAGTAAGTTTTTTACTAAAGAAGAATTGTTCTGTGTTAAAATCTATACCTCCGTCAAACATTAAACTAAAGATAGGGTCTGTTGAAACATAGGCACTACCAAGAGATGTTCCTGAAGATGTAATACTCCCATTCTCCCATAGCTCAAAGTTTATATTACTACCTGAATTATATGAACGGATTGCTACAGCAGTCCAAGCAGAATATGTAATATTAGTTTCTAACACAATTGCCCCGCCATTCTGTGTTCTATTTTGAAACCTCCAAACAAAACCAGGTAAGTTAGGGTCAATCACAAGTGAGAACGATTGACCGCTAGGCCATCCAGGATTATCTGCTGCCACAAAGATTTTACCTCCTCTTTGAGAAACTACATCATCATAAACAAATCCAAACCAAGTATATTCACCAACATTTGAGTAATCCCCACCTTGATTTTTAAGTTGTGTTGCGTTTGTTTGAGATGTTCCTGAAACACCTAAATAACCTGTTGCGTTATAGACAGGCCCACCAGGGTCAGCAGAGAATACTACAGAAGCAATCTTATCTGTTGCTGTGGATACACTACTTCCATTAAATGTTAAAGTTGAAGCATCTGTAAAGTCAATCCACCATAAAGCACCTAATGCTAATGGAGTATCAGGTGGTGGTGTAGATGAAGGGGTTGGCGTGTTCGTAGGAGTTTTCGTCATAGTCGGTGTATTCGTCTGTGTTTGTGTTGGTGTGATAGTTGGTGAAGCAGTATTGGTAGGGGTGCTATTCGGTGTTCCTGTATTCGTTGGTGTAACACTTGGTGTATTTGTATTTGTTGGAGTGTTAGTAGGAGTAGCGGTTGGTGTCTTCGTCATAGTAGGCGTAGGCAAAGGTGTTGTATCACCTGATATGCATAACTCCTCTTCCTCACTTACATAAATGATATTTGAGAAGTCTTCATCATTAGAAATATAAGGTTCAAAGAAACAATCGTTAGTGTTATTATCGACCATTAAAATAGCTCTACCACTCTCTAATTTATTATAGGCTAAAGCTATGTCCGTATTTGTTGGAGACACTTGCTCATACACAGAATAATACCACTGACCCAAATCATTACCGAACCATATTTGAGGTGGAACTGTTGATAGATTAACATTACCCGTCTCAACAAATCTAAACTTGTCGTATCTTACATTTGATGTAATAACTTCAGGAATAAATGATATTCTCTCCTTACTGGCTATATTCTGGAATGAGAATAGGTAATAAGGATTCGGTAGTGTCTTATTCATAGACACAGTTGCAATAATGTTATTTACCTGGTTCTTCCTTATTATCAACATATTCGCTTATTATGTAGTGTGCGTCAAGTTTATCGTCCATCAATAGAAATAATATATTCATTAGATATTAGTTGTTGTTCCTGAAATTATTGATGGAACCCAAGAACATAAGTTTATGTTCCCTTGTAATGTTATAATCTCTTGTTTTTGGTTTTCACTTAAACAATCAAATATATCATTATTGATAATAACACCAAATCCAATAGGAGTTTTTGTTCCTGTTTCAAGGTTAAACTCACAAATAGGATTTGTTCCATTTTGCCAAGTTATAGTTAAACCATCTTGAGTTGGAAATCCTTTACAGGTGTTTATTTGTGAAATAAGATTTAGACCATCTATTTCATTAGCATATACAATATAGTTCATATTACCAAGTATTATAAGCCCATTTAGTTTTTAGATAAGTAATAACATTATTTCTTTCCGTTGTTGTTAATACTTTACCATAGACGATAATTTCACCTACATAACCAACAATAGCTGCGGCTCCGTCGTTATTAGCACCTACAGATATAGCGGCTACATTATCAGGTATAGTTCCAGCGCCACCACTTGCGTTATAAGTTATATCATTTACAGACCCACTAAATGCTCCAGCTGTTGTTCCTGATACAAAACCTAATTGATAGTTATTTTTACCACCTACTGTATCACCAGGAGAGCTGAAATAGAAACTGAATGCGTTATTGTCTGCTCCAAATAATAATGACCTATTATAAGGAAGAGTTGCTGTTCCTTGATAAGCTCTATATTTACCAACATATACAGGAGGGGCTTGGTCTGTATAATTGAATATTAAATCATTACTACGAGTATTAGCTAAATAACCAACATAAAAATATGTAAATCCACTATCACTAAATGATGTTCCTGTTGTTCTTATCAAACTATCACCACCATCAAAATAGATATATGAATTACCACTCCAAGAAGGTAATGTTGAACCAGTTGTTAAGGTTGGTTGTGCTGATGCTGTTGATTGAGTTAAATTATAGTTATTACCTGATTTATCATTCCATCTTTCTATAAAGTCAGTTCCTGTTCTCTTCGTAATAGTTGTAGCATCATTAGCATCATACCAAGTTCTCAATTGACTAATACTTGAAGGACTAAATGCTGGTGTTGTTGCGCTAGGGGTTGGCGTGGTAGTTGTTGTTGTTGTATTGGTAGGCGTGTTTGTATTAGTTGGAGTGTTAGTAGGTGTGCTCGTTGGATTAGGCGTATCTGTGGGTGTGGGTGTTGGAACTGGTGAAGCCCACTCATCGTATCTCCATTTGTCTCTTAAATAATTTTGGACTTGTTCTATTTCAGCTTGTGATAATACACGATTAAAGAACATAAACTCACAGAACTCGGCATTATTATTAGTATTAGTAGCAAATGTTCCACCTGAAGTAAAGTTTGTTCCAATAGCAATTTGGTTAAAGTTATTAGCCACAGAATTACCTGTAAAGAATTGTGTGCCTGTTAAACCAGATTGGTTTAATTCTAACTCAATATACCCTGTTGGATAAGGGCTTGTTTGAGCCAATAAATACTTATTATTTATATTTGTTGCGCTGTATGCGAATGATGTAGTAATACCCGCACCTTGTTTTCCTATCGTAATAGAGGCTATATTTGAGTTTCCAAATGTTGTTATAAAATTATTAGGAACATTACCAGCATCTAAACCACCTGTAATTGTATTTCCACTAACTAATCTATAAAGAACACCAAAGGCATCAGGAGTTGCTCCTGTATTGATATATCGTCCATTAGGTGATGTAAATACGGCAAAGGTTGTTCCGCCTGATTGAGGTATTAAAGTCGAGTCAAAACGCTGTGATAAGTATTTGGTTGTTCCTGATACAGCTGAACTCAAAAATCTAACAATAAGTGGAGCTCCTGGTATTTGACTTGAACCAGACCATATAGGAGCAGTATTGATTGTAGCCGCTGATAAAGTTTTTTGGTATGTTCCAATACTTCTCCAATTAGAAACATAGTTTGTTCCACCTGAAGTGATATAATCTATTGAACCTAAATTAGTGGCGTCATACCATAAAGCAGGTGTTTCAGGTAAAATGTATGGAGTTGAAGAAGGAGTTAAAGTAGGTGTGCTTGTAAAAGTTGGTGTGGGGGTACTTGTTGATGTTGAAGTAACAGTCGGTGTAGGTGAAGGAACAGGTGCTCCACCTTGAGGAACAACACCAGCTTGTTGTCCGTCATTCTCCATTTGTCTTGGCACCAAATCAACTCTTCTATACTTTGACTTCTTTGCGTCCCAAGCATCAAAAGCATTAGCATTTAATGGTGTCTTCCCGTTTTTTCCTACTAAACCTGGTTGATAATAATAGGTCTGTTGTTTCCCTAATACCCCCCAAGTTTTTTTACCGATATTATTTCTCATTTGATAATTTGGCTAAATAAAGGGGGACATAATCCCCCTTCATTATTATTTTTATTAGCAAGAACAATCTACTAAACTCAAGCCTACTAATGTAGAACTTAAAGTGTTAGCTAATATTTTAGCAGGTTCTCTCTCAAACCCTTCTAACATAATTGTATAAGCTGAACGGTCTGCAAAGGCAGTTCCAGTTTCAGCATTTCCGCTACTTAATGCGAGACCAAAGTCTTCGCCTAAATAAAAGATACTTCCTTCGTTTGTCTCAACAAATACCTTTAAGTTGGTATTTTGAGCAAGAAGTTTAATTTGGTTTCTAGTGCTTTGTTGCAACTTAAGGAATACTAGATTCACTTGTTGGTTATACACCACAGTACCATTCTCTAAACTTGCTTGTATGTTTTCAACAAAATTAGAAGTGTTCTTTTCAACTTGGAACTGATAAACAGTTCCACCTGTCGCACCGACTGTTAGGATTTCTTGGTCTCCGTTTTCTGTTGTACCAGTTACACAACCAGCAACAATATACGCAGCCTTAATACCACCAACAGAATCTCTGCAACCTTTACACACATTAGATGTGATAAAACAAGATGAGAAGCTCATAATTTCTATTTTTTAATTTTTAGTTCCATACGGAACAAGTTTAGTTTATGATAATCCGTTTTGGATTACGAATTGAGGCCAGGCCAGCTGTACCCCGATTTTAAAATTACTTCTCAAACGTACCTCGTCAAAATCAACAGAGTAGAACATTTTAAGAGTATCTTGGTCGCTTAATAAATCGACTCCCATAACTGCGTATCCTGCAGGCATAAGAACTAATTTATTGCTTCCGTTTAGACCTCCTACTGGATGCACCAAAATATTTGTTGCTGGATGGAATGTCTTAAAATCTTCGTAAGAAGACTCTGGATTGTAGTGGTAGTAGTTCGCTGTTCTATAGTTGATTAAGTATTTTCTATAGTTTGAGTGAGACATAAACACTACAAGGTCAGTTCTATTTACGATGTCGTCAGGAATTGCTTCAACTAATAAATCGACTTGAGTCAATGCGTTAGATGAAGTCAAAGTTGAACCTGATACATCAATAACTGAAGGGATATTATCAATCAATTCAATAAATCCAGAGAAGCAAGTATCAGCAGAAGAAGCTTGCCACATTAAGTTCTCTACATATTGAGAGATTTGTGCCACTTTAAGCTCAGAAATCTGGGCCTCAAAAGGAACCGTTTCAGGAGTTGAACCTGGAGTTAATAACTGACCTACCCAATAGTTGTTTAAGTCAGCAGGACATAAAGACTCATTTACCTTGTATTGGCAAACAGTTATGTCTCTTTGTGTATAGGTTGTTTGACCTGATGAAGTCCAACCACAACTACCTTCCTGCACATATAATGTTGAGTCAAGTAAGTTGATTGCTTGTGAGCCTTTAATACCAGGTTGTACCTTGATAATTTTTGCAGTCTCACCTTCTAGAATAGCTCTTCTTATCAATTCACCACCAACCTCATCTGTGTAAGTTGCTAATGAAGATAAATTAAAGCCGAAATCATATTTCTTATTCATTTCGTTTTGTTTTTATTTTTTAGTTTATTTATTTTTAGCAAAAGCGTTAGCTCTTGTTTTTACCAATGCAGACAATGCGTCATCTTGATAAGCGTTTAATTCAGCCGCGATGTTCTTTGGTAACTTAATTGGTTCTCCAGCTGGTTCTTTTGAGAACTTGGCTACTTTAGCCTTCATATCCTCATAATCACTTGCCATCTTCTCAATTCTCGTTACAATACTATCTACTTTTTCCATCATAGATTTCTTGAACTCTTGGTCGTCAATCGTGTCGTTTGCTTCACTTAAAGATGGAGCTCCCATTTCTTCCTTTTCAGGCATTTCAGGGTTTGCTTCCTCTATGTTTTCTCTCTCGGTGATTTTGCCGTCTTTAACCACGATTCTAAATACACTCTCATTACCTTCTGTATCTTTGAGCGCTAATTCGTGCTCACCATCGGGTGCTGGAGTTTCATTACCATCGGGACTAACAACATATACATCTTCACCAATATCAAAAGTTGGAGACTTTACAACAGTTCCGTCTTTTAATGTAGCATCTACGAAGTTTTGTGTTTTGTTTTCCATATCGTATTTTATTTCTTGGACTAATCCGTCCTTGATTTTTATTTTGGTTGTATCATCTAGCTCAAACTCGCCATCGGGAGCGGGTAATTGCCCATTATCTGTTATGATATAAATAGGTTCATCAATCGCCAATTCGCCTTCTGTGATGAGTTCATCACCCTTTTCAGCAACCTTATAGGAATTGAACTTATACAATCCAAGTAGTTTATTTATTCTGCGTATAGCATCTTGGTAAGTCATATTACTTAATTTCTTTTAGAATGTTTTTTATGTCTTCAAGGACTTTATGAGTTTCAGCATTAAACTTTGCCTTCTCCAAAAAATACCCTTGAACTGAAAACCCTTTTAGTTTTCCTTCTTTGACTTTCTCCCAAGTGGCATCGTCGGTTACCTTTATAATACACATCCAGGTTCCTTTTGGATAATCCATACCGAATACCTGTTGTTTATCTAATTTAGAGTCTTCAACAATCCAACTCTCAACAACATCAACTCCATTTAGAAACTTGCGTCCGTGTTCGATGTTAGTTTTATCCAAGAGTTTTTCTTGCATAAACTTTTGTTGTAGTTTCTTAATTGTTTCGGCTGTAAAATAGACATAGTAGATTTCACCAGTTATTTCATTCCTTCTAATAATCATCTTATCAGGAATCATAGCGGGGCCTGCTACTAATCTTTGTTCGTTATTGAATACTTCAAACGATACTTCATCTTGACTTGAGAATGAAGACATCTCGTCATACTTTTTTATTGTGCTCTCAACCCAAGATAGAGCTTCCACTCCACCCCAAGCATCCATAGCTAATTTACCACAACCATCATCATAAGATTTGCTAGTTTCCAAATCTACTTTATGTCTTGTGATATAGGCTTTCATTCTCTTTACCGTCTCAATAGAGATGGGTTTTCCTTGAGCTAATTGTTGGGCTCTTACTTTTCCTACTTGAGTCATACAACCTTTAGGATTACCTGATTTCTCAATATAATCTATAGCCGCCTGCGCGTTTTTACGGATAAGTTCAGGGTAATCATCATAGCTAGCAAACCCATCAGTCCTATAAGTTCCATCATCATTCATTTCTTCTTTTATTGGAACACAATTAGGGGTTCCGTCATCTTTTAACCCTATTGGCTCGTACCCTTCCCAACAAGCATCTTCTAAACCATACATATCAGGGTGTTCTTCATCACCTTCTATAGGGTGAGTTTCACACGGCATCCACAATACTTGTGTTCCGTATTGATGTGAATGAGAACCTTTACACCCAATAGCTTCAGCCATAGCCTCCGCATCTTCTCTGTTCTCAAACATTGGTAAAGATGCTAATACTGGTTTCTTAACAACCTTCTTGGTAACTTGGTCTGTATATGGGGCAAGTCCTGAAACATTCTCTTCAAACTTATCTGTTGAGAAACCTGTTCTTGGAGCATAACCCGCATCTTTTGTTGCTGTATTTAATGTATCAGGGCCTGGCATTCCGTCCTCATCTTCAAGTCCTGTTTCATCTAATGTATTATTAACGATTCTACCTTCTGCTTTATACATAAGTTGAACCCACTTGTGACGGCAGTTATAAGAACCTCTCCAAGTAAAAATATCGTATCCATCAGGCCCGACTTCATTTACAGATAAATTAGACATTTCCATTATGTCCTCTATTCTAAAAACTCTTCTTGCCTTCATCATTTCAGCACAGAATGTTCTATTGAGGTCATCTTTGGGGCCTACATACTTATATCTAAATCTAACATCAGGTGTATCTTGTGCTGATGGTTTATTTGGATTGGCTATAATTTGGAACTCTTTTTTTCCAACATTCTTAACTTCACTAATGTACCAACCTTCACTCTCTAATAAACCTTGTGGCTCACCGAATGCGTGGAACATTTGAATAATTTGTGGGATTTTTTCGTCAGCTAAAATATAATGGTTACAATTACCACCATCACAAGGTACTTCTTCTTTGTTAAAGAACTCAAAATTAGCTTCGTGAGCTGGCATTTCTACTAAAGCAATTCCATCAAGTCCTGCTTGTAGGTCTCCATCTTCAATAACTAATTCTATAATTTTAGGAACCATATACTATTAAATATCAATTTATTTAATTTATTCAAAAATTAAAGTGTAGAACGGTCTTTAATGTTTCTATCTAACATTTGTTGGTTAGTCATATCACTAGAAACAACATAAGTTTTGATAGGTGCTGTCTGTGAAATAATGTCTTGTATTGAACCTACTGATGTAGCAGTATTAAAGTTCATAGCCATACCTCCATCAGCAAATCTTCTACCACCTCCTATTTGATTTATTGAGGATAATAAAGGCTTAAACATAGATGTTGATTGTGCATTTATTACACTCTCACCACTACTCAACATAGTAGGGATTAAATCACTTTGACTTGAACCAGGCCCATAGACCATACCACCTGTCGCCATACCTCTTGGTTTTGGAACTGCAGGCCCATTATTACCTGCTGCTGGTGTTGCGGGGGCGTCTGCTGAACCAGCACTTCCTTTTGCAGCTTTAACTGCGGACATAATTGCGGCAATAATACCTATAGCTTGTGCTGCATAACCAATCAACATAGGTATATTTTGTGGAAATCCTATTTTAGCTGTTTGAGCCGTACCTTCAGCTACAGCAACAACTGAACGAGCAGCTGCCTGTGTTGAAAAGGTAATTGTCTTTTGGACTTCCAAGAATAACTCCTTGGCTAATAATATTTGTTTAGCAACTAATGCAGCTCTACCTACAGCACTCTCGGCTCCTGCTATAGCGACAATGTCGTCTAAAGCTTTTAATTTTGTAGCAACCCTTCGTTCTTCTAATGCTTTTTCATCTTCAACAAGTTTAGTAGCATCTGCAAGTTTCTTTTGGTTTAACTCTGCTAGTTTTTCAGCATTACCCGCTAATAATAACTCTTGTTGTTCGTAGTATATCCTATCTGCTTCTTGTTTAGCTGTAAGAACTCTTTGTTGTTCGTCAAGATTTAATTGATTTGCTTTAAGTTGGTCTTCAAACCCCTTATCTCTTATCGATTTTTCTGTCTCATTCTTTTTAACAGCAGCATCAATATCAGCCTTTACCCTTTTCTCATTCTCAATCTGTATGTTTGTGGTAAGATTTTTTTGAGCTTGAATAATATCTTGAAGTCTTGCCTTCTCCTCTTTGGTAAGTTCAACCTTCTTTTCATAAAGTGCTCTCTCATTAGATAAACCTTCTTGTTGTGCCTTAAATATTTCATCTTGTGCGGCTCTGGCTTCTTTTGAGTTCTCACCATATTTTTCTTTTAATAAACTATAAGTTGCGGTAAGGTCATCAACTTTTCTTTTGTTAGCATCTTGAGCGGCTTTAACTTCCTCATCAAACGCCTTTTTAGCTAGTTCAGTATCTTTGTTTCTAAACTCTGTCTTCTTGGTAAGATATTCAGCATCTAAAGCTGTAAGTTGAGCTTGGAATTGTTGATAATCTTTTGACCCTTTAGGATATAATGCGGCTTGGTCGTCTAATAGTTTCTTTTTTGAGTTATAGACATCAAGAGCATATTTCTTCTCAATATCTAATCTCTCTTGTTCTGTTTTAGCTCCATCTAATGCTATTGCTTTAGCCTTATCTAAATTAGCTTGTCTTATCTTTTCAGCTTCAGCATATATCGCCTTTTGGTCTTCCAACCATTTCTTATTTGCGTCCCCTTGTTCTTTAAGATTTTTCTTTTGAGTTTTTGTTGTATCATTTAATCCATCTTCATATCTACCCCACGCATTTTTTGTATCACTAACAACATTATTTACACCAGTTTTTAATGCGTCAAATCCTTCAGTAAATCCTTCTTTAATAGTATCCCAATCAAGAGTGAATATACCTTTTAATACTTTACCAAATGATTGAGCTAACTTAAACTGAACTAAAAAAAAGTTTTTAAGAAATGAACCTAATGTAAAAAATGCTGTGTATAATCCACCTATTGCTTTTTGGAGACCTGGCATAACCCACATTATCAAATCTACAAATACATCAAATACAGGTTCAAGTGCTGCGAATATACCACCTAATATCTGCTCAAAAGCAATCATAACAGGTTCCAACTTCTTCATCGCCTTTTCATTAGATGTGAAGGCCATAACTAATTGACCTACTAAAGCAACAAGTAATCCAATACCTGTAGCCTTTAAGGCAAGTCCAAACTTATTAGTAGATGATGTAAGTTGGTCGTATCCTCTGGCTAAAGCACCAATAGGGCCTGGTGCTGTACCTAAAGCATCTACCAAATCCATAGATTGTTGTTTAGCTCCTGATGTGGCGTCTTTAATATCCGCCATTCTTTTACTAACTAAATCAAAATCTTTACTACCCGCAACAACTTCTTTTTGTAGTTTTCGTAATTCATTATATGCAGCAATAGTAGGTGCAGCATTTATTGCGGTTTCTATCCTGACCTCTAAAGTTTCTACTTGTTTTGCCATCTATTAGTCGTTTTTCTTTGCCATTTCATAAATCTCTGGCATTACTTTTAATACATTTGTTAGTTTATGGAATTGTTCCTTATCTAACATTTCTTGGTTTAAGGCTCTTCTTAAATCACCGATAGGGTCTGCTTCAATTATTTCTTCGTTCATATTATAAAATATCTTTAATTTTTATTTTATTCACATCTAACAAGTTCCATCATATCCATTTATACTCCAATAACATCCACAACCTACAGCAACATCTGTAAAGGTCGCAATACCTCCACCAGGGTTTATATTTTGGCATTGGGTTACTTCATTACAATCTAATATTTCTATTCTTTGTCCTGCCACATTTGATGAATAATAAACTGCAACTGTTTGAGTTGCTCCTGTTTGATTTGTTGTAAATGTTCCAGGACTATTGCTTGGTGTGATAGTCCAATTACCACCCGATAAATGTTGTATTTGTATTCCATTTACATAAACATCATAAATTGGAATATCTAATGATGGTTGAGTATTCACAACTACATAAGAAACACATTCAGGAAAACAATCTATACCACTTCCACAAGAACCGCCTAAAGTCCAATTTACTCCAATAGGACAAACTACTTCAAGGTCAGTTATAACACACACAGGAGTTGAATAAGAACCACCTTGTTTAACACAAATATAAGTTGTAAATGTTCCAGGACTATTGCTTGGTATGATAGTCCAATTACCACCTGATAAATGTTGTACTTGAATACCATTTACATAAACATCATAAATTGGAATATCTAATGATGGTTGAGTATTCACAACTACATAAGAAACACATTCAGGAAAACAATCTATACCACTTCCACAAGAACTACCTAAAGTCCAATTCACTCCAATAGGACAAACTACTTCAAGGTCAGTTATAACACACACAGGAGTTGAATAAGAACTACCTTGTTTAACACAAATATAAGTTGTGAATGTTCCGTCCCCATTATCAATACTCTCTAATGATGATATGTTTGTTGTAGTGATTGTATCATTATCACAATTTCTCCATCTTACACTTACACCCACAACATCTGCTGGTAGGTATGTAAGTTCATAACAAAAACAATTTTGAGCAGTTGGACTAGGTGTTTGTGTCGGTGTGGAAACAATAGTTCCTGTTGGAGTGCTTGTCGCAGTATTTGTTGGTGTTATTTCAGGGGTTTTAGTTGGTGTGGCAGTCATCGTTGGTGTCGCTGTTGGTGTCCCGCCACAAGTAGAACAATCAACACCATCATATATACAAGGTATATTACACAAGGCAGGATAAGTTAATCCAACACCAGGATATATTATAGTTAATGGTTCAACACAGAAATTAAGAGTTCCAAAACCAGGAACTGATACTGTTGCTTCAGCGTCTCCACAAGGAGTATATGTTATATTCACAGCTTCCGCTGTTAAGTTTGTTGTTTGGTAGCACTCACAAGAAGGAGGTGGTAGGGTTGCACTTGGCGTAGATGTATTTGTAGGTGTAACGGTAGGAGTACTTGTTTGAGATGCCGTATTAGTTGGTGTAGATGTATTAGTCGGTGTAACGGTAGGAGTACTTGTTGATTGTGGTGTTCTTGTTGGCGTGGGTGTTGTTCCTATCGTTGATGTATTAGTTGGAGTATTTGTTTGCGTAGCAGTCGGTGTGGGGGTAATACAACTAACAGGGTAATCAATATTATATGTTCTACCAATATAGGTATTTAATCCTTCAGGTATGATATACATACCATTATAAGCTATTTCATTTGGAGTAATTTTTATGCTTCCAATAGGTATTCTTTGCCAATCTAAATATTAACTACCTGTTGTTGTGTATATTTGCCATCTCCAATTACTAGTTGAAATCTTAGTTCTACCTAAAACAGAATAAGTGCTTCCACTTTTCATCATATAGACAGGATAGTTTTGTCCTGTATCAAATGATGCTCCTGTAAAAAATAAAGGAGTACTTCCACCAGAGAAATAACCAAAAGTAAATGTTGTGGCACTATTACTAAATTGTCTTGTATAATCCCCTTGTAAAGCATTTATGGCAGGCCCTGAATATAATGAGAAGTTTAGTATGTCTTGGCATAAAGGAGTGGGTGATGGTGTAGCGGTCATAGTTGGTGTGATTGTGGGTGTTGGCTTAATAACATCAACAAGAAACATCATTACCTGATTAAACATAGTATATGCTGAAGGACAACTTGGATTCTCACTAATAAGATATTCTGTAAAACCTATTAGTTCTTCTCTTGAAAATTGTAAAACTCCATTAAGATAATAATTTATTGTCGCATTATATTCTAAAACACATTCTTCTAATGTATAACAAATCCTACCCGAATAACTTGTTAATATAACCTCGAAACTATCCCATAAAGAATCGTTAATGTTTTCTTTACAAAGTTCCCATCCAGGGGCTAATGAAGTTAAATTAAAGATATATGAAGCTCCAATAAATGGTTCTTGAACTGGTATATTACACCAAGTAGCGGAGTTTATAAAAAGATATTCAGTTATAGCAGAATATGTTATACCACTATGTTCCACAGTCCAACCTGTTAAAGGTATTGGGATATACTCTTGACCGTAATTACATTCAAATAATTTGATATTTGTTTTCCACCCAAAAGTAGGACAGCTACTAACACTTGGTGTTATAGTAGGTGTGTTGCTTGGGGTATTACTTGGAGTTGGTGTAACTTTAACTATCATATTTTAAGGTATATCTTGTGTATCTATTGTTAATGATAAGGTTTGAACTGTTGGTGCATCTACTACGTATGAATATGTAGTCAAACTTCCAACATAACCAGGACAACCTGTTCCTCCAGCACCTTCCATAGCACAATTTATACTTGTTCCAAATATTATAACATCTCCTGTTGTTAATCCTGGAATTGTATAAAGAAGTGTGCAAGTGATTGGAAATATAACTGATGTTCCACCAGGTATGTTTGTATTACTACCACCATTAACATTATAATACATCGTTATTGTTTGAGGGATACTCGCAATATCTAATACTCGTAATTCTAAACTTTTACCACCTGCTAATGTTGCGGTTGGTGTGTTTGTATTAGTTGGTGTGTTTGTCGGTGTTGTTTGTATTGTACCTGTTGGGCTAGCAGTAAGTGTTTGAGTTACAGGTGGGGTTGCTGTTGCGGTAGGGGTTAAACCAGGACATATAGTTCCAGTCGGTGTATAACTCGGTGTATTACTTGGTGTATTACTTGGAGTTGCTGTATTACTTGGAGTCGGCGTTAAAGTGAATCTCATTATCTATAAATATCTTTTTTTAACAAGGTGTTCCACTTGTGACTAATGTATAGCTAGCTATATCTCCAAATGGGTAACCTGGTGATAGTGTTCCATCAATAATACAATCTGTTATGGTATATGAACCTAAATTGGAGATATAAACATAAGTTGCTATATCATCACCACATATAGTATATTTTATGTATCCTGTATCTGTAACATTAATTGTTGTGTTTATGTAACAAGGTGTAGATGGTGGTGTCGCACTAGGTGTATTAGTTGGCGTGGGCGTCATATTAGTTGGTGTAACACTTGGGGTTGGTGTAGGCGATAAGTATGGTGTTAAGGTCGGTGTGGGGGTTGGTAAAGGAGTTGAACCAGTACAGCCACTTAATGAATCAACACAATATGTAAATCCTGTCGAATCAAACGATTGATATGCACCACAAGTAGTCAAACTCTCATTAGAGTTTAGAGTCCAAGATGAATATGAACCTAAACAATTTGTAAAGTAGAATGTTCCACGAGTATCAGCTGTGTTTGTTATGGTAAATGTATAACAATCACCAGAAGTAGAACCTGTGAAGTCATTATAAACATTTAATGTATTATTTTGCTCTATTGAAGAACAATCATCATAGGTAGCATAATCATATTGTATATTATAATTAAAGGTATTTGTGAATGATGTATTAAAATATATTTGCTCGTATGTATAATTTTCATTATAGTCAGTTCTAACTACTTTTACTCTTACCTCATCATAAGTTCCATTATCGTAAAATTGTGTAATAATATCCACATATTGATTTTCAAAAGCCCATAACAGATAAGATAAATCTGTATGTGAATGATAAACAACACAAGGGTCATCACAAGATATTAGGTCATAAAATAAAGTTGGTGTAGGTTCATAATCTCTTGTAAGTTTAACCAATTCAACATCACATAAACCAGGTTGTATTAAACTTAAATTAGATATTTTATTTATTCTAAACTTGGCGTTTTTAATAATGATTGTTTCATTAAAATATAAGTTGGATACTTCCCAAGGCTTAAGGTACATCTTACAATTATAGATTTTGTTTTCTTCACTTGTAAGGTCTTCTATGTAATCTCTATAATATCTATCATATTGTGTATCAACTTCAGGATACACCAATTCATCACTTGTAAAAACAGCTTCACTATCATATATGGTATAGTGTGAGAATCCTGAAACAGCAAATGGGTAAGTGGTTAATCTATTAACATTCGGTATAGTTCCAACTGCGGATAAACCAACATTTGTAAAAGGTCTATTTGTACCAGCGTATCTATAAAATATAGGGCCTTGTCCTGTATTTCCTTGTGCTAATGATATGGACTTAAATGCCATTCTTGGTAATGAACGGAAGGCTCTATATTCAAACACAGATATACCATTTGTTGATGTTTCTTTGGATACGAAATAACAAGGTAAGGCTATATTCGTAGCACCTGAAGCATTTAAGTAGTAGTCGGTATTCTGCCCTAATGTCTGTACTAAATTAATATTAGAGTTTTTATAATCTATACCTAAATCAATAAACCTTTGACCGAAGATTAAATTGGACTTGTTATTATATTGTGTATTAACATAATCTTTATCTTGTTTATTAGATAAAAATAATGAACCATTTATGATTGATGTTGTGGGGCGTAATGTTTGTGACGCATCATAATTTACCTTATTCGTCCAATCCAAAGTTTCTCCTTTACCGATGTAATTTACAATAGGTTCAACAATAATAGTTTTTGGTTTGATAGGGTGTTCGACAACTGCCAAGTTAAACATTCTATTCACATTCTGTATGAACTCAACTTGTTTTTGGTCGCAAGACATCTCCTTATTTAATTCAATTACTTTTGGTAAAACTGTTGGTGATGAAATAATATTAAACGAACAACCTGTTATGGCAGTACCTGCAGCTAATGCTGGTGTTGATGATTTTGTATAAGTTAAGAAATATAAGTTTGTTCCAAATATGTTTCCTAATGGTGCTGTTGTTCCTGAAATATAATAATTATTTTGATGTCCTGTATAATCTGTTAGAACATAGTAATTTGCACCACCAACAAGATTGGCAGTAATACCTGTTGAGTTAATAGTTAATAACTGCCATAGGTCAAATCTTCCACCAATATATATGTAAGGAAATACACCATAAGTTGCACCAGTCCAAACATTATTTAATATTGCTTCCCACTTAAAAGGA
>Ga0114981_10000997_pt1 | contig 18692 bp, 26 predicted proteins | sample S_140806_MF_Meta_FD_87028 | JGI IMG/M metagenome (GOLD analysis project Ga0114981, IMG submission 87028) | Freshwater microbial communities from Lake Simoncouche, Canada to study carbon cycling - S_140806_MF_MetaG | ecosystem: Environmental > Aquatic > Freshwater > Lake | place: Lake...
GAGAAATTCCGGCATGGTGAACCTCTTTGAAAGGTAAGGCAGCTCCGAAGGAGGCGGTATTTAAAGTATTTACCAGATAGCTACTTTTTGCATACAATCCACCTTCTGCCTGCATGATTCCAGAAAGAGAGGCAGGATTTGCCCATAAAGACCAAACATCTCCCCTAAGGGCACTATATCCTCCCCCCATCCCAATTCGCCGAGCTCCCGCTGGATTTTCTCCCGCTGCATTTGCAGAAAGTAACTGTGTTGCAAACAGGATAAAAATGAATATTCTCAAAAACATACACATGGTTTATGGATAAAATTAGTAACTCAAAGGAGAAACCTTGGGGAGTTAACCAGAATTTTACAGTAAGTTAATTTGAAATAAATACTACCTGAAAAAATGAAAGCAGTAAGAAATTAAAAATAAACAACAAACAGAAAGAATTCTAGTAGCTTATGTTTTCTTATTTAACCCGTTCCACGTAACTAGCTGTGCGGGTATCCACCTTAATCTTTTCCCCTTAGGCAACAAAAGAAGGTACTTTAATAATGGCGCCTGTTTCGAGCGTAGCTGGTTTAGTAACCGCATTTACGGTATCTCCCTTAACTGCAGGTTCGGTATAGGTAATTTCTAATTCTACAAACACCGGAGCTTCTGCACTGAGGGGAACTTCACTTTCAAAACTTACTTTGGCAATATCTCCTTCTTTCATAAATTTTGCCCCATCTCCAAACAATGCTTCGGGTACGATAAATTGTTCGAAGGTTTCATTGTTCATACAAATCAGATTATCATCTTCTTTATAGAGATATTGTAATTCTAAATATTCAACGCGCAACACTTCTACCTCTTCTCCAGAACGAAAACGATATTCTACGAGTTTACCGGTTTTTACGTTTCGCATTTTAGCCTGATAAAAGGCACGTAGATTACCAGGGGTACGATGTTGATATTCTACGATGGTAACAATGTCACCATTGAATTTAATCACAGACCCAACTTTAATGTCAGAGGTATTCGCCATAATAATTTTTTAGTAGGCGAAAATACGCAGCCTACAAGAGACCTGCAAGTTAGATCACAATTGCAGGTACCGTAAAAATTCGTTTTTGATCGCTTCTTCTTGAAACTTTCCTTGATAAGAGGCAGTAACCGTTGATGAGGTATGATCTTCAATTCCTCTGGAGGATACACATAAATGGGTTGCATCTACAACCACAGCCACATCTGGGGTATTTAATATTCGGCTGATATAATTTGCGATTTGGGCGGTTAATCTTTCTTGCACTTGTGGGCGACGTGCAAAATATTTTACGACCCGATGAATCTTAGACAAACCAATTACATGACCCGTTGAATAATAAGCCACATGTACCTTGCCTACTATAGGAACAAAATGATGTTCACAGTTGGAGTACAAGGTAATATCCTTTTCTACCAGCATTTGATCATAGTTATATTTATTTTCAAACAGGGCGATTTTCGGTTCTTGTTCAGGATCTAAACCTGAGAATATTTCTTCTACATACATTTTAGCCACCCGATACGGAGTACCAGATAAACTATCGTCGGTAAGATCTAACCCCAAGGTTAACATGATTTCTCTGAAGTGAGATTCAATTCTTTTTACTTTCTCCGCATTGCTTAACTCAAATGCATCAGGGCGTAAAGGGGTATCCATTGCACCAGAGGCATGTTGGTCTCCCATCTCAAGATATTTATCCAAAATAGATATTGACATGAATGAATTTACTAAAATTAATTAGGAAAGATTTTGAAGAAAATAAATTTTTATTCTCCCCGGTATTCAACAAAATTCCTTTCTGTCTCAAAAAGTTTCACAGCATACAACTTTCTGGTATCAGAATTTATTTCTCGAACTATTTGATGCCAAATTTCGAAGGCAAAATTTTCAGAAGAAGTGAGTTTTCCTTGCATAAAATCTACATCTAGGTTTAGGTTTTTATGATCCACCTTTGATAATATTTTTATGTCGAGCAATTCTTTTAATTCTTTTAAATCCATTACATAGCCAGTATCTGGATTGGGCGTACCCACGATGGTAACTTCTAATACATAATTATGTCCGTGCCAGTTTACATTGCTGCAGGGCCCAAATACCTCTTGGTTTTTGGTTTCATCCCAGTTCGGGTTCCATAATTTATGGGCAGCATTAAAATGAACTTTCCGGGTGATGTAAATCTTCATCCTAAATTATTTTTCCTGTGCAACAAATAAAGAAAGAAAGGGATTCCCAATAATGAAGTAATAATGCTAACCGGCAAACCTGCGGGGGGCAATAAGATTTTCGCCAAGGAATCACAAGCCAATAAAAAGGTTCCTCCCAATAATGCAGCAAAAGGAAGTGCGTTTCTGTGCGAAGCCCCAAGCAAAGCTCTGGTAAAATGGGGAATCATTAATCCTACAAAACCTATCGGCCCGGTAAATGCGGTGGTTGCCCCTACTGTTAATGCAATTACCCATATCACTTCTTTCCGAAAAGTTTTCACCTTTAATCCTAAACCAGAAGCAGTATCTCCCCCTAAACTCAATACGTCCAATCGAGAGGATCGAATCCTACCATAAATCAAACTGACTCCTAAACAAATTAAAGCTGTATATACGCCTTCCCAAGAACTTCGATTAAAACTTCCTAAGGTCCAGAACATCACACTTCTCAATTGTAACTCATCGGAAAATTGATAAATGCAATAGCCGGTAAGGGCTGTAAACAAAGAAGAAACTGCTATTCCTGCCATTAATAACCCGAAGGTGTGTTGACCGCGGGATAGCAGTAATACCAAAAATAAACTTGCCAAACTTCCGCCGAAGGCAATCAAGGGTAAAAACCAAATGGAATATAAACCTACAAATGGGATTATTCCTGTGGTGAGCAAGGTAACGCCAAATCCCGCTCCGGAAGAAACGCCCATTAAATAAGGATCCGCCAATGGATTATGCACCAAAGCTTGAATATAAAAGCCAGCCATACTTAACACCGCCCCTGCTAAAAATGCAGTAAATATTCTACTCAATCGAAAAGATAAAATTTGTTCCTGAACAACCGTTAAATTTCCATTGGTCCATGCCTCAACAATAGAAAGATATCCTCCCTCTAAAAGAGAAATGCTAAACACAATTATAGTTGTGAGTAATAATCCTATCCAAACAGTCGCTTTCAACTTCATGGATGAAGCCCTGGATGTAAGATTTGTTGGAGTTCCTGCAAGGCAGTAAATGCTCTGGGTCCAGGTCTTAAAAAAACTGAGGGATTTACCAGAATAATTCTTTTTTCTCTAACTGCTCTTAATTGAGATAAAGCGGGATAATGACTTAAAAATTCAGTCGCCTGACTGGGTTCTTCAGCAGGAATTAAAATAAAATCCGGATCCTGTTGTAAGATAAAATCCGCAGTAAGTTCTGGAAACGGTTGAGATAAACTTTCTGCAATATTCTTTGCACCCGCAAGGGTAAATATTTGTTGCATTAAACTTTTCCCGCCAAATGCCATAATTGGATTGCTATTTACGATGAGCAAAACTTTATAGGCGATTTGACCTTTTCCAAGTTCCTGCACTTGGGTTTGAATTTTTTGTAAACTATCTATTATTATTTCTGCTCGTTCAGAGGTTTCGGTTATTTTTCCCAGAGCTTTTATTTGACGTAAAATATCTTCTAAAGAATCTGTTTGGGCATACCAAACCGGAATATTCACCTGATGAAAGCGCGCGATTAAATCTTTAGGAAAAATATCCGCAGTAGCCAAAACCAGTTGCGGTTCATATGCAATGATTCCCTCAATATCCATTTCTGGATAAGTAATAATTTCAGGAATAGATTTAATTTCTTCAGGATAATCACAAGCTTGAGATCGGGCAACCCATACTTTTTGTACCCCTAATAATGCCATTATTTCCGATAAAGATGGACTTAAAGAAATAATCCGTTGAGGTGGATTCTCTAAATGGATTTTTTGACCTATATCATCTTCCAAAGTAAGGGAGAGTAAAGGAATTTTTTCTTCGAGATTAGGATTGGTTGGTCCAGGATTACATCCTATACAGATTAACAAAAAACTTACTCCGATTCCGAAAAGAGTAGTCGAGATAAACCTGTTAATCCACAGGGTAGATTTGGAAAGATAGCCCATCGAGTGTAAAATTACAGTTTAATGCTAAGGTAACAGGAATGAATGAAGCTCTCTTTTCGTATTATGATCAACCCCTGCAAGGAAATCACCTACCGAGTAATCGGCTTAATGAGCTGATTAACAGTAATCGAATTGTAATTATTCATTTTCTTCGGCATTTAGGATGTTTATTTTGTAAACATACAGTAGATGAGTTTTACCGATTTCGTCAAGAAAATCCGAGCTTTCCGCCGGTTTATTTTGTTCATCAAAGCTCAACCGAAATTGGAGAGAAATTTTTTGGTCAACATTATCCAGGAGCCGCACATATTTCCGACACCTCCTTAAATTTGTATCATTTATTTCATATTAAAAGAGCCAAACCTGCAAACTTATTAAATCCATTTATGTTATGGAAAGGAATGCAATTAACGCTTAAGGGGTATCGAAATAAATCAGGTTTTGGAGATGAATTATTATTGTCAGGTACTTTTTTATTTTTGGATGGAAAATTAGTTTGGTCGCATTTAGCGAAAAATCCAGGCGATGTAATTGATTGGAAAAAACTACCAGCCTAATTTTCCTTACTTTTTATTATTCTTCTCATGCCTGTAAAAATTACCAAAAAATTCAGTTTTGAATCTGCTCATTACCTTCCCTTATTTCCAGAGGGGCATAAATGCAAGCGCTTACATGGTCATAGCTTTAAATTAGAAGTTAATCTAATCGGTGAAATAAATGAGCAAGGAGTAGTATTAGATTTTGGGGATATTAAAAAAATTGTGTCTCCCTTTGTAAATAAATTAGATCATTATTGTATTAATGAAATTGGATTGGCTGAACAAGATCCTTTGTTAAGTAATCCTACTTCAGAAAATCTTGCGAAATGGTTTTATTTACAATTAAAGCCCCTTTTGCCCTTGTTAGAGAATATTCGGATTCAAGAAACTTGTACAAGTAGTTGCACCTATTCTCCAAATTAATTTCATTTAATACTTTTAAAAAACACCTTACTCATTAAAGGTCAACACTATATACACAGAATTTTGTTGTGTGACGGATATTTCATTTGTCTGGAACTTATTTGCCCTCCAAATTTGTAGTAACGTTTATAATTAGAAACCATGCCAGAAGCAATAATTGTAGGCGCAGGCCTGGGAGGATTATCCACAGCCTTGCGTTTAAGCAATAAAGGATATTCAGTAACCCTTCTGGAAAAAGAAGATCGTGCCGGGGGAAGGTTAAATATATTGGAACAAGAAGGATTTACCTTTGATATGGGACCTTCTTTTTTTTCTATGTCCTATGAGTTCGATGAATTGTTTCAATCGGTAGGAATACCCAATCCCTTAGTATTAGATAAATTAAATCCGATTTATCAGATTTATTTTCGAAATAAACTAAATCCCATAAAATTATATACCGATATTGATTCTTTAGAAAAGGAATTTGATTTTGAACCTGACTTTAGAATTAAATATGAAAAATACATGAAAAAAGCGGGTCAGTTTTTTCATGATACGGAAGGCCCAATTATTAAACAAAATTTTGATTCGCTATTAGATTATTTTGCGCATTTCTTTCAAGTACCCCTACAACATACTCCGTATCTATTTAAATCCATGTGGAGTCATTTGGAAGATAGTTTTGAACAAGATCGCACACGAATTATATTTTCCTTGGTAGCTTTTTTCTTAGGTTCAACTCCTTTTAAAACGCCTTCTATTTATTCCTTATTAAATTATACTGAATTAAAGAATGATGGATATTGGGCGGTTAAAGGGGGAATGTACACGATTGTGCGAGAAATAATCAGCATATTGGAAAGTAGAGGCGTAAAGTTTGTATATCAAACCGAAATAGTAGATATTAAATCAGAGGGTGAAAAAATTGTTGCCCTAATAGATCAAAAAGGAAATAAATGGAATTCGGATGTATATGTAATCAATAGTGATGCAGCCTCTTTCAGAGGAAAAATATTAAAAAGAAAAAAATTCACTGAAAAGAAATTAGATAATATGGATTGGACATTAGCCCCATTCACTATTTATCTGGGCATTAAAAATAAAGTACCCAATTTAATGCATCATAATTATTTCTTAGGTGATAATTTTCAGTCGTATGCAAGTAAAATATTTACTTCCTCGGTTCCTCCTGAAAAACCTTATTATTATGTAAATGCTTCTTCGAAATCAGATCCAACTTGTGCACCTGAAGGAATGGAGAATATTTTTATTTTATGCCCAGTGCCGGATTTACGATTTAAAAAATCATGGCCTGAAAAAAATCAATTTGCGAAAGATATCATTCGTGATTTTGAAGAAAGAATAGGGTTTGAAATATTGGGAAACATCAAAACCAAAATAATTATGTCGCCTGAAGATTGGGCTCAAAAATTTAATTTATATAAAGGTTCTGGATTAGGATTAGCCCATGGAATGAATCAAGTGGGGGGCTTTAGACCTAAAAACTTTGATGAACAATTCAGTAATTTATTTTATGTAGGTGCTTCTACTACTCCAGGTACAGGATTGCCCATGGTGGTTATTTCTTCTCGTTTGGTAACAGAAAGAATTGAACAATCTTATGGAAAGATACCAGTCCGGTAATTATAAGATTGTTCGGAATATTACCCGTCATTATTCTACCTCATTTTCGTTGGGGATTTCGCTATTACCGTTAAAAACAAGAAATGCGATTTATGCGATTTATGCATTTGTAAGATACGCGGATGAAATCGTAGATACCCTTTATGATTACAATCCCAGTAAATTATTAATGGATTATCGTAATCAGGTAAATGAAGCCCTTGAAAATAAAATAAGTCATCATCCAGTATTAGATGCATTTCAAGATACAGTTCATAAATATCAAATTCCATATGAATATATTGATGCATTTTTATATAGTATGGAAATGGATTTAACCGCTAAAGAATTTACGAAAAAAGAATTAGATCAATATATATATGGTTCCGCTGAAGTAGTTGGACTCATGTGTTTATATGTTTTTGAACCGGATAAAGAAAAAATTAAAAAATTAATTGAACCCGCAAGGGCATTAGGTTCAGCTTTTCAAAAAGTAAATTTTTTGAGAGATGTAAGTAGCGATTATTTAGAAAGAGGTAGAATATATTTTCCGAAAGAATATTATGGCAATGATTTTCGTTCAGATGAATGTAAAAAAAGATTTGAAGCGGAAATTGAAGCGGACTTTGCCTTAGCCCTCACGGGTATCCAACAATTACCCGAGGTGATTAAAGTAGGGGTATATGCAGCTTATTTGTTTTACAAAAAATTATTTAAAAAAATTCAAGGTCAACCGGCTGCTGAATTATTTAAAAGAAGATTTAGAATTAATAACTTTCAAAAATCATGGGTAGTATCCCGTTGTTTAGTGTACGATAGATTTTTATTATGATTACCAGATTTATTATTTTACTTTATATTCTTTGGGGAATTGGTATGCCTAGTGTTTTCAGTAAAACCAGTGAAAAAGATTCCTTATTACGGGTTGCCAGTCAGTTGGAGAAAGTATTATTAAATCATCCCACCGACCCTACCCATCAATTAGAATTAGGCAGAGTATATTTTTATTTAGCGGTGGATAATGAGGAATTCATTTCTAAAGGAGATCAACATTTTCGTAAAATGAATCAACATTCTCCCAATTTAAAAGGGGAAGCAAATATTTACCTGGCTGCAATACATGCGTTACGTGCTAAAAATGCGACTTGGCCTATGGATAAATGGAACCTTGCAAATAAAGCCTTATCAGATATGGATAAGGTTGTAGAACGTTATCCGAATAATATTGAAATACGATTTATTAGGGCTTCTACTTGTTATTACCTTCCTTTCTTTTTTAATCGAAAAGATCAAGTTAAATCTGATTTTTTAATTCTTGTGAATCAACTTTCTACTAAAGAAAATAAATATCCAGTTTCCTTATTAAAAAGTATCTGTTTATTTATCATGAACAGTCAATACCTCGAAGCCCCATATATTGCTTCTTTAAAAAATTATTTTAATTCTATTAAAGGATAATTTAATTTTATTCAGTATTCATTCAAAATGAATACCCGTATGGGGTAAAAAACCTGAAATGGTTTTGAGCATAATTAATCTAAATTCAGGATTTTCTTTAAATAATACCTCGTGTTTCAATTTACTTAATTTCCAATAATAGGAGGATTGATTAAATATTGCAGTTCTGGAAAAAGGCAAATGGGCATAAATTTCTTGGAGACCCAGAAAGGCACCCGGTTGAAAATTAATTTCAGAATGACCCTCTTTTTTTGCAATAATTTCTCCTGCTTCTAATAAAAAAATAAAGGCTACAGGATCCTGCGCTGTAAATAAAACTTCCCCTACCCTACCCAAGCAGAAGGTTCCATACTGCCGCATCATTTGTTCACAATACATAGGGCAAGGATAAAGGTGAATTAATAACACAAAAAAAGGGACAGAAAGTCCCTAACAAAATGATAATTATCAACCTTTCAGATGACATCGCCCATTAATCATACATATGGCTAATTTTCAATAGTTTATCCGCATCGATTATGGTAATTGCAGAACCTTGGGTGGTAACCAATCCTTCTTCTTTAAATTCGGATAAGAATCGAATGGCGGTTTCTTTGGCGGTTCCTACCAAACTGGCCAAATCATCTCGAGTAAGGGAAATGGTAAATGGAGTTTGTTCATTATTCCCATACACTTTTAGCAATAATAATAAGGCTTCTGCCAATCGTTCGCGAACGGGTTTTAAAGCAAGTTGAGCTAAAGCAGATTCAGCATCTCCTAAGGCAAAGGATAACATCTTAATCATATCTTTTGCTATTAAATAATTATTAGCTAATAATCGGTTGAAGTCTTCCGCGGCGATAAAACAAACCTGGGTATCTTCCAAAGCAATGGCCGATCCTGAGTATCTAGTATCCGACATCAAAGCTCTATATCCTAAGGTATCGCCGGGTTTTGCCAAACGAATAATCTGTTCTTTCCCATCACTGCCCAACTTAGAAATTTTCACTTTTCCTTCGTTAAGACAAAAAACGCCAAATGCCTTATTTCCTTCTTGAAAAATCATTTGACCTCGTTTATAGGAGGAACAGGATTTATTAGAGGAGATATTGTTCAACTCATGAACGGCACAATGTGTAAAAATGCTTTCACTTTTACAATGGCAAGTTTCACATTCAGGATAAGTAGATTTCATAAAGGGGGAATATGCAATCACCTCTAAATTACAATAAGTATTAGACGTTTTAAGCAAAAAAAATCCGGACCCTTTTTGAGGATCCGGAAAAACTGATAAAAATTAGGATTATCGGGTTGCAGCGATATTCACATCTAACTCAAAATCGTTTGAAATGGCTTTGTCGCCCAATCCTTCGAAGAAAGAAGCGGAACCATACCGAATATCATATTGCGTGCGATCAATTTTTACTTTAGCAATCGCCACGAAATTTTTGTCGGTTACTTTTACAGTTGCTGGGAAAGTAATGTCTTTGGTGATTCCTTTGATGGTTAAACGACCTTTGATATCATATTTATCTCCAGTGGTTTTAGTACCTGAAACAATTTCCAATAAAGCGGTTGGATGTTTAGCAGTAGAGAAAAAATCATCGGATTTTAAATGTTCGATTAATTTTTGATTGTAGGTTTGATCTGTTAAATCAGCACAGGTTACAGAAGATAGATCAATTTCAAATTTTCCGCCGGAAATTTTAGTACCGTCAACGGAAACTGAACCACTTTTTAGGGCAACGGTTCCGTTATGTTCCCCAGTAACTTTACGACCTACCCATTTGATTGCGCTTTTATCGGTTGAAGCTTTGTATTCAACACCAGAATTCGGGCGAACGAAGGTAAAGCCTAATAACATTGCCACACCAACGAAGGCTGTGGTAAAAACAAGAGAAGTTGATTTCATAATTTTTAGATTAATGGATAAAACTAAATGTATATACATATATTTGAAAGTAAAAATTGCATATATCTACCTAAAAATACGCAAAATATTCTAAATCAGCGATTTATTTTTCCATAGATACTCCCTACCATTCTTTTCCCAAAATTCTTTCCCCATCGGGGAAGGTTCCTTTTAAGCTAAAACCTTCGGAACGGAATAAAAATTCGGCAGCATAATTTTCCGGATGAATTGCAGTTCGTAACTCCCCTCCCCTTACTCTTAAAGGAATTTCCTCCTCCAATAATTGCAATGCTTTTCGTCCAATTCCTTGATTTTGATACGCCGCATCCACCAACAAACGAGCCACCCAATCATATCCCCCCCAATTGCCCCAAGAGATTAATCCCACTGGCATCTCAGGAGTGCTGATTGCCCATACTTTTAAAGCGCAATATTGGGCTTGTAATAATATCCAAGGAGCTGAAACCTGAAATAACGATTGTTCTGGAGATGGGGAAATTCGAGCACAAACTTCCCAATTATGGGCATCAACGGGTATTAGACGAATAGGAATCATTCTTTCTCAGCATCATGCCGGATTAATATCCAAGCGGAATCTGCTTCTATGGTAAAATACTTTATCGTTTCATCCTCTTCGTATAAACATAAAGTGGATTTTCGAGGAGTAACCCAATTTAACTTACAATTGATGGAATCAATTTTAGAAATCTCAGCTTGGATATGCAATTGGCGGGTTAAATTTCCAGAACAGACGTGCAGCACAATATCCAAAGGTTGACCAGGCCACCAAGCTCTATCAGCGGTTACTTTAACTTCTGTATTGATTACCCCTTCCGGATGCACAAATTCCTGCACCCCGCCGGGTTTACAGCCGATCAATAATCCTCCGATAAACATTCCTATAGCTTTGTGTTTCATAGTTCAGGTTTTCGTTCGGTTACCCGATAAGGCTTGAGATATTGAGGTTCGGCATGTACCAAATCATCCCCTGCGGAATGGAGCATTTTTTCTTTCGCTAACCAGGCAATCGCTGCTGCATCTGCCTGTATGCCGGAAACCCAATAGTCGCCTGAATTTCTGCCTATCAAAGGGGTAGCTTTAAAAGCTCCTGGTCCGCCGTAACAACAAGGTAAATCTGTAAAGGAAGTAGGCAAGGTATCGGGGTCTAACACCCAAGCAACTGGAGCTAAAACTTTCTCCCCCGTAACATCATACAAGCCTGCATACACTTCATTTCTGCGGGCATCTAACATTGGACAAACCATAAATCCTGGAGGGGTAATTCTTCGAATTGACCAAGCTAAGCCGTCTAAAGTTGGAATTAAATATAATGGGGTGGAATGTGCCCATGCAATTCCTTTGGCAGTAGATAATCCCACTCGAAGTCCAGTATAAGAACCCGGCCCAGAAGCCACCGCCACAGCTCTTAATTGGGCATATTTAATCTCGCACCTTTTTAATAAATCCTCAATTAAGGGCGATAATATTTTTGCATGCAATTTTTCACCATACATCTCCACATTACCCAAAAGGGTATCTCCACCCAATAAGGCAACACTACAAACCGGAGTGCTGGTATCTATGGCAAGTATATAATTGGAAGGATTGATCTCCATGAATTACAAAGATACGGAAACCCTAATTTGCAATATTTCGGCAATAGGATTGTGTATCTTCGTAGATATGAATCTGACTTATACCCATGGACTTGAATCCCACATTGCGATTGAAAAGCTGAAAACTTTTGCAACTGCCTTAACCGAAAAACATGCGAAAAAAGTTAAGGTAGTCTCGGAAGTTTGGGAAGGAAATACATTAAAATTTCGGCTGAAAGTAAAAACTCCGATCCCTGGGATTGAGCCTGAATTAACAGGTTGGATGCAGGTAGAAGATAAAGTTATGGAAATAGAAGCGCCTTTACCTTCTTTTGCAAAATCATTTGAACCTGAAGTGAGCCGCATAATTCAAGAAACCCTAGACCAACTCTTTATTGCTTAATTGTATGCCTAGTTATTTTTGTCCTACCTGGATTACCTTTCCTGCTATAGGAGACCACTCGATAGGATTTATTTCTATTGCCCAGAATACGATATTACCCTTTGAATTAGCGCGGGTATTTTGGACTTATCATACGCCATCAGGAGTAACCCGGGGTCGTCATGCACATTATGAGTTAGAACAAATATTAATTGCTATTACGGGAGAAATTAAAATTCAAACTGAAAATCGAAAGGGAGAAAAAGAATTATTTATTTTAGATAGTCCGGAGAAAGGGTTGTATTTACCCCCGCATTATTGGCATACGATGGAATATTCTACGCATGCGTTGCAATTAACGTTAGCCTCTGCGGATTATACAGAAGCGGATTATATTCGAAGTTATGAGGTGTTTAAAAATGGGACAGATCCGGAATAAAATTTGCAATACAAAATGATTTATATTTAATACTATTGTATATATTAATTATAATCATATAATATATAAATTTAAAATATAATCTAAATAAACATTATAAAATAATAATTTTAGTCCTTGCAGAAGTCCTCGCCTGTAACAATTAAACGTGTTTTATATTTAATCTATCCTTGCAGGCGAGTGCGAATGTAAGGGCGCAAGGGTTTAGGACCGCTTGCATGGGCGAAAGGGTTTAGAGGTTACAAGCAAGGACGTTTCAAGGGCGAAAAAATAACAACAATTCCCCGCCGTTGCAGGCGCCTGCAACAAATAACTGTTTTATATTTTACTTATCCTTGCAGGCGCGGACGCCTGCAAGGGCACAAGGGTTCAGTGAAGGAAAGCGCGGAAGGCTGCATGGGCGAAAAGGCTTAGTGCTTCCCTGCCGTTGCAGTTGTACTCGCATGCAACATTTTCCCGCCGTTACAGTTGTACTCGCATGCAATATTTCCCCGCCGTTGCAGGCGTCCTCGCCTGCAACGCATAGAAGGGTTTTGTATAAATCCTTGCAGGCGCGGACGCCTGCAAGGGCGAGAGGGTTTAGTGAAGGAAAGCGCGGAAGACTGCATGGGCGAAAGGGCTTAGTGATTCCCTGCCGTTCCAGTTGTACCCGCCTGCAATATTTCCCCGCCGTTGCAGGCGTCCTCGCCTGCAACGAATAGAAGGGTTTTGTATTTATCCTTGCAGGCGAGGACGCCTGCAAGGGCGGTTGGGTTAAGGGACGCCTGCATAGGCGAGAGTGTTCAGTGGTTGCAAGCACAGACGCCTGCAAGTGCGCAAGGGTTCAGGGACGCCTGCAAGGGCGGTTGGGTTCAAGGACGCCTGCATAGGCGAGAGTGTTCAGAGGTTGCAAGCACAGACGCCTGCAAGGGCGGTTGGGTTAAAGGCCGCCTGCAACGGCTAAAAAATGTATACAAGTATAGTATATAAAATATTTATTATTACCTGTAATAACAATATATATTTATACTATTTAAAAATAATATTATTACCATAATTCAATTATTTTAAGCATTCAGCCTATTCATTTCCCTTTGTACATCTTTTTCTTTAATGGAATCTCGTTTGTCATGTATTTTCTTTCCTTTGGCTAATGCAATTTCCATCTTCGCTAAACCTCTGTCATTAAAAAAAATTCGTAAAGGAATTAAGGTAAGTCCTTTTTCGGAGATTCGTTTTTTAATTTGAATTAATTCTTCCTTACTTAATAATAGTTTCCGGTGTCGGCGCACTTCATGATTGGTCCAAGAGCCTTGTGTATATTCGCTGATATGCATATCTCTTACGAATAATTCATTATGGGTAAAGGCACAAAATGCCTCACTAATCTGGGCTTTTCCAGCTCTCAGGCTTTTTACTTCAGTGCCCATTAACATTAGTCCTGCCACATATTTCTCTAAGAATTCATATTCATAACCGGCTTTACGATTACGAATTTCCTGAGGTCGAGGGGCTTTTTCCTTGCTCATTTTTGGGGAATAATGGAATGAAGTAAGGCATCGAAAGCGGATTTCCGAATAATTTTTTGGATTTGTTCTCCCGAAGCAATTTGATGACCATTGGCTTCTGCAATCCACGTACAGACTACTTCTCTACCGATAACTGATTTTAATGTAGCGGTTATGGTAACGATTGAACCGAGGGGTGCGGGATATTCATGTTGAATACTTAAAAAAGACCCCACTCCTTCTTCATCCTGTTCTGGTTCTCTCATTTCTAAGACAAACAAACGGCAAGCCCATTCCACATCTTTACCTAAGGCAAAAGTAGAATATACCGGATGTACTATTCCGGAATCAAATTCTGCGAGTTGATGGGATTTCACCTCAGTAATAAATATTTTCTGATCACCGGGTTGAAAAGGATTTTTCATTTCCTGCAAAGTTACGTATTCCTTCGGGGCATTGTGAATAAGAACACAGCACCAAATGCTACTAAAGAAACCAAACCGATAGAGGCCGCATAAGCAGCAGCAAGGAGTTCAGCCAGCCACCATCCTCCAATAGCAGAAACCAAAGCCCACAACGTTGCCTGTATCCATACCTGCTTAAGATTTCGGGCATACAATAAAGCAGTTTGTGCAGGAATCACCATTAACGCCACCACTAAGATGGCGCCTACTGCTTGAAAGGCAGCCACACACACCCATGAAACCAAAGCCATCAGCCATTGATGCCCCCAGACAGGAGAATAGCCTAACAACCGAGCTTGAATACTATCAAAACTTATTAAATTCCAATACCGATAAAAAGGAAGCAACGTAATGATGCAAAACAATACTACTGGGGTTAATACCCACAAAGCTTTGGGTCCTATAGGAGTATCCCCCAGGTAAAATTGCTCCAAAGGGATATAGGCCATCTCCCCGTATAGTAAACATTCGGCATCCAGATCTACTTGTCGTGCGTAATAACTGATCAATACTACGCCTAAGGCAAACATAGCGGTAAAGACCAATCCAGTTGCGGATTCTGAGGGTAGTTTTAGTTTTGATTGTAATCCTTGAATTAAAAAAGCTGCGAACCATCCGGCTGCTGCTGCCCCTGGCAAAAGCCAAAAACTATTTCGTCCTCCACTGATGCTATAAGCAAAAAAGATTCCGGGTAACACTGCGTGAGATATGGCATCGGCAGTTAAGGCTTGCCTGCGGATTACCAAAGTAGAGCCAGTTAATGCGCAAGCGATAGATGCAATGATTGCTACGGTTAGTATCCAAAGACTATCGTTCATCTTTTATTTAGCTTGAAAAATAATTCTTTTAGAATACCAGAACGCATACGATATAACCCAAAAGATGGCGAGGGATAGCACAATCCACGGGCCAGTTGGCATACCGGGAGATTGGAAAGAAATCCAAGTACCGGTTAAGGCTGCGAAGGCTGAGATAGCTGCTGCTCCGATCCAAAGACTCAGTAAGGAATTCACCCAAGGTCTGGCGATTAAAGCGGGTGCGATTAACAAAGCAGCAGCCAACACAATCCCTACAAATTGAACCGCCATCATCACTGCCAAACATATTCCAATTTCCAACCCACGTTCCAAACGATGGGTATTTATGCCTCTCATTTTTGCTTGATCTGGGTCGAACAACCACAATTGTAAAGCACTTACATTTGGAAGAATTCCCCCTACTATCAATAAGAAAATCCCTCCTGCCCACAACACTTCATGCCATTGTAAAGCAGCTGCACTTCCCAGTAAATATCTATCTAAACCTGCCTGCGTGGCGTTTTCAGTTTTTTGTAATAAAGACAACATAAAAACACCCAAGGCATATGCCCCTGAAATTAATACTGCCATTGCTCCATCTGATTTAATTCTAGGATGTTTTTGAAGAGGGGATAAAAGTCGCAGGGCAATCCATGCGGTGAATACTGCACCCATCAATAGGATTGATGTTTCTTTAATCCCAGTTATCATAAATGCTCCCACTAAACCTGGCAATAAAGCATGCGCAACCAAATCTCCGCTAAGGGCTTGGCGACGTAATAATAAGGGCACGCTTAAAATTCCAGCTAAGGTTGCAATGAATACTAATCCGATGGCTACCCCAATTAAAGAACTGTTCATGGAATTAATTCTTCGGGGGCGTTTGACTTTTGGAACAGGCTTATTCCGAATACTTGGGCTAACAAGTCTGGGTTCCAAACTTTAGCAGTTGGACCATTTGCTATCACCGTATTTTTCAATACAATTAGATGGTCAAAATAGAGAGGGATGGCAGACAAATCATGGTGCACCATTACCACTGTTTTACCTTGTTCCGCGACTGTTTTTAATACTTGAAACAAATGTGCCTCCGTTGGGGCGTCCACACCGGCGAAGGGTTCATCGAGTAATAGAACGGGAAGATTTAATGCCAGGGCTCTAGCGATGAAAACCCTTTGTTGTTGCCCGCCTGAAAGGGCTTGAATTTGACGATCGGCGAAATCTGTTAATCCTGTTAAAGCCAATGCCTGATGAACAGACTCTACTTGGCTTTGGGGTTTACGTTTATACCAAGGGGTTTGGATTGCTAAGGGCATTTCCACTACTTCTTTCACGGTTGCAGGGTAATCCCAATCAACCGTTTGGCGTTGGGCAACGTATGCCATTTGAGAGGGGAGAACTTGAGTCTCTATTGTTCCGGATGCAGGTTTTAACAAACCGCAGAGAATCTTCAATAGAGTTGATTTTCCTGAGCCATTGGGGCCAATGATTCCGGTAATTCCCCCTACTGGAATGGATCCACTCGCTTGGGTAAGGGCAACCACTTGCCGATATTGAAAATCTATGGAATTAAAAGAAAACAAATTCATGTTAAGGATTTGTTGCCTTGGTATTTAAGGCTTGGGAAATAGCCAAAACATTATAGCGAAACATCCCAAAATAGGATCCTTCAGGAGTGTTGTAATTTCCGGGAGCATCGGTATATAAGCTTTTCCCCCAAACCACTTTCCAGCCTTGGCTTTCTGCCCCGGCACGAACAGCTTCTAGGTTACGTGCAGATACAGCACTTTCGGTGAACAAAGCCGGTATTTGATGTGAGACCAAAAGATTGATCAAGGAATTTACTTCTTGGAGGCCAATATCTCCAGCGGTTGAAATTCCTTGTAGGCCTTTCACTTGCCAATGAAAGGCTCTACCAAAATATCCAAAGGCATCGTGCGCGGTTACCAGCCATCTACTTTGAACCGGAACTGTTTCTAATTGGCTTTGCGTCCATTGATGGAGCGAGGTGAGGCTATCTTTGAATTGGCGATAGTTTCTCCAGACCAAAGAATCCGAAAGGCCTGTTAAACGGGCAAGTGTATCTGGAAGACAATAAAAGGCATCTGCCCAAAGTAGCGGATCCATCCAGATATGCGGATCTGGGGTTTTGGCTTCGCCGTATAAGATTAATTGCTGAGGGGAAATACAATCACCGATTAGCAATACAGGTTTTTCTCTTTTAAAACTTCTTAACACTTCTTCCATTCTTCCTTCCAAATGAAGGCCATTCGCGATAACTAAATCGGCGGATCGGAGTTGGGCAAGTTCTTTAGGTCCGGGTTTAAATAAATGGGGATCTATTCCAGGGCCCATTAGAGATTTTACTTGGATAGTAGAATCTACTAATAATCGAATCCCATCCGCTAGAAAGGAAGTGGTAGTAACAATGGTGAAAGATTTGTTTTGCGGGTGTTCTGATTGACAGGCAATACAACCCCAAAAAACCAAGCAGAGCAAAAATATTCGCATTACGTAAAGGTAATATAAATTTTTTAATTTAGACTACTCTAAATTATTTTTTTACCCACTCTAAATAACCAATAAAAAATGGCTTACGGCGGGGCTTACTTGAATTTGTTTTTTATCTACTTTGAGTCGAATAGATTGGTCGAAGGGCAAAATTTCGAGTACTTGAATACGGGATCCGAGGGTAAGCCCTTGTTTGTTGAGGTATTGCAGAAAATCAGGGGTATGGTTCAACACTCCAGCCAATTCTCCTTTTTCGAGGGCTGCGAGAGAAGATAATAAACGAGTGGGGCGTTGCAGTATTTTTCCTTTTTCATCTGGTATGGGATCGCCGTGGGGGTCAAATTTAGGGCGGTCTAAAAACACATCTAGTTTTCGGATCAATTCATCTGATTCAATATGTTCTAATTGTTCAGCGATTTCATGAATTTCGTCCCAACTAAATTTTAGTTTTTCTACCAAGAACACTTCCCATAGTCGGTGTTTTCGGATAATTCCCATGGCTATTTTCCTACCTTCAGATGAAAGTTTTACGCCTTTGTAAGGTTGATGTTGAATCCATCCTTTTTCAGAAAGTTTCTTAATCATGTCCGTTACAGAGGCGGGTGTAGTTTTCAGTTCGTTAGCTAAATCGCTTGTACTTACGATAACATCGAGTTCAGAAAGTTTACAGATTGCCTTTAAATAATTTTGTTCGGTAGCGGTTTGTCCCATGATAATTGAGTATCTGCACTAGAAAAGGAGGTTAAAGATTCGGATTAACGGGGAGAAAAGCAAAACGAAGGTTTTGGAAAATGGGGAATACAGGAAGGTGTAGATAACTCAAGTTTTGTCGCAACGCCTCCTTTTCCTACTTTTGTGGCAAACTTTATTTCCTTATTTACTTCAAACATGAATATTACCGCACAAGATGTGAACAAGCTCAGACAACAAACTGGAGCTGGAATGATGGATTGCAAAAAAGC
>Ga0114981_10001004_pt1 | contig 18654 bp, 13 predicted proteins | sample S_140806_MF_Meta_FD_87028 | JGI IMG/M metagenome (GOLD analysis project Ga0114981, IMG submission 87028) | Freshwater microbial communities from Lake Simoncouche, Canada to study carbon cycling - S_140806_MF_MetaG | ecosystem: Environmental > Aquatic > Freshwater > Lake | place: Lake...
ATCGGCAATAGTGACTGGGTAATACTCCCCAATAACTGAGATGGTACTTTCAAATTTATTCTCAAGAATTTCCAAAAATTCATCGTTATCGTCAGATATGTCTTCAAATCTAACAATAGAACTTCCATCATTAAATTCAATGTACATAGAAATATTGTAATAGGCGAAGGTTATGCGTCCGTCAGTGATTTTGCCCCATACAGCTTGCCCAAATGTAATTTGACTGATCGAATCCTTAGTAAAATATGAACATTCCTTTTCATTATTGTGCTTTTCCATAATTATGATGCCATCCTGGCAAAATAACCAGTGCTCACTGGGCAAACTCTCATCTGGTCGTAATGTGTGACTGAGATAAAAAATTGGCGCTACATATTTTTCATCGAGAAATAAATGATCGTAGTACTCTAAATGACGAACGACGTTGGCTCTCGGGCCACTTCCTTTGTCTAGAAATGAACCGCGCAGTCCCTCGGACCAGAATATTAAATTCTGGTCCTGGCCAAGATTTTGAAGATTTGTTAGGTTATCTAATTTATTTTGGACTAACGTCATACGGCTATCTAAATCCTCACCTGGAAAAGTGTTTTTCATATATCGAGGAAGCAGTATGCTTAAATTCTCTACTTGAGGAGAATCAACGAAAATTTCCCTGTTAAAATAAGCGTTTATGTCATCCATGGAGCTTTCTGCAAGTGCCCAATCAAGCGCGGAAAGAAAAGTTTCAGATTTAACTTCAATCTCTTGTCTACAAATGAAAAAGATAACAGTCAGATTGAATATAGCCGCAATTGAACCAATGAACTCTGTTGGATCGTAATCATCTCCCCAAACTCTTGACACTAAATCATTTATTTGTAATCGATAAGATTCAGAATCTTGATCGGGAGCTGGCTCTGTCCAATTACTTCTGCCGATAATTTCTTCAAACTCTGGATAAACTATTTTCCAAGCGTCATCATAACTACATAAGTCAGCATTTTTTAATTTAGAGTTAAATTTTAAATCTTGAATTTTATGCTTAGCACCTGTGATTGCACCTTGCACTTTATTCTTAAGACTTCCCATTAGTGCCTCCTAACTGAAGTTAGTAGTCTTTTTATATCTGAACATTACGCCTAAGTTTGCGGGCTGTATCTGCTGCATTTCTAAATAAACGTTCTCCAAGTTTGACAGTGCTGAAACGAGTCCTAATCTTATTCACAACCAACACCATCACCATCTCGATCTAACCTGTGTGGGTCACCACCTATTCTGTAAACAGGTGCCAGACCCATGGCTCTAATATTTCCACAATCTAAATCTGGTGGAAAGGGTGGGATACAGCCTTTGTAATTTGGATCGCAATTACCATCACCAGGCACTATTAAAACTTGAGAATCACTATCAATTGAAGATCCCGTAGAGATGCCAGCGCTTGGGTTGAGTACTGCGCTTACACACGCACCCCAGAGGCCAACTTTATTAGCTTGAGCCTCTTCTGCTGCCAGTAATAGCTCTGCAGCATACTTACCCTTTACTTCTTGGTAAAAGTAAGGTGCAGCTGCGCCCCTCTTGACTAGCTCAAGATTTACATGCAGATTGTTATAAAACAAATACCTAAGCTCTCGATCGTACTGATCTTTATCATCACTCACAGAATCTTTCCGAATACTCAAGGCTGAATTTCCAGCCTCTCCTTTGAAACTAGAAGCCGTTCTAGTTTCTGATACTTCTAGAATCGAGACTAATTCAAGCTTTGCCTCTTGAGCGTAGCACTCACCTTCAGTTAACTCTGGGGTATCTATTTGCAATAAGCGTATCGTGCGGCCATCTTGCAGAACTAAGGTATCGCCATCTATAACTTCTCTTAATTGCAGTTGGGAGTTTGCACACCCAGCTAGTAGTAACGGCATTAAAATGATTGCTGCAACAAATGAAGTTTTAAACTTTATCACTCTACTCTAGACCATTCCAATTAACTGTTTCTACTAAGTCACTTGCACACTCATTATTAGGTGAATTTGATATAAGCAATATACCAAAATTAGTTTGTTCGTCAGGGCCATACCAGGTTAGAGTATTTGCAAATAACCCACGATCAAATGCTTTTAAAATATCCATTACATTATTAAAAATCCAAACGCCACACTCTCCGTCGTCGGATAAAACTACTCCTAAAGAGTTACTACCAGTTATATCGTTGAAGGGGTCCATGCTCCAACTCAAATTACTGTTTTGATTTAAGCGATTTAAAATTACTTCTGTAATTTCAGATTCCAAATACTCATCACCGCTAGAGTCTGATTCAGATGTACCGTTTGCATCAGACTCATCCAACGAAAATCCTTGGTTTTCACAATCCGCTTCAGAAAACTGGATAGCGTATTCCCCGCTTGCATAATAGTGAGACATTACAGCCTCATCTTCTACGCCATTGTTGGTAGCGCGAGCATCAACGTAGGCCTGATATTCAGAAAAATAATTGCCCTTTAGAACTTCACAAGGGTGTTGCTCAGAACTATTGCCGCTGTAGGTACCGCCAGAGCTACACCCTGTTGTAAGAGTGAAAGCCAATATTGAAATTACAGCAAATTTTTTAACGCGCACTTGTTATGCATTTATAGTAGGTATTAAACACATCACTTAAACTCCGCGCTTATAGTCTTGAACTTTATCTCTAATTGTTTTTTCATAGCTTGAACGAGCAATTTCCTTTTCTTCGTCACTTCTTTTTAGAATTAAAATATCTTCTTGTTGTAGGGGGCCTGTAATGTCCATTCTCACCACAATATCAAGGGGCAGGCGAGTTGACTCCCCATAACTATCAGCAAAGGTAGTTTCATTATTTGGAACTTTTGAAATCAGACGGTTTGGAGTAATAAAGATGGTTTTTGCCCGATCATGATGGCCAGTTTGTCTTCCGCTCTCAGAGAATGCCAGCTGGCTCAGTGGTGTACGGGGTTTGTCACTGTTTCCCATTGAGATTGCCAGAAAATCATCCCAAGCAAGTTTTTTGTTCATTTCTAAATCAAAATCTTCTGGCTGGAATGTGTCCAAGATATCCGTTCGATTCTCTCTAACGGTCGGCCGTTTTTCTGCAATTGATTCAATTTGGACTATTTTCATCAGAGGAATGAGTTGTTTCTTTGCAACTGATTTGAGCAATTCCGAGCTTGTTATTTTCTCCCTCAGAACAGCTCTTGGTCCACCCGGTGATAGAGCAATATCCGCATCCAAAATTTCAACATTCAATCGATCACTACTCATCCCCATCATTTCGCCAGCTGACATAACTTGATCTTCAAACACCTTAGAGCGCCACCCTCTAGTTAAATACCTCTCAGCAGCGTCACGTCTTAACTTAATTGAAGAAGCCGCATCATTCTCTTGGGCTTGTGCAATTCGTAATGCAAAAGGAAAATCGTCCTGTGGAATATCACTCAAAGTATTAACCAACCATTTTTCGTCAACTTCCCATGGTTTATGTAAAGCATTACCCAGGATCTCTAGCCAATCTCTAACCTGTGGGTAAAGTACATTAAGTCGAGCTTGTTCCGTCCGGTAGTGTTGAACACTTTTAGAGATTTCCTCTAACTTCCAGAGTGAAATGGTTACGCTTCTTTCAAATTTAGACCAATCTCTATAGTATTGAATCAGCAACGAAATCGACGTAAATAACAATAAGAACAAAGAAATAAAAATTATTTGCCATTTATTGGGAAAGCTTTCGGAATTAACGATCCTAGATAACTCTGTGAACTCTGGGTAGTTTTCTGAAATTTCTGGCAAATAAAAGAAAAGGGATCCTAGGGCAAGTACAAGCGACCAATTGAAAAGTAAACTCCTATGAAAACGCTTTCGAATTTCTTCTAATGCGCCAGGTTTTGGGATATCTAACTTATCTATAAAATCCTGATATCCATTCAATCTATCTTGAACTTCTGACTTATTATTGGACATGCGATTTAGAACTTTCCATAGGAAAGATCCTTTTTGCTCAGAAACCCATCGGTGAAGTGCATCTGTTGAATCTTCTTGTTTCTTGATTTGTTCGCTTAGTAAAACTGCTTCATCAGCCAGTGATTGACGTAGTACAAGTAACTTATCAATTTCGGCTTGATAATCGATATCTGGAACTACTTCCTGGATTGCAGGAGATTTCTCGATCACTTCAATCTCAACGCTGGCTGGATCTTTCTCCAAAGAAGTGTCGACTTCTATTTGTAAATCATTGTTTGTGGCAACATTTGCGGCAACTGATATTTCCTCAGCCAGGTCATGCGATATTTGATCGTCAATATCCTTTAATGCCTGACCAGAGGAAGTAACTTGACCCTCATCTGATGACTCTAATTCACTAACTTTTTTATCCATTGGCGACCTCTTGAACTTCTGAACTAGAAAACGCTAACTTGTTTTGGTATTCTGCAATTTTTGAATCAATTTCCACTGTTTTAGTTAGGTTCAGGTCAATCTTTGATTTAATTTCCGAGAGTTTATTGGTACTTGCAGCCAATATTGATTCAGATTCCTCTAAATTCTCCCAACTAATTGAATTAATACCTGTTTCACTCTTAATTTCATCACTCACCTCAAATTTATCCGTGGGATTCTGAATCACCTGAGACACTCGAGCAAAAATTGGAACCCGATCATCTTGAGGGACTAATTCAAATCGCGTTAGGTCTGATCCATCTAACATTCCGAAAACTAAACGGCGAATATCCTTCCATAAATTTACGGATGACTTTGTTAATTGTTTTAAAAATGGGGTAACGAGCGCTTTCTTGGCTGCGCTCTCGGCTTGCACCAGAGTTTCTAATTCCTTTAACAGCAATTTGTCTCTTGAATCCATAGCATCATCCTGAGAAATGCCAACAGTTGCTCGTCCTTCCTCGCCTTGGAATGTTCGAGTCAGCTTCCTGCCGATTAAACGTCTAAACCAAATCCACATCCACCAAGGAATAACCTTGAATTTATCCCAACTAAAAATTAAGAAGCCTTTAATCTGAGTCCACTCAAACCATTTTTCTTTTTCAGGCACTTCTCCATCGCTGAGTTTATTAAAGCTTAAGCAACTACTTTCTAGCTTAAAAACAATATCTACCATCCAATTTATGTAAGCTTCTGCATTTTGGTCATCCAAAACAAAAGTGTCTTTAATTATTACGCCAGTATGAGGATTAAAGAAATCTGAATTTGGATCTGCAATTTCATTTAATACTTGAGCCGTGATACGTCTTGAGATTCCATCAGTTAAAATCGCATTCACAAAAACTCGAGATACCCAAAATTGACCACGCTGAGAGCTTTCTCGCTCCAAAATATCAAATGGACTTTTAGCTACACCACTCCACAGGCCACCAATACTTGCAGCGTGCATAGCTGCGAATTTAGAAAATTTTTTGTCACTTCTTACAAAAGCATCACCAGACCATGGTGACGACCTGTCCTCAGGTGAAGCAATAACATTCACATCCCAAGTTTCTTCCGCCGCTAGCTTGAATTCTCCTGCGTGCATTTGTGAAGGAGCAATGATCAAATTTGCTTTAAATAAGTTTGTTTTAAACTTTTTGTCACCGTCTCTTGCGCTAGGTAGTGGCAAAGTCCACTCTACATAATTTGCCAGCGTTATTAAACTCCTCTTTTGCTGCTCGTCCTGGGCAAGTGAATCATTTAATACCCTGACTGCAACTAAACGTACTTGTTCAAACTCGCCTCTTGCTAATTGATCGAATAAATCTACTTCAATAGTTTCTACTACACCATCTTTATTTTTTCCACAGACGAGTGACTTAATATTCGCTGGCTGTAACTCTATTTCTTCTATATTTTCTGGAAATACCCACAAAGCATGATTAATCAATCCATCTTCTGTCCATTTTTTCATTTCTACAAAGACTGAATCGTATAACTCCCTACTTGGGAAAAGTACAATCGATACTTTTCCCTCGTTCCAAAGTGACTTCATGAATTTAAACGCCACTTCTTTCTGCGCGCATAGCGCTTATCGCAGATTTTAAACAATTAATTGCTTCTAATACTTCTTCGCGAATTTCCCAGGTAATTGGGTAAGAGCGAACATCTTCACCAGGAGTTACTCTGACAACATCTTCGGCGTGCTCTTGCGCTTGTTCGTTTAAGTAATTCAAGATTACCTCTTTACGTTCTTCAATTGAAGCGCTTGCACTTCCAGCCCGTTCTGGCAATGGCACTGGTGCTAAATTGTCTGAAAGCGTTCCTGTCTGAACCCATTTAGTTAGTTCAGGACAAATCTCATCAGACTTAAACCCAAGATCCATTAATCGATGGTAAGAAACCAAGGGATTTAATGAGCCCTCTGCATTACACAAAATAATTGCTATAGACATTGATTTCAGTAAAGTTCCTGGGTAATCAAAAGGTGGCGTGAAGCCCTTATGCATTAGTGGATGAGGAAAATTAGCTTTCTTATTTCCAGGTCCAGTCCAGACTGATATTTCTGGGCCACGCATAATGTCATCTGTCTTTGCCTCCAATTGGCCAAGAATTTTTGCTACATACCAGCCACGAAGAATTGATGCTGCAACCTCTGGGGCCGCAGGTGTGCTTTCCCGAAGCGTTCTAGCCCGGCGCCACTTTAAAAACGCTTCACGCTTTTCTGGTTCATTTCTACTTGCCAACCACTGTTGTGCAATTGGCTGCACTAAAGAATCCATAACCATTGGCTGGTAAGGGAATTTTTGCAGAGAGAAAATGTCAATATTTTGAGCGTTACTCTCGCGGAACCATCCATCAGAAGTTTTGTCGGTCCACATGTCATATTTAAGTAAAGTCTCCTTGATTGCTTTGTAGAGATCGCTGCCAACTGGGAATGGGATCGCACTCACAACCGAACGCCTTTCGCCAAGCGATTTTCCATGTACAGTCATCAATAACCCTGCATTTAGCTTTATCAGTGGCTCACTTGCAGCAACAGCTGCATCAAATTGCTCCCTAAACTTTCGGATACGTTCAGAAGTTTCCCCTCGATCTTTTCTTGTTTCAGACAAGTAAGATGCCATATCTTCGTTTAAGTAACCATAAAATGACGTGCCTTTGCGCTCCATCCACTTTAACGCCCGTTGCAGATACACGTTTGGATTAGAGCTAAAATCAAATTGAGCACTTTGTGCAGCCTGAGAACTATCTTTTCTTGAGCTCTTTGATGCTGGTATCCATTCCTGCATAACATCAAACAATGCCCAGGTGTTATCTGCTTCAAGTTCAGTAAGTTCCAGGGAACCCATCAGTACTTCATCAATTACAACTGTAAATGCATTGCCTTGACGGTCCTCTCTTACCGAACGTCTAATTTGCTCTGTGAATTCGGATGGAAATTGTTCAATATCAATCATTAAGCGTTCATTTGGCGCTGGATTGAATCTCTTTGGAACATAAGGGGATTCAAAAGTTGGCCAACCTTGGTAGGCATTGTCTCTTCCATCAAGTTCTTGTGGCTCAAGTGCCCTAGTAAGCAAAGCCTTTTCACCACCAGAGACTGCAACTCGAAGTGAAGATATATAGTTCTTTGATAAATCCCTCATCAATTCAGACGAAAGTTCTCGCAAATCAGATTCAGCTCGCCAACCTAGAGCATTCTTGCATTGATCGGCAGCACCCTGGACTGCAGGGTGATCGGGACGTAAGGATTCCTGACCTTGAGCTTTTCTTAGCTCTTGACCAACATAATTTCCAACTTCTGCTGCATATCTTTTGTATGTATTGCTCTCTGAAATCAACTCATCGGCAACAACATTTAATTTCACCTCTAGGCGCTGCAACAATTCAACTGTGACTTTTAAACCCTGCTGCGAAATATATCGTGCAACTACTTTTAAAATATGAGTTGATTGAGCAGTAACCCAAGCTCGTGCCTTCGCATTTCTTAAATTAGTCTCTTCATCTAACGCTCGCTCAACATATACTTGATAAAAATTCATCAATTTTTCATGCCAGCTAGAAAGTGATTGACCGCCAGATTTATCTAATCCTTGTTGCGCATCTGAAAGTATTTGGTTTGTGAAGGATGCGTAAAGTAGATCCCTTGATTCAATTGGCCTAAGTGAATCAATTACATCGTTACTATGCTCAGTTTCCTCGTTTAATTTCAGATCTTTAATAAAATCAAGTACGCAAGCGTCGGCTTTGAATGAGATCCATTCATCCTGAGTTTTTACTTTGAACTCAGGATCCTCCGCCTTGTGAATATAAAGCATGCGATCTATCGCTGAACGAGCCAACCGCTCCTGGGCGTACTGCATAAATCTGTCTTTGCCCAAACTCACGCGGCCAAAACCAAGAGAAGAAAATGGCGGTGCCTGTCTATTTTCAACTTTCAACCGGGACAAGTCTGGAAGCTGATTTGCATCTACTGCTTCCTGATCTCGGTTTGCAATTGCATATGCCAACATGTCATCTTGAACTTTGTCATCAGTCACCCAAGTGGAAAGACTGGCAGCAACCGCAAGATAAACAGCAGGTTGATCATCAAAATCTACTTTTGAATTTTGTCTTCCAACTACGTAAGTAAATGCCGGGCCTACGCTGTATTCAATCGCATGAGAAGGTGAAACTAATCCCTGACTCTTATAAAGAGCAGAAGTGCTTGCGGTGGGTGATTCAGCCCAAAGTCCAGCCATTGCTTCGCTCATAGCTGCTAACGCATTTGGCTCAACGCCACCTTTTCCATCAATCTTCGAAAATACATCAGGTGCATAAAGAATTGAAAATATCTGATGCACCCATGTTGAACTTGGCGCAGCACTTTTAATTGCTTCAGTTACATCTAGATACTGTCCCGCTCCTGAACCGCCTGCAATAGATGAAACTACAATCACGATTGGGTCTGTTACGCCAGCTCCCTCTTTAGTACCAAACAAGGCACCAATAGAATCTAACTGTCCACGAGATTCAGCTGAATTCATTCTAGAAATTGCAGCCGCTGCTGCTTGTCTAACCTCTGATAATTTTGCTAAAACAATGGTTCTGCCAATTGCCCGGTACTGACCAGCGCCTAGGCCAATAGGAATCTTTACTTCTTCTGGTGAAGGTAAAGGTTTTTCAACATCCGGCATTAATTCAGATGGAATTTTTCCAGGAAGTGCGACAGCTCCATAAGCTTGTTTATAAGCAGTTCCAGTTGTTACTAAGCCTTGGTAATTATCTGCAGGTAAAAATGGAGCTGGGAAACTTGCACCATCTTGATTAGTCGGGCTATCAACATGCAACATCTGCCAAGCCTTCGGCCACCCACCACGCCAGCCTCGCTGTACCAATTCTAATTCGAGGGCTTGTCTAAGTGCTCGCAGCGTTTTGCCGCCAGATCCACCAACACCTACCAATAAAAAGGGTCTTAACATTTATTTGCCTCTCGGAATTTGAGTATGGGTGCAGTGTGCACTACTACACACGCTTTCCGCCAGGTGGTGGAGGTGGGAATGATCCGCCTGATCCAGGTGGTGGAGGTGGGAATGATCCGCCTGATCCAGGTGGTGGAGGTGGAGTAAATGAAATTTCAGAATTGGATTGAAGTATTTGATTATTAGACGAGCTTTTATCTTTTTTCTTGAACCCATTTTTCACAGATTTATTCTGTTTTTTAGCTAGTTCAGCTTCAACTTTTGGAATTAAAGAAACTATTTGATTCCAAACACCTGGCGTAGTTGAAACTTTCATAAATCGATCCATAAATTGATTTTTGTTAGCAAGGTTATTTCGCTTATAAATTACTAGGTTTCCTGGAATGGTGGTTGCTGAACCAAGGGACATTAAATCCTTATCCAAAACCTCAATCGCCCAAACTGAATCAATATTTCCACGAATTGGGGCAATAGATCCATGGGCAAATCTTGAATTCAATGATGCTGGCGGTGCGACCATTGTTACTAAACGAGCACCCTCTCTTGCTTTCATTTCAAACCAAGGTGGTGGGAATACTAATTTCGAAACTTTTGCACTTAGATCACCAATAACTTCAGAATACCTTCTTGAGTCTGGTTTATCTGGAATGTACTTATAATCCTCTGGTTTAGGAGTTAAGGCAGAGCCATCAGATGCGAGAATTCCTTTCAATGAATCTACTTTGATGGGCCAGCTTGCGCGCTGAACATTTTGCCCAAGAGCTATTTTTGTGGTTGCCCAGGTCAACAAATAAATAAGAGTAAGCGGTAGTGCAATTCCAAGAAATAGCAGTAACGCTTTAATTAAGTCCTCGCCAGCTTTTGGTCTTAAGGTATCAAACTCAAGAGGAGCATTAAGTGTGAATTGTTTGCCAACTTCAGAATCTGAGTAATAGACCACAGGTAATTCAGCTTGGACTTGAGCATCGGCAGGTGTGCTATTTTTTACTGCAAAACCAACTTTCTTAGTTTCACCTTGCGACAGTGATAAACATTCAGCCGAGTCCAACCCGACCGGTTTAATCCATTCGTATGTAGCAGTTCTATCAATAACATCATTTACATAGGTTGGTTTATCGACGATACATACTTTGCCATTGCCTGATTTCGGTCCGTTAAAAACCGCCGAACCCTCCGCCGTGCCTTTACTACCATTGATTGGAGTATCAAATTTGACTGGTGATTGAGCTAATGAAGGGTAATTGTCTGGCAGCCGTACATCTAAGATTCTTGAAATACTTACCGGTGCAAGCGCGATGCCAGATTTGGTGGATACTGCCAAAGTTACCCGTAGTTCAATCTGCCCTTGATTCGGAGAAGCAGTGAAGTTCTCTAGTTCAAACTTATTTCCTGCCAATGCGGCTGTACGTTTTGGATTAGTCCTACCGCTACCCAAAATTTCTTGTACCGAAATTGTCGCGCTTGAGTATGCGGCGAGATTCACTGATTGGCCAGAAAATTCAGAGACAATCTCACCCGAAACTTTTCCAGCGATACCAGCTATCAACTCTCCTTCATCTAACTTCAAATCAAGGCCACTAAATAGCACTAATTCATTTGAGCTACCGTCTTTAAATGCAAAGTTCCAAGTGCCATACATTGAAGGTTTTACTGGAACCGTGATTTGGGTCGCTCCGGCAGATGTAATTACAGTGGCATCTGAACCTGCAGTAATAACTGCTCCATTGGGACTGGTCAATTTCCAATTCGGTGAGGTGGTGATAATTCTAAATCGAGCTATTCCAGCTTCGATTAAGAAATTAGCTGGATTGCCTGCGGATAATTCACCTCGAGTTCCCCCGGCTGTATATGAGCCTAATTTTAAGAATTGAAATGCAAGTGCAATTGGATCTTCAGCTTCTAAAAGTGCTCCAGCAGCATAATTTGCAGGAATGGGATTCTGGCCACACGTTTGTTGCTCTGCGGTTCCTAAATTAATTGAACCGGCTCCCTCAACAATTGGGAGCAGTAAGTCCATGGCTTGCTCCATGTTTTCGCGTCGATCACCTGATTGCCTTGCCAAATCTTTCTCGTTCTTTAATAAAACTCCCAATACTGTCACTTTTGCTTGGCGCAAAGAATTCGACGTATTGTTACAAAGTGATTGAAAAGCTTCGATATTTTTTTGATTTGCTTGCACTGGTTTTTCTCCAGGAGCGCCGGTCGATAAATCCAAACCACCATCTGTGAGCCAAATTAACGCTTGACAAGCATTACTTTTTTTTCTCTGGTTACTAAGCTCAGTGGCTGCGCTCTCAACTCCAAGCTGCCAATTGGTACTTTGGCCTTTATTGCTTTCGCTAACTTTGCGTTCTAAATCTGTGGCTGCACTTTCAATTGATTTGGGATCTACAGTGGACCAATTTTTCCAAGTCTTGTACTTATCCCCAAAAAAACCAACGGCATATTGCACTTTAAGGCCTTCGCGGAGAGTACTTAGTTGGATCAAGCTAGATTTTAAGATCTCAGCACGCTTATTTTCACTATCTGTATCTTTTAAACTTGCAGACTCATCGATTAAGTAAAAAACATCTAGCGCATCTTTTGAGTTTAAACATCTAGCTAAATCATCAAAAGCTCTCTTTCCAACTGTCGAAAGTTCAGTTGAGGAGCCTGCTTGAGAATTGCCTACTAACACTCCGAAAGTTAAGAAAAACGAGATAAGTGTTACCAATACCTTCTTTATCATCTAGGAGTCAAATCGCTCAGCTAATAACGTTGATAATATTCTTGCAATAGCATTTATGTGAGGTAGGGCCACTAAGAAAGATGCCCCAGTGAGAATTCGTAAAATCAGCGAGTACTTCGATCTGGCAATAAACCAAGGGTCAGATTTTGTCTTTTTTCGTTGATCAATACTGTCCCAACCCATGCAAAGTCCAACAGCTAATGGTGTGGCTAAATAACCCAGAAGGTAAATTGATAGATTTTGCCCAGATGATCCGGCCATCAGAGTAATCAAAATACTTAAAATTATTAATGTTACTGCCAAAATTAAGGGCAGGAGCGAAGCTTTTTTTGGTTCTCCAATTGGCTGGGTGATTCTTGGGGCTGGATTGCTGCTGCCAAAAATATTGCCAGATTTTGGTGGAAATGCTGTCACAATTTAAATCCTGGATTTGGATTATTGGGTTGCTTATATAAGGGGGAATTTTTCTCTTGACCTAAAATTCCACAGATCAAAAGTCCAATTGTTGAAATCCAAATTATTATGCTAACGGCCACGGGCATTTGCATGGCTGGTATAACTAAGAATTGAATCCCATTCAGTGCCATCGATGCTAAAGCCACCCATGTCCAGGTTCGCCAACCTGGCACGGTTCTATAACTATAAAATCCTGCAACCCCGCATAGAAGAGCAGAAATTAACAAAAGGAAAATCACACGCAAAAACACTCGACTTGGATCTTGACACAAATACCAAGGAATAGCATACCCTGCCGCAAAGGCACCAAAAATTATTACGGGCGGTACCCAAACCTGTGGCCTACGAGGGTAGTTGGTTGTAGTCAATGGTTGATTAAATGAAAAATTTCCACTTGATGGTGGTAAGGGTGGCAGGCTCACTTCATCTCCATTCTCAGGTTATTCTCACGACATAATTACATACGAGGTGAGGTTTTACAACACTTTTTACCTAAATTTTCCTATTCAGCACACCTGTTGGGGTTAAACCGCATCACACATCTTGGTAAGCAACGTGGATAATACAATCTGATTTTGGTCGACTCCATCAATACCTAAATAGTTTGCTTCAAATTCAATTCCATAGACATCAAATTGAATAAGTGCAATCACTTCCATACCATCGTAAGTAATTCCACCACTTAGCTCAACAACTGTTCCACCTGATTCTGAAATAAAATCACTCCAAATTGGACCGGACATAAACGCATCAGCCATTTCGCCCAAAGTCGTATCTGAACATTCATTTATTGATCCATTTTTTACCACACTCACGCCAGGAGTCTCTAGATCAAAATCTGAAAGATTTTCAATAATGGAAGTGGCATTATCAACATCTGATTGTGAACAACCTGCAATCAATCCAGTTGATAAAATTAAAGAGATTAAAACAACAAATTTTTTCATACCTGACTTAAAGCCCTTTTAATAATCACCTTACCGAAATATCCTGCACCGAAGAAAATACATTGCAGCAAATACCAAAAGCTTTCTGCGGGTTTCAAAGTTACTGCCTGGATGTCATTGAAAGCTTTTTTGATAATAACCTTTGAAAAGTATCCAGAACCAAAAAATACCCAAGAAAGTACATACCAAAAACTTTCAGCTGCTGTTAACTTGCAGGCACTTAATTCAGATAGAGCTTTTTTGGTTGGAATCTTGCCAAAGTAACCGTATCCAAAAGAAATACATTGCAAGATATACCAAATAGATTCGGCTTTGGTTAACTTGCCCATCCCGGCTTCGGTTAGCGCTTTCTTTTTAGGCACCTTAGCAAGATAACCATAACCAAATGAAATACATTGCAGGATGTACCAAAACTTCTCTGCCGAAGTTGGGACTACTTTGGTCTTAATGATTGTGCTCATAGGATCTCCTAAATTTTTGTAATTTTTTTACAACTCTTAGATACTAACCAAATATTTGAGTTTGTACTAGAGCTACCATAGAAAAATGCAAGTACTCCCTCACCCCCATAACTTCCTTTATCTATTGCTAGTAGCTGTTCATTAACACCTAGTTCAATAGCGCACTTGCCATATGCAGCTGCGATCGTTGAAATTTCAATTGGAGTTGGGCTTAATTTAATTTTGGATTTAATCTCAGTCAATTGGGTTTCATAATCTAGCCCAGTTGAGTATAAATATTTATTTTTAGCTGGCTCAATAACTTCAAATTGATCACTACTACTTCCTGAATTAGTTGACCCACTTGCGCTACCAGAATTATTAGAAGGTAAATTATTATCAGTTTGATCGGCTGGAGATGGCTTTGCAATTGCGATCTCCAGCTCTGATTTACTATTTGTTGAGCTTTGGTTGATGACAAAGCCAATACCAGCAACAGCTACTAGGAATGCTGCTGCAAGTTGAAATTGTCTCTGAAAGCGAGCATAGACTGATGCATGTTTTTTGGCACGATCTGCCTTCATCACTTCGATATGTTGGAGGATCAACTTCTCATGTCGCTTTAATTCAATCTCACTCATTTGCTTGCTTTTTGGAAGGTCGCGAAATAGATCTTCGACGAAATCATCTTTTTCCGACATTTTTGACCTCCAGGTAGTTAGACGCTCTAAACATATTTTTGGTTCCCATCTCTGGGGTCAAGCTCTCGCAAAACCTCAGCGAGTGCAGCTTTGCCCCGACTAATCCGGCTCTTGACGGTATTGGCTGGGATTCCCAGGATTTTTGCAGACTCTTCAATAGAGAAGCCATCAAGCCAAACTAGCGCCACTGCCTCGGCTTGCTCCTTAGGAATTTTTAAGAGGGCAGCCTTAACCGTTAACTCATTAGCACTGACCTCAGCAAACTCCTTTGTTTGATCAGCCCTACTTTCAACAGTGGAAAGCTCTTCATTTAAATAACTTCGCTTGCTCTCTCTCCTAATTAAATCTAGATAAGTATTGTTCACCACCTGATATGCCCATGTTGAAACCTTTGAATCATGCTTAAAAGAATCAGCCTTATTGATAATTTTTATCCAAAACTCCTGCAAAGCCTCATCGGCTAAATTCTTATCTGAAAATCTTCCGCGGGCAATTGCTGCTAATTTAGGTAGTAATAAAATAGCCATTGCGCCAAGTGCGTCAAGATCACCTGCTTGATAGAGCTTCATCAGCTCCTCTTCATTTAGCCCTTCATACTTCAAAAGGCCCCACCCCTAGCTCTCACACAGATAAGGGTAGTGGCAGGGTAAATAAAAGAGCCCCCGCGGAAGGGTGGACGGGGGCTCTAGTTTTCTTACTGAGTTGTCTTTTAGAAAGTTCCCACTTCAGATGCGATGAAGGAGACTACGAAAGGCTTGGATACAACTACCTTTTGGGTGCCAGATTTTAGGACTCTGATTCGATAGGTCTTGTCATGATCACACCATGCTGGTGCTGAACCAAACTCATCTGTGCAGTATGGATCTACTTGAAACTTAGCAACTCCCACCGTATTGGTTCGAGTTGCAAGCTCCTCTGACCAAGTTTGTAAATAAACATCATATGTCTCAAGAATTACTCGGCGACCTGTTCCAACTGGGGAAATAGTTACCTGCAAACTTGGCATATCAGTGGCAATATCGTAATCATCCTCTGAAAAATCACGATGACCTTTATCAGCGCCATCCTCCCAAGACCAAGTAATAGTTTGCTGAGGCTTTGGTGTGCCAAGTGCATTTGCAGCCGGGGTAATCACAAAACTTCCCAGCGCTACTGTTAGAACTGCAACTAAAAACTTCTTCATTTTTACTCCTCTTAATTTCTAATGCTGGGTCAGTTCTGGCCCAGATACCTATAAGACGTTGAAATCAAATGATTGGTTCCATCAGCTAAACCGATCTCTAAGGGTGATCTCTGCACTTTTATATATCAATACAGCTGCTGGGAACCTACACTTGACCTATGGCGTCTAACTCTTGACACCTTTATTTCAAGAGTTTGCACAAAATTGGAGTATGTAATGCGAATAGATCTAAGTAACTCTGCCGGTAGGAGATTTACTGCCCTTTTGCTTGCAACTACTTTAATTTCAACAGTATTCAGCTCAGTGGCCCAGGCGGTTACTAATGGGGATTTAGTAGCAGATCCAAAATCAGATGCTCCGTATGTAGTTTCAATTTGGACTTCAGCGAAGAGTAACGACTACAAAGATGCTGAGTTCATTTGTACTGGAACCTTGATCGGGCCTCAGGTTGTACTAACAGCTGCCCACTGCACAACTTTGACCACACCTTATTTTGTTAAAGTTGGAGCAGAGGCCCTAAATGATAACTCAACCTTTACTGCAGTAAGCGGGGTTTGGACTAGTCCAAGATATAACTCAAAAACTTATGCTAATGATATTGGATTGCTTAAGTTAGTAGATAGATTTGAAAATATTGAGTTTCCTAGCCTTGCCAGTTCGATCACGGCAAAATCAATTAATAAGTTTAGTAGATTAAAAATCTTTGGTTGGGGACTAGACCAAGAGGATAATATTGCCGATCTTTTACGCACCTCCAATTTATCTCTTCAAGATGTGCTGGCAGCTAAAAGTTATGGAAAAGCTTTTAACCCAGCGACCATGCTGGCAGCTGGCAGAAAAATTGCGTCTGAAAATATTTGGTCAGGTGCTTGTAATGGTGACTCTGGTGGGCCACTACTTTCAAACATTAATGGCATAAATGTAATTGTTGGAGTTACAAGTTGGGGTGCAAAAAAATGCTTACCAAACAAGCCAAGTATTTTTTCAAGAGTAAGTTACTACGAAAAGGATATTAGAAGAGGCATAAAAGAGGTCGAAGCGCAATCAGTGGTTGTAAATAGAACTGCTCCTATTGCAACAATTGAACCAACATTAATTGGGCAGGCAAAGCCTGGCGAAGTTCTTAAATGCTCCCCTGGAGTTTGGAAAAATGCTGTTTCTATTCAAACCTCTTGGCTATCACCATCTAGATTAGTTGGATCGACTAAAACTGAAATTACAGTTTTACCAACAGATGGTGGCTCTGAGTTTCGCTGTGAAGTAATTGTTGCCTCAGAGGGTGCAAGTGTGCGCAGAGTATTGCGAGCCTCAATTACCGGAACTGCCACTTTGTCATCAACTCCAATTATTTCAGGCCTTAATTACGGCTCAACACTTAAAACTGGAATGACAGCAAGGTGTGAAGGTTGGAACTGGCGAACTCCCGTTGATACTGAGCGGGTAACTTGGTTTACCGCAGCTAGCTCACTTCCCTCTGTTCCTGTAAATGGCAGACAGGTGGGAACTGGCTCGACCTTGACATTAGATTCATCAATATTAAAGGATGAAAACGGCAGATATTTAATTTGCCAAGTAACAGGTGTTCGAGATGGATTTGAGGCACATTTCACTACCAGTAAATTTATAACCACACCTGCAATTCCTTCACTAAGTTATGTGTCAGTTAATGCCTACTCTTTGTCTCAAGGAAGCACTGCTTCATGCGCTTACTCAACTTATGGTGATGTTGAAATCACAAAAATCGAATGGGGTTACACAACAAACTCTGGCTTCTTTACACCAATTCCTGGATTTGCCGGAGCCAAAATTACTATCACAACCGATCTGGCACGTCAGGCTGCTGGGAAGGCACTTGCATGTCGTGTTACTTTAATAAATTCTGGTGGTGAAGTAAGTCGAATTGCATCTAGTTATAACAGCTTTGAGGATTTACCAGCTGCGCCATCAGTTACTGCATCTATCTCTGGTGTAGCAGATTCAGGCAAAACCGCATACTGCTCTGCAACATCAAATAACTCTTGGGGAGTGACAACTACCTACCAGTGGGGCAAGACATCTGCCGCAGGTTCTAGATTTATAGAGGGAAATATACTTTCCACAAGTAGTTACTACACATTAAATAGCAGTGATATGTCAACGCTAGGCGGTGCTCACCTAACTTGTGTTGTTACGATAACAAACAGTATTGGATCCACAGCATCTGCAGCTAGCATTTCTATTCCTGCAATAGCAATTCAAGTTCCAGTTTCTGCTGCGCCAACTTTGGATCTTCAGACTCCATCAACTACTTCAGTTGCAGTAAGAATTCGAATTCCAATTATCACGGGCTATAACGCATCAACCATGAAGGCCGTGTTAAATCTTATGAATGCACCAAGCTGTCGCAGTATTGAGGTTGTGCCAGGCCAGGCGTATGAGTGCGCTGGGTTATCTGCCAACACCACCTACTTAGCCGATATAACTCTTTCACCTAGAACTGGTACTGGCATAAGCAGAGCCTCTGATAACTTGAGATTTACAACAGTTGGTTTATCTTCAGCACTTTATGTTTGCGGCCAATCATGCTCTGGTGCTTTATCAAATTCGGCAATGCAGTACTACATCTCTGATAAGAGATTAATTGAGGCAAGTTCAGCACCTGGTGGCCCAATTACCTCATCAACTTGTACTGGATCAGGGTGTAACGCAGGAACTGCGCCAGCACTTCCAGTTGCCTGTGCAGCAGGTTCTTATGAGCGTACAAATATAACTGCCAATGCAACAGCACAAATCACAACGCATTTTAGATACTGCTCAGCGCCATCAGATTCCTCAGCGCCAACTATTGTTAATTCCTC
>Ga0114981_10001006_pt1 | contig 18633 bp, 17 predicted proteins | sample S_140806_MF_Meta_FD_87028 | JGI IMG/M metagenome (GOLD analysis project Ga0114981, IMG submission 87028) | Freshwater microbial communities from Lake Simoncouche, Canada to study carbon cycling - S_140806_MF_MetaG | ecosystem: Environmental > Aquatic > Freshwater > Lake | place: Lake...
GACGATTGGGGATTGTTGATGCATCGGAGTGTCCTCCTACATATGGCGTTGAGCATGGTCTTGTCATCGGCCTCATTGCCGGTGGCGATCGCGCGATTCGTTATCCTGTTGAATTTGCTGAAGACAACCGCGAACAAGGTTGGCTCGATTTGCAAGAGCATTCCATTACTGCGGCGGATGTTGTGGTGGGTATCGCAGCATCGGGTGGAACACCTTATGTGGTGGGTGCATTAACGAAGTGCCGTGAAGCGGGAATCACTACAGGATGTGTCACGTGTAATGCAGGTTCAGCCGTTACGCAGGTAGCTGAGTATCCTATCGAAGTAGTAGTAGGTCCGGAATTTGTTACCGGCAGTACACGCATGAAGAGCGGCACCGCGCAAAAACTTGTGCTCAACATGCTTTCTACGAGTGTCATGATACAGCTCGGAAGAGTGCGTGGCAACAAAATGGTCGACATGCAATTGAGTAACCGCAAGCTCGTGCACCGCGGGACTGCCATGGTGATGCAGCAAACAGGATTGTCGGAAGAAGAAGCACAGCGATTGCTGCTTGAGCATGGTAGTGTGCGCAAAGCGGTCGATCATGCACAAGTGAAATAACTATGCACGACATCGAACCATACTACAACTGGCGAGGCTACTATGTGGCAGCGGAAGATCCGTATTCACCGTTCTTCGAGCGCGAGTATTCCGAGTTCGAATTTTCGTCCAAGATTTACAACTACTACATCCATCCGCAGTGGGACAGCTTCGGTAGCCAGACGTTATTCATGAAGGTCCTGTATTGCCATTATGATAATGGATTTGCGGTCATTGAGTTTATAGGAGAGTGGAACGATTTGCTCTACAACGACATCATGTTTTTGAAACGCGAAGTCATAGAACTCATGATGCAGGAGGGTGTTACGAAGTTTATTCTGATTGGTGAGAACATCTTGAACTTTCATTTTTCGGACGACAGTTATTACGAAGAGTGGTTTGAAGAAGTGAATGAAAATGAGGGTTGGATTGCACTTATGAATGCGCGTGAGCATGTGCTTGCCGATATGGGTGATGCCAACATCGATCGCTATTTTGTCTCAGGCGGAAAACTCAATGAAATGCGCTGGCGAACGATGAATCCCGATCAATTGTTTGAGTCGGTGGAGCGCCACGTAATGCGAAGGCTAACCGCAGGATGATTTTTAATTAACCGCAAAGGCGCAAAGAGCGCAAAGAGATATTCGAAAAAAAAAAACTCTGCGGTCTTTGCGCCTCTGCGGTTCAAAACATTTCGGCTAGCATTGCAGCGACTCTCTTATCCGCCGCAAAGTGAAATATATCTTCCCGAATGCTGCTCAACTTCACCCACCGAAACGATTCCTCATTATAAATCCGTTGTTTGAAATCGAAGGCAATGTGCGCATCGGTGAATTGTTGCTCGCCTATCATACGCGCTGTGTAGTAAATCGAAATAATTTGATCGGCCGGATGAAAGAAGGATGGTAGGTAGAAGTCAGTGGTGTAAAAATGTCCCGTTACTTCGATAGGTTGCTTCATTTCTTCCATCGCTTCGCGCACCACGGTTTGCGCAGGTCCTTCACCAAAGTCGACGCCACCGCCCGGAAATTTCGTGTAGGCATTACCGAAGATGAGTTCGTCGCTCACGAGCACCGCATCCTGTGATTCGTTGAACAAGATGAAATAGGCACGCACGTTGAAACGTGAGGGAAGGGTGGGAGTGTTATCCATGGAGTAGTGGTTTGGTTGCGCGTAGCATTTCGCGTTTACCTGGAGGTCCGGGCAGTCGTTCAACGGTGAATCCCGCGGCTTGTAAATCGCGTCGCACCTGTCCTTTGGCGCAATAGGTAACGAAGATGCCTCCAGGCTTAAGTGCAGCATACATGCGTTGGAAAATAGAAAGTGTCCACATATCAGGTTGTGTGGGCGGTCCAAATGCATCGTAGAAAACGACGTCGTATTCACTCTCTGCTTGTTCATCTTGCACGCGGCGCTGTGCTTTGTGCAAGGTGAAGTAAGAGGTGAAGGCTACGTCTTTGTTCCAAGCACAGGTATGCATCTTCAAAAAATTGGAACGTTCTGGTTCGGATGACGCATAGTTGAGTTGCGCGGCCAGCTCCGGAGCGAGCACATTCGTCTCCAACGTTGTGAAATGCACATGAACGTCATTCTCCTCCGCCCATCGCATGGCCAACAGCGCATTCAGTCCTGTCCCAAAACCTACTTCGTGAATTCGAACTCGGCTTCTATCGGGCGCCTGCTCTTCTTGAAGTGTTACCCCCTCACTACTAACACTAAATTCGTGCATTCGTGGCCATGTGAACCCTAGGCCCTGTCTTATAAACACCCACTGCGACTCCTGCATCGCACCATGCCGCGAGTGATATGTTTCGTTGAGAGCAGGCACAAACAAGCTGTGGCTTCCGTCGGAAGTTTCGATGATGGTTATGTCGGTGTGTTCGTTGCTCAATTGTCGACAAATGCTGTGAGTAATTTCCGAATTTAGGCTGAAAACGGCCAAGCCGCAGCCAATACTTTTACTACATAAATCCGAATACATGGCAAAGAAAAAGCAAACCACTGCCGCTCCGAAAAAAGAATCTTCGAAGCGCATTGTGAACGACAAGTCTGTCGCATTCCTCGAGCAATACATCAACAACCCAGCACCTACAGGCTTCGAGAAGTCGGGTCAGCAGTTGTGGTTGGACTATATCCGTCCGCATATCGATGAATACTTCGTTGATACCTACGGCACAGCAGTTGGCGTAATCAATCCAGATGCTCCTTATAAAGTAGTGGTGGAAGCCCACGCCGATGAGATTTCGTGGTTTGTGCATTATATCACAGGCGACGGATTCATCTACCTGCGTCGCAACGGCGGCAGCGACCATCAAATAGCACCGAGTATGCGTGTGAACATTCACACCGACAAAGGCATTGTGAAGGGCGTGTTTGGCTGGCCTGCAATTCACGTGCGCGAGCCGGGTAAAGAAGAGGCGCCGAGCATGAAGAACCTCTTCCTCGAAGTAGGAGCCACCACCAAAGCGGAAGTGGAGAAGATGGGTATTCACGTGGGCTGCGTGTGTACTTTTGAAGACGAGTTCATGATCATGAACGAACGTTACTACTTGGGTCGTGCCCTCGACAACCGCATCGGCGGATTCATGATTGCTGAGGTAGCGCGCATGTTGAAAGAGAAGAAAGATAAGTTGCCGTTTGGTGTGTACTTCACCAACTCGGTGCAAGAAGAAATTGGTTTGCGCGGTGCAGAAATGATCGCACACCGCATCAAGCCCGATGTAGCGATTGTGACCGACGTATGTCACGACACGCAAACACCGATGATGAACAAAGTGGTGAACGGTGATTTGGCGTGCGGCAAAGGCCCTGTGCTTTCGTATGGCCCTGCAGTGCAAAACAACTTGTTGAAGCACATCATCACCGCAGCGGATAAGAACAAAATTCCGTTCCAACGCGCAGCCGTATCGCGCAGCACAGGAACCGATACCGATGCGTTTGCCTATAGCAATGCCGGCGTAGCAAGTGCGCTCATTTCATTGCCCCTGCGCTACATGCACACCACGGTAGAGATGGTGCACATGAACGACGTGGAGCACGTGATTCAGTTGATTTACCATTCGTTGAAGGCGATTAAGAATAATCAGGACTGGCGGTATATTAAGTAAGGTCCTTACCGCTGTTTAATTTTTAACCGCAGAGGCGCAGAGAACGCAAAGAGTATTTAAACTTTGCATTCTTGGCGCCTTTGCGGTTACTTTTCGTTGACGCTTATCACGCGGAAAGAAGGATTACTTCCATGAAAAAAGTAAACATAGAAACAAAGAAAAAGGTCAAGGCAAGCGTTAGCCGTCTTACAACCTTTGATGAGCATTTGGATAAGCGCTACGGTCGCATGGGTTCGGCTAAGCGCAATGAATTCGAAATTAAGGCCAAGGCATTTGCCATTGGAGAAATCAAAGGCGAAGAGCTACGCTTAGCTTCGATGACTCAGGAGCAATTGGCAGAGAAAGCAAAGTGAACTTTACACTTTGCGTTCTTGGCGCCTTTGCGGTTAATTTTTTTGGAAAATGTGCTTGTTTTCTTGATTTTAGTTCGCCTTATTCCCTAACTTGGTGAGGTGAAAAAAACAGCCATTAAATACCTAGATTTTGAAGTAGATAAACTGACTCGCTCCATTGAAAATGTGAAAACAGGGGACAGTTTTGCTACTGCAGTCTCATTGCTGTTAAAGGACGATTTGAAGTATGTCAACAAGAAAAACGGTTGGAAATTTAATTGGAAGGATGAATGGCGGTTGAATGACAGAGAAGTGTATAAGCTAATCATCGAGAGCAGTCCGGAGATTATTCAAGCAGTAGTCAGTTTGCGTATCGAGGAGAATTTCGTTTACATGCCGTTAATTGAAAGTGCTCCCTTCAATAGAGGAAAGGATAAAGTCTATTTAGGCGCACCCGGCAATCTGGTTGCATTTGCATGCCGTCTCTCTTTTCAGAGGGGCTTTAGCGGATTTGTTTCGTTTCACGCAAAAACGGCTTTGATAGATCATTATACCAAGTCTCTTGGCGCTGTGCATCACGGAGGGCAGTTAATGGTAATTGATTCAATGGCTGCCGGTATGCTAGTAGAAAAGTACTTTAAATCATAATATCATGGGAATTGTAAGAGAGCCTATTGGGGTGGACTTTGAGTTCGTTCCGAAAAAGCTGACCAAAAAGGAGAAAGAAAAAATCAATAAGATCATCGAAGATTTTAAAAAGAAACAGTCAGTGAAAGAATCGACTCCTAAACAGAAGAAAAAACCCAAGTCGAAAAAATAACGATCGTATGCTGCGTCTTCTCCTTTTCATACTCCTCCTAATCCCTGCATTGGCTCACGCTCAGCGCAAACCCATGGTAAAACCCGCGCTAACACCTACCCCAGGTATCGAGCGCCTGCAATCGCTCTCTTCTGCGCGCGATGCGGCTGCGCAAAGCCCGTGGCGCGAAGTACCTGCGCGATGCATCGGCCCAACGGTCATGAGCGGTCGCGTGGTCGACTTGGATGTCAACCCGAATAACCCGCATCACTTCTATGTGGCCTATGCCAGCGGTGGCCTGTGGGTGACACGCAATAATGGCGTGTCGTTCGAGCCCGTGTTCGACAACGAAGCAGTCATGACCATTGGCGATATTGCTGTTGATTGGCCGCACGGAGAAGCGATCTGGATTGGCACAGGCGAAGTGAATTCTTCGCGTTCATCCTACAGCGGAGTGGGTGTGTATCGCGTGCTGCCGGTGTTGCAAGCCGATGGTTCGTTCAAGTACAAAGCAGAGCACAAAGGGCTACCCGACACGCATCACATAGGTCGTGTGATTGTGCATCCTTCTGATCCTAGCACGGTTTGGGTAGCGTCTCTTGGTCCACTCTATACAAGCGGCGGACAGCGCGGTGTCTTCAAAACAACCGACGGCGGTGCAACGTGGAAGCAAACACTCAAGCCTGCTGAAGGATGCGGCGCCGTCGATTTAGTGATTGACCCGATGAACGCCAACGTGTTCTATGCAGCAACTTGGAACCGGACACGCTCAGCCTGGAACTTTAAAGGCGAAGGTGCGGGAAGCGCTGTATGGTCTTCGAGCGACGGTGGTAACACGTGGAAGATGATGTCGCATGCGGCCGATGGCAAGACTGCATTCGCAGGCGCTGTGCCCGCAGATTCGGTGGGTCGCATTGGACTTGCATTGCATCACAGCATGGCCGGACATACGCTCTTCGCGTTCGTCGACAACCAGGCGCACCGCCCCGATACTGCTGTGAAGAAAGTGGATGAGGGAATCAAGAAGGATGTTTTCATTACGATGACAACGGATGCTCTGCAGGCGTTGCCCGACTCGGTGCTCGAGCGTTTTCTGCGCGATAATCGATTCGAAAAGAAACACACAGCCACTTCCATCAAGGCTGACGTGAAGGCAGGTAAACTGAAGCCAGCTGCATTGTACGATTATCTCTACGATGCCAACGAAGATCTTTTCAATACACCCATCGTCGGAGCGGAAGTGTATGCGTGCAATCCGGAGAAGGTGGATTGGAAGCGCACACATGCTGACTACCTTGATGACGTAGTGTTTACCTACGGCTATTATTTCGGGATGATACGTGTTTCGCCTGTCGATCCGAAGAAACTCTACATCGCCGGTGTACCCATCATCAAGAGCAGCGACGGTGGCGCCACGTGGAAGGGCATCAACCCCGGCAACGTACACGTCGATCATCATGCGCTGTGGATTAATCCTACGAATCCCAATCACCTCATCAACGGCAGCGATGGTGGCGTGCAGATTTCATACGACGACGGCGCTACGTATGTGAACTGCAACTCGCCTGCTGTGGGTCAATTCTACACCGTGCAGGTCGACGATGCGAAACCGTACAACGTGTATGGCGGATTGCAAGACAACGGAGTGTGGTATGCCTCTTCGCGCACAAAGCCCAACGATGATTGGCGCATCACAGGCCGCAATGATTTCCAAGAAATCATGGGCGGTGATGGCATGCAAGTGATGGTAGACACGCGTGATAACAATACGATTTATACTGGCTATCAGTTCGGGAATTATTCGTGTGTGAAAATTCAAGAAGAAGACTACAAAGATCTTTCGGTGCGACATACCCTAGGTGAACGTCCTCTACGATGGAATTGGCAAACGCCGATTCTGCTTTCGAAATTCAATCAGGATATTTTGTACATGTGCTCCAACAAAGTACACCGCTCCACCGACGGAGGAGAAACATTTACAACGCTCAGCGGAGACTTGACCAATGGTGAGCAAACCGGCAATGTGCCTTTCGGAACGCTTACCGCTATAACCGAATCGCCGTTACAGTTCGGATTGCTAGCGGTGGGTAGCGATGACGGTCGTGTACATGTCTCACCCGACAACGGTTACACTTGGAATGATATAAGTGCAGGTTTGCCAAACGGCTTGTGGGTGTCGCGTGTTTTGTTTTCATCGCATGTGAGAAACAGGATGTATGTGACATTGAATGGATACCGCAGCGACCATTTCAATCCTTACATGTTTGTTTCGGAAAACTTAGGAAAGACATGGCAATCCATCTCGGGCAATCTGCCATTCGAATGCGTGAACGTATTGCGTGAAGACAGCAAACACGAAGACTTGTTGTATGCCGGAACCGATCATGGCTTGTATGTGAGCACCAACCGCGGTGCAACTTGGAGCGAATTGAGTGATGTACTTCCTTCCGTGGCGATTCACGATTTAGTTGTGCAGGAGCGAGAGGAAGACTTGGTAGTGGGAACCCATGGACGAAGCATTTGGATACTCGACCTTGAACCGCTCCGCGAATACATGGCCAATCGGAAGGAGAGTGTGATAGCGTTTACGTCGGCCCCAATTAACTGGCGCAGCGATTGGGGTGGCAACTGGAGCAAATGGTTAGAGGCTGAAGTTCCACAGCAGGCCATTTCGGTTTACACCAATGCTGCGATGACTTGCACGGTGGAAATCCTTGGCCCCGATTCATTGAAACTTGCCACATTGGGCGAGGTAAAACTGCATAGCGGCTACAACCGCATTCCATACGATTTGTCGTTTGCGGAAGACCGAGTGAAGCCGCTGCAAGATGCGGTGAACAAAGGGAAGGAGGCAGCAGACATGATTCGCATTCGCAGGGCCGATAATGGGAAGTATTATTTGCCGAAGGGTGATTACAGGGTTGTTCTTAAAGGTAGTTTCGGAACAAAAGAAACGACTTGTCGCATAGAGTAGGGGTAAAGCCTTACGCGAATTAATTTTGCAGCATGGTAAATGAAGCATCTCTTGGCGGAGTCGTAAAAATCATCTTATGGATTCTGTTCATTTCGTTCATCATTCGATTGGTTGCACGATTGGCTATTCCGCACGTGGTGCGCGGTGCTCAGGAACGCATGCAAGAGCAAATGCGCAATCAGCAGCGAGCTCGCGAAGACCGTCGAAAGGAAGGAGAAATACGGGTTGAGTCGAACAACCGTGACAAGGGCCGAAATGATGACGGGGAGTATGTCGATTATGTAGAAATAAAAGAGGATTGAGGCCAATTGCCCATCCGTCGTTAACTTCACCCCCAAACCAAATTGCATTCTTTTTTTATGAAGCAAAAACTTCTGCAACTTCTGCCGCATGCAGTGGCGATTATCGTCTTTCTTGTAATCGCTAAGTTGTTCTTTTCCGGAATCAATGAAGAATACGGATTGAAACAACCCGACATCGAAAAGGTGATGGGTATGTCGAAGGAACTTTCGGACTACCGTCTCATGAACGGCGAAGAGTCGTTGTGGAGCAACAACATGTTTGGCGGTATGCCGGGTTATCAAACCAACGTGATGTACCCTTCCAATTGGGTGCGCCCTATCGACAAGGTGCTGAAGTGGGGCGCCGATCCTGCTATCGGTTCGTTGTACATGTGCATGTTTGGTTTCTATGTGTTGATGCTGTGTCTGCGGGTCAACCCGTGGCTGGCCATTGTGGGCGCTATTTCATTCGGACTTTCAACGATCAATATTCTTTACATCGGAGGTGGTCACACATCGAAGGTGAACGCTATTGGGTACATGGCTCCTGTGCTCGGCGGATTGATACTTGCCATGCGCGGACGTTGGTTGCTGGGCGGTGCTGTATTCGCATTGTTCTTCAGTTTGCACCTTGCCGCCAACCACTTGCAGATGACGTATTACTTGGCGTTTCTTCTTGCTGCCGTGGTGTTGGGTGAGACCATCCGATTGGCTATCGAGCGCAAGTGGTTGGATATCGGTAAGGCTGCCGGAGCGCTCATTATCGGCGCAGTCATCGCGGTAATGCCCAACTTCGCCAACATCTACACCACTTACGAATACAGCAAGCTTACTACTCGCGGTAAGACCGACCTAACGATAAAACCCGAAGGGAGAGAAGAGAGCGCGCAGGCAGCCGACGGGTTGAATACAAGTTACATTTTGGAATACAACATGGCGGCCGGAGAACCCTGGGCTATGATGATTCCCAATGCGAAAGGAGGAAGCTCTTCCGTTCCACTTTCCGACAATAAGAAAGCCATGCAAAAGGCACCGAAGGATGTCCGCGAAAACTTGCAAGGCTTTCCGCAGTATTGGGGTGCACAAGGCAGTTCTGCAGGCGCATTTTATTTCGGTGCAGGCATCATGTTCTTATTTGTGCTCGCATTGATCCTTTCTAAAGACGCTATTAAATGGCCGTTTATGGCAATTGCGTTGCTCGCCATTTTCTTGTGCATGAAAGAAATGCATGGAATCAACCGATTCTTCATCGAGAGCTTCCCGATGTACAACAAATTCCGAGACTCCAAGATGATTTTGGTACTCATACAAATTATGGCACCCGCTATGGCCATCGTTTACTTGAATGAACTCGTCAAGTCACCGTTGCAAGGAAAGCAACTGAAGACCTTCTTTATTGCAGGGGGTGCGCTGTTGGCACTTCTGCTGGTAGTGGTAACAACGCCATCGATAACGGGCCCGCTTGTATCTGAAAATGAAGTGGAGTATCTCGACGGAATGCGCGATCAATACAAGGGCAACGCAGGAGCCCTCAACATGGTAAACTCTATTGAGGATGCTTTGCCCGAAGTGCGCAGTGCTGTGTTTTCTGAAGACGCTCAACGCAGCCTATTCATCGTAATTGGCTTGCTTGCACTCACCGTGCTTACTGCCATGAATAAGCTTCGTTGGTATGTGCTCGCAGGGGTGGCTGCGTTGATTGTAACGGCCGATATGTGGTCCGTTTCTTCACGCTATTTCAGCAATGAAAAAAAGAAAAATCCGCGCACAGGTAAAATGGAATTCGCCCATTATGAGCGTATCGAAAACCGATTGTTTCCATACACGCCTGATACTTGCGATCGCTTCGTTCAACGCAAGGAAATGGTCGCCATTCCTGATTATTCGGCACAGGTGTCACAACTGGAAAAGGCCATGTCGACTACTTCGCCATACGCGGGCAATGACGCTCAGCGCATACACGCAGCTTGCGAATTCGGAGCATTGCAGTTGAATAGCAATTACCGCGTTCTGTTGGCTTCGCCGGGTGTATTCAACGATGCGAGTGTGGCCTATTTCCACAAGTCGATTGGTGGCTACCACGCCGCGAAGCTGAAGCGTTACCAGGAGGTTGTCGATTTTCATTTGTCGGGTGAAATCAGTCGCATCACAGAAGGCATTAAGTCGGGAAGCCCTGCGGTGGTTGATTCCGTTCTTGGCACTACACCGGTATTGAACATGCTCAACACGAAGTATGTGAAATACAGCGGCGCTGCACCTCCCATTAGCAACGAGAAACATGCGTTGGGCAATGCATGGTTCGTGAATGAAATTGATTGGGCTGCAAATGCCGATGAAGAAATGCAGGCGTTGAGTTCAATCAATCCGGCGAATACTGCAGTGGTGCACGATGAGTTTAAATCGGTGCTAACTACATGGGGAGCCGTCGACAGCTCTGCTGCTGTTTCGATGACGAAATACGCAACCAACAAGCTCACATACGCGGTAAATACTCCTGCGGCAGCTGCTGTTGTGTTCAGTGAGATCTATTATCCTGCCGGCTGGGTATGTCGCATCGATGGCAATGAAGTATCAGCTTTCCGCGCGAATTACATACTGCGTGGGGTGCAAGTTCCTGCGGGTCAGCATACCATCGAATGGTCGTTCGAACCCAAGTCCTACGCAACGGGTGTTCAGGTGAACATGGCGGGTTCGGTATCCCTTCTGTTGCTTGTGCTGATTGTCTTTGGTGCCGAGCTACTCAAGTGGTGGAAACGATCGGTTTAACCAGAGTTAATCATTGAATGTTTTCTCCGTGTCCTCCTTTCCTATGTGGTTTTAATAATCAGCACAGAGGAAAGGAGGACACAGAGAATTATATGTTCTCTGTGGTAGTATTTCTTAGTTTCACTACGGTTGCAAGATGCGCAAACAATAGAACGGGTATGATGAAAGTCGCTATCCAACTACCCGGGAAATGCACCATGAGGTAATTGGGGATGTCGAAACTCCATGCTTGCTGGGTTGATGGTGCACTGAAAAAGCTGCGTATCCAAAGCACTGTGAGCGACGCAGATCCCGCTGCACTCCATATCATCAACCATCGTTTGTTTCTGCTATTGATGTTTCGCGATAGGTACAACATGATGGGGGTAGTAGCTCCAATAAGCAACTCGGGGCTTCCGCCATAAAATGTAAGTGCCAGCGGGGTTTGTCTGTGATAGGCAGCCCAGTGTAAGATAACTTCAAGTGGTAAGCGAATGAGCTGAAGTGCAATTAATACTTCCATGCGGAGACCAAGTGCCCATGCTCGCAGTTGTGGAATGACCATGATTGCCACAATGAAGGAGGTGGTGAGCAGATAGGGGAATAACAAATGCGCCGTAGTGCGGTCCATATACCAGCGATTCAGCGAAAGCGTGCTTTGGAAGATAACCCAGAGCAGCACGGGCACCGCAACCCAGGTGGCATATCTACTAACGGCTTGGTTCTTCGAAAAGGCTATAGCGAACAAAAACCCTACAAAGGTTGTTAGTGTAAGGAGTATAAGGGAGAGCGTAAGTCCTGCGGGAATTTCGAGCATCTTTTTTTATGCAAAGAAAGTTAGTAGTTGTCATTTCAATCTACTTTTCGTGAATCTTCCGTTAGTTTTGCCCCCCAATACCCATGAGGCTGCCGCTTCCGCTGAGGAATTGCAGCAATCAACTATGCTAACCGGCAATAACAAGACGATATCGTGGCGCATCTACGAGCATACTTCGCAGGTAGATGGTCATGCATGGTCTCAGCTGCATCCGGTAGCAGGTGCCTTCTTGTGTTTAGATTATTTGTCGGCGCTTGAAGATGCACACGACAAGGGGCTGGAAATTCGACTGGCAATGTTTTACCGCGGTGTTGAGCCGCTGGGTATTGCAGCATTTCAAATTGCACACTTTGCGACTTCTGAAGATGCATACTCGAACGTTTTTCTGAATTGCCTCAATGCCATTGGACGTCGCATTCGCGGCAAACATGTACACAATATCCTTATCAATGGCAATGCCTTCGCTACTGGTGAGCATGGGTTTTCCTTTCAGCCGGAGGCCGATTCAAAAACGATAGCCTATTGTTTGCATCATGCCATGGAAGCTATTGCTGCGCAGGAGCAGAAGAAGGGAAAGCGCATTTGCGCGATGGTTACAAAAGATTTTTATCCGAATACCATTGGCGTTGCCAATCAGCTGGAGCGTTATCGTTTCAAGAAGTTTCAGGTCGATCACAACATGGTGATGCCTGTCCTTTCGGATTGGAATACGTTTGATGACTATTTGGAATCGCTCAACACGAAGTTTCGCACCAAGGCCAAGTCGTCGTTAAAGCGTTCTTCTAATTTGCGCGTGGTAGAGGCAACTGAGTCTGATGTGTTGCTTCATGAAGCAGCAATGCAGCAGTTATATGAAAACGTTTACATGAAGGCCGACTTCCGTCTTGGTAAACTGCAGGCTGCGGCATTGGCCGGTTTACTGAAGAGAATACCCAATCAGTTTTTCGTGGGTCAGTATTTCTTGAATGATGTGTTGGTTGGCTTCATGACAGCGATGCGTTGCGGAAATGTGATGGAAGCGCACGTTATCGGTATCGATTATGAAAGCAATCGCGAGCACGGTGTCTATCAGCGAATACTATATGATTATGTAGAGCTTGCCATTCGTTTGCGCTGTACACGCATTGTTTACGGACGCACAGCCGCAGAAATTAAATCGACAGTAGGCGCTTTTCCGGTCGACTTGACCTGTTGCATCAAGCACCGCAGAATTATTTCAAATGCATTGCTCTCGATGATCATCAACTACGTGAAGCCATCGGAGTATCCGCAGCGCGAGCCATTCAAAGCAGAAGTATTCAATAAAGTAACACAACAACCGCTGTACAAAAATCATGAGTGGAATACAACGAAGTGAGCGAGCCCTGTTGGTCGTACTCGCGGCCATACAGTTCACGAACATCGTGGATTTCATGATTATGATGCCCATGGGCGATATTCTGAAAAAAGAGTTGTCGATAGGGCCACAGGAATACGGCTTTTTGGTTTCGAGCTATGGAATAGCGGCATTCGCTACTGCATTTGCTGGTGTGTTTTATCTCGATAATATCGACCGAAGAAAGGCGCTGCTAGCTGCATACTTCGGTTTCATGATTGGCACACTTTCCAGCGCAATACTTCCCAATACAGATAGCGATTCACTGAATTACGCGTTGTTCATTCTGACACGCGTCATTACCGGACTCACCGGTGGATTGCTGGGTGGCTTGGTCATGTCTATCATCGGTGATGCGATTCCGCTGGAACGCAGAGGCAGGGCGATGGGCATTGTCACAATGTCGTTTTCGCTTGCCGCAATTTTAGGAATGCCCATAGCACTCACGCTTGTTGATGTATTCGATAATAATTGGCACGTTCCGTTTTATGGAGTTACACTGCTTGCCGTTCCCATATGGATTATGGCCTGGAAAAGAATCCCGCCGATGCGTGAACACCTGAAGAGTAAAACGGTCTATGATCGAACTGCAGCAATTCGTTTGGCGTTCACATCGCGTGAGCAGCGCAACGCATTGCTGTTTACTGTGCTGTTGGTGCTTGGTCAGTTTACCGTCATTTCATTCATGACCCCTTATTACATCAACAATGTTGGGTTGGAGCAGCACGACATCAAATGGATTTATCTGGTGGGTGGAGCAGCTACGGTAGTGAGCGGATTTTTTATTGGACGCATGGTCGACAAAGTGGGTCGCTTCCGGGTGTTCACGATATCGGCACTGCTAAGTATGATTCCGGTGCTTGTCATAACCCATTTGCCCCAGGTGCCTTTGTATGTAGTGCTTGCAATTGCTGGTTTTTTCTTTGTGCTTGTATCGGGTCGAATGATACCCGCCAACACCATTGCAACAACCGTTGTGAATCCCCAGCAGCGAGCAGGCTTCATGAGTTTGAATTCGGCTATGATGTCGCTGGCAAGCGGTTCATCGGGCATTATTTCAGGTGCTATCATCACACAGGTGGATGAGAATGCACCACTCATGAACTTCGAGTACGTTGGTTATCTCGCCGCCGCAAGCACACTCCTCTCACTGTTGATTGTTCGCGTTTTGAAACGCATTGCAAAAGAGAAAGAAAACGCTCTTTAGGCGCATCGTCCCTAGTACCTAATACCTATCACCTATCCCCTATACCCTATTCACCCACCACTTATGCCCCTCCAACACCAGCAACATAGTGCCTGCAGCTGCAATGGCCGGTAAGAAGTGACCGAACCCGGGGAATTCGAAATTAAAGATGAAGTTGAGGCCGGGAATTGTCAAGGTCGAAAACAAAAGTGTCAGCGCGATGCCGACAATGAGGAGTGTTGCTTTACTGCGTTCCATAAATACTGACACGAATGAACGGGTGTGGGAAAGATCGGTCAGTATGAGGAAAATGTTGCCTATGATTAATGTGGAAAACACAATGGCTCTTACTTCACCATCGCTGTGTCCTTCGTGTATGGACAACCCGAAAACAACCAACACAGTCACCAGCAGCATGATTCCCTTGAAAAGAGCTATTATGATTTTTTTCTTTCCGAAAAACTTTTCACTAGCGGGGCGCGGAGGGCGCTGCATAATGCTGTTCTCTTCCTGTTCCGATTCAAAGGCAACTGAGCAAACAGGGTCGATGATGAGCTCCATGAACACAATGTGAATGGGAAATAACAAAACGGGCAGTTCACCCATGAACGCTGGAATGAGCGTGAGTGCAATAATAGGAATGTGAATGGAGAGTATGTAGGACATGGCCTTTTGCAGATTATCGAAAATCCGCCGTCCTGAGCGTATGGCCGCTACAATGGAGGCGAAGTTGTCGTCCAACAAAACAAGCGAGGCTGCTTCGCGCGCTACGTCGGTTCCTTTTGCTCCCATGGCCACACCGATATGTGCAGCTTTCAATGCGGGCGCATCATTTACGCCATCGCCTGTCATGGCCACTACTTCACCCGATGCTTTTAGCGTGTTAACAATGAGCAGCTTTTGTTCGGGAATTACGCGCGCGAATACAGATGTTTCAGCAATTCGTTTGGCCAGTTCATGCTCAGGGAGTCGGTCCAATTCATCACCAGTGAGAACTTTTCCGTTGTGGTGCAATCCAATCTTATCTGCAATGGCTAAGGCTGTAGCGGGATAGTCGCCCGTTATCATGCAAACACGAATGCCGGCGTCATTGCATTCTGCCACAGCCTGCGGTACTTCAGCGCGTATGGGGTCTTCGAAACCGAGCAGCCCGAGTAGTTTATACGTGAAGCCGTGCTGTGATTCGGGCCATGTGTTTCCAAGATGGGTCGCCTCTGCAACAGCAATAACACGATAGCCTTGGCTAGCCATGTTCTTCACTAAATCCATTTGAATCTGTCGCTCTTCATTCGTGCAATTGCACAAAGTGAGCACTGCTTCCGGTGCTCCTTTCGCCGTAAGGTAGTAGTTGGTGTGTTGGTTGGAGCGGTAAGCTCTGGTCATCATGAGTAATCCTTTGCTCAACGTATACTCACGCTCAAAGTCGAGTGCTGTCTTTTCATACGCCATATCGGAATGCAAAGCGAATATGGCTTTTTCCATGGGGTCGGCAGTGTCCTGAGCCGATGCTAAGCTGCCTGTTGCTATGAGCTGGCGCAACAAGCTATCATTGGGTTGGAACGCACTACGCTCAATAATTTTTCGATCAAGCGCGACTGCTGCAACAATCATTTTGTTTTGTGTGATAGTGCCGGTTTTGTCGCTGCAAAGCACGGTGGCCGAACCCAATGTTTCAATGGCACTCGAACGACGCGTCAATACGTTTTTCTTGGATAAGCGCCATGCGCCGAGCGCTAGGAAAATGGTGAGCACTACGGGAAACTCTTCGGGTAAAATGGCCATGGATGCGGCCAATCCGGTGAGCAGCGATTCAAGGAAGTCGCCTCTCGAAATGTAAAAAGCGACGACTACTGTGATGCTCAGAAAAATGCCGATAATTGACAAGGTTCGAATGAACACCTTCATCTCTTTTTGAAGCCGGGTTTCTTCGTCCTGAATGGACTGAAGTGAATGTCCAATTTGACCAAAGCGCGTGTTCATTCCGGTGGCAGTTACGGAAGCAAGCGCTGAGCCCTGCACGGCAAGCGTTCCGCTGAATACCGCACTATTACTGACGTCTGTGTTTTTGGAAACAGGCATTGATTCGCCTGTCAGCAGCGACTCATCTACCGAAAGATGGATGCACTCAACAATCGTTGCATCGGCTGCTATGCGATCGCCCTCATGCAACACCAATATGTCGCCGGGTACTACCTCGCGGCCTGCAATGCGCACCTTCTTTCCATCGCGAACAACCAATGCGCGGGGTGTGGCAAGGTTTCGCAGTGCTTCGAGCGATCGTTCCGTTTTGCGGTATTGGGCGAACGTGATCCCTATAATGATGAGAATGCTCGACACTAGCACGATGCCCTCACGGTAGTCGCCTAGCAACATGTAAAGCGTACCGCATCCAATGAGAAGCAAAAACATCGGCTCGCGAATAACTTCCAATGCAATGCGCCAAATGTTTTTGGGTCCCTCACCGACGAGTTCATTGTAACCATGTTGCTTCAGTCTTTCGCTGGCTTCAGCAGAGGTAAGATCGCGTATCATAGGTGTAAAGTTAGATGCGGTGCAAGCTTGTAGTTCTTATTTTTGCAACCGACTAATGAGAATCATAGCTACCATACCGCACCCTCAATTGAAGATTTCGATTTTTCTGTACAATGAAAAATACATCATTGAACTGGAGGCAGGTCAGTACAGGCAAGCGTTTAAAATTGGTGCCGATAGTGTTGAAGGATTGGAAGGGGTAAAGGCACTGCTCACACCGGAGCTGCTTGAGAATTGTCTGAATCGTTTTGCGAGTATGCACGCCGATTTTAAGAAGTCGTTTGATCAAACAAGAAACACATAATGATTGCAAAGATTTCAATGGCTGTTTCCGCTTTGTTGGCGGTTGTAGTAGTTCTGTTATGGTTTAAAGTTTCCGGCCTTTCTAATCCTTCGGCCGGCGTTGATGAAAACGTTCCCGTTGCTGCCGCTTTCTCTGGCGATGGCGGCCCAAGGGCTACTATTGTGGCTTATGTGAACGGCGATACGCTTAATTCGAAGTATGATTTTATCGTTGAAAAATCGAACGACCTCGACCAGAAAATGGCAGCTGCTGAAGAACGTGTAAAGAAGGAATACGCCCCACGACAGGCACAATACGAGCAGAACATGCGCTATGCACAAGAGCATCCCGATATGTCGGAGGCGGAGGCTATGGCATTGCAAAAGGATATGGAGCGCCTTCAGATCGAGATGGATGAGATTCAGCAACGCGAAGTGGGTGTGCTTCAGAAGAAAGAGGCCCAACTGCAGGAAGATCTCTTAAAGCGCGTGAACACCTACTTGGAGAAGTACACCAAAGAGCGTGGCATCGATTACGTCATCAATAAGCAAAGCGAATTTCAAGTGATACTTTATGGAAGTCCTGACTACGATATTACTGCAGAAGTTATCGCTGGATTGAATGCTGAGTACGCTTCAGAAAAACTGGCCAAATGAGTTTAGCGGCAAAAAAATTACGGGAGAATATTTCGGAGTATGTCATCTTTCTCTGGCAGATGGAAGACTTGCTGCGTGCTGTTCATTTCGATGCAAATGCACTCGAGGTATTCATTCATTCATACGCCCCCGATGAAAAAGCCTATCAAATAGAGAAGAAATGGTTTGCAGGCCTCGCACAGAGTATGCGAAAGGATGGTGTTGAGCAACGAGGTCATATAAGTGAAATACACGAGTTGATTTTTGAGTTGAACTATTTGCATAACACGCTCCTCAATATCGTGCGCGATAAATCATATGCCGAAGCATACCAGCAAGCTCAACCCAACATAAAGGATTACCTCCAACGCACAGACGGCAAGTCGACCAACGATGTGGAAGTATGCCTCACGGCGCTTTATGGTTTGATGGTGCTGCGTTTGCGCAAAGAACCGATTTCGGCCGAAACAGATGCCGCGATGAAGACATTCTCCAATCTATTGGCGAAGCTTTCGCATCATTATCGACTCATGAAGCAGGGAGAATTCAATTTCTCGCTCAATTAACAGACTCTTCGCCTTGTTGTGCGTTGATGTAGTTGCGCCAGCGTTCCAACACTTGCTCGATATCGGGAGGAAGTTCTTTTTCAAAAAACATCCATTCGCCGGTTGTAGGATGATGGAAGCCTAGAGAGCGCGCATGCAATGCCTGGCGAGGAAGAATGTTGAGGTTGTTCTGAACGAATTGCTTGTATTTGGCAAAAGTGGTTCCTTTCAAAATCTGATCGCCGCCATATTCGAAGTCGCCAAATAGGGTGTGACCAATGTGTTTCATGTGCACACGAATCTGGTGTGTTCTTCCGGTTTCCAGTTTGCACTCAACCAGCGTCACATATCCTAGGCGTTCCAGTACTTTGTAATGAGTAACTGCATGCTTACCGAAATCTCCTTCAGGGAAAACAGTAAACACTTTACGGTCTTTCAAAC
>Ga0114981_10001011_pt1 | contig 18585 bp, 18 predicted proteins | sample S_140806_MF_Meta_FD_87028 | JGI IMG/M metagenome (GOLD analysis project Ga0114981, IMG submission 87028) | Freshwater microbial communities from Lake Simoncouche, Canada to study carbon cycling - S_140806_MF_MetaG | ecosystem: Environmental > Aquatic > Freshwater > Lake | place: Lake...
CCCTTTCGGCGTTCTAGCTCATGGAGCATGGTGGTCATGATCCGGGCTCCGCTTGCACCCAGTGGATGACCGAGCGCAATCGCACCACCATTGACGTTGACACGGTCGTGACCGACGCCGAATTCCTGCATCCAGATCATGGGCACCGGCGCAAACGCCTCATTCACCTCGAACAGATCGATGTCATCCAATGTCAGTCCGGCACGCTCCAGCACTTTCCGGGTGGCGGCGATGGGGCCAGTCAGCATCAATACCGGATCCGAACCGACGGTCGCTACCGCCCGAATTCGGGCTCTCGGCTGCAGGCCCAACGCCTTCGCCCGCTCGGCGGCCATCAGCAACACGGCTGCCGCGCCATCCGAAATCTGCGAGGCATTGCCAGCCGTCACCCGGCCACGCTCCGGCCGGAAACTGGCCTTCAGAGACGCCAGCCGATCACGGCTGGTATCGCGGCGAATGGTCTCATCAGTGCGCAATACTGCCTCGGTGAGAGAGTCCCCACGCTCGCACCAGCGGTCTATGTCCACGGGCACAATCTCCCGGTCGAAATGACCTGCATCAGCTGCGTGTGCGGCGCGTGACTGACTCGTCATGGCGTAGTCATCCAGTTGATCGCGCGTGAGATTCCAGAGGTCGCACAGGCGCTCCGCCGCCTCCCCCTGGGATGTCAAAGCAAAGCGTTCATTCAGCCGCCAACCAAACGGCACACCGTGGACATCGCGATTGCCGCCCATGGGCACACGGGTCATGCTCTCGGCACCGCCGGCCACCATGCAGTCACTGACCCCCGACGCGATCTGACCAAATGCCACATGCATTGCCGCCTCGGCCGAGCCGCATTTTCGGTCCACGGTCATGCCTGGAATGGACTCCGGCCAACCGGCTGACAGCAGCGCCGTACGTGCAATATTGCCGCATTGCTCACCCACCTGCGACACGCAGCCAAACACCACGTCTTCGACGTCTGTCGGCTGAATACCGGCCCGGTCGACAAGCTCGCCGAGCACGACAGCACCAAGATGGTCCGCCCGGACCTGCTTCAGCCCACCGCGAAAGCGGCCGACCGGCGTGCGCACCGCCTGGACAATCACAACATCTCGCATCAGAATGGCCTCACGCCGGAGTTAGGGATCTTCACGCCCTTGTCATCGTACTCATAAACGCCTCGACCGGTCTTTCGGCCATGGCGACCGGCTTTGACCAGTTTAAGGATCAAGGGACAGGGCCGGAACTTTTCACCCAGTGTCTGGTGCAGATACTGAAGCACGGCCAGCCGGGTATCCCAGCCGGTCAGGTCGCCGAGTTCGAGCGGGCCCATGGGATGGTTGAAAGCCATGCGCAGCGATGTGTCGATGTCCTCGGCGCTGGCAACACCTTCGGACAGCATGTACATCGCCTCATTGCCCAGTAGCGCAGAGATTCGACTGGTTGTGAAGCCTGGCGCTTCGTTGACTTCAATGGAGGTCTTGCCAATCGCCGTACACCAAGCGCGAGCCCGGGCTACCGTCTCCGTCGACGTTTCGAGTCCACGCACGATCTCCACCAATTTCATCTTGTGCACCGGATTGAAGAAGTGCATCCCGATCACCTGAGAAGGCGCTTTGGCCACTGAGGCGATCTCGGTGATGCTCAGTGCCGAGGTGTTGGTGGCAATCACCGTACCCGTTTTGAAACAGGCTTCCGCCTCGCGCACGATCGCCTGCTTGCTTGCCAGGTTTTCTGTCACGGTCTCCATCACCAGCGCCGTATCGCCCGACGCCGCCTGCAGGCGATCAGCACATGTCATGCGCGCCAAAGCATCGGTGACATCAACGTCCGACACCTTGCCGAGCCGAACGCCGTCGCTGAAAATCTTCTCGATGGACTGTCGTGCCTTGTCCAGCGCGGCTGCTTGCGAATCCACCAAGGTCACATGGTGGCCACTCGCCAAAAAAGCGTGGCAGATCCCGGTTCCCATCAACCCGGCGCCCACAACCAAAATATGTTTGTCAGTCATCGATATTCCCGATCAGTTTCCTGTAAATCTTGGCTCTCGCTTGTCCCGAAATGCCGCCGCCGCCTCAGCCCGGTCAGCGGTGGACATCAGTAGCGAGAACAGCGTCTTCTCCAGTGTGAGGCCTGCCTGTAAATCCATGTCCAAGCCGGTTCTTGCAGCCTCTTTGGCATACGCACTGGCAGTTGGTGGCCGCGCCGCAATCCGGGCAGCAACCGCCAAAGCCTCCGCCAGCAGGCTTTCGGGATTTGACGCAATCCGGGTGATCAACCCTGCGCGCAGCGCTTCGTCAGTGCCAACACGATCACCCGTCAAGAGCAGATCCAAGGCACGTCCCAGGCCGATCAGGCGGGGCAAGCGTTGTGTTCCACCACCGCCAGGGATCAAACCTAGGCCAGTTTCAGGTAAGCCGAACACAGCGCCCGGTGCCGCCATGCGAAGATCGCAGGCGAGCGCCAACTCGAGTCCGCCGCCCAGACAGTAGCCGTGAATCGCGGCGACAACCGGCTTGGACAGGCTGGCGATGCGGTCAATCCAGGCGTGGTCTTTCAAACGCCGACGCTCCTGTACTGAACTGCCGATGGCCCGACTTTCCTTGATGTCGGCGCCGACACAAAACCCTCTCTCACCGGCGCCATTCATGACAATGGCTGCACAACCGTCATCACCATCGAGCGCATCCAACAAGCGGGGTAACTCGTGCCGAATGGCCTCATTGAATGCATTGCCAACCTGTGGCCGGTTCAATGTGACGAGCGCGACCTTGTCGTAGGTACTCAGTACGATGAAATCACTTTGGCTTGTCGTGGCGTCTGGCATCATGCCCTCCCGGGCAGAGTGATCCCGCTTGGTTCCATGGCCAACGTGCCCTGGCGTGTGCGGTCCCAGGTGTTTGCACCGACGCCCCGCTCTCGCAACGCCTTCTTGCGCACCTTCTCTGTGGGCGTTCGCGGCAACTCAGACAAGGTGTCGAAATAGCGGGGGATCATGAATGCTGGCATTCGGGCATCGCACCAGGCCGCCAAGTCGGCAAAATTAACGCTCACGCCTTGGTTTTGGACGATGAAGGCCATCACCTCATCCTCACCGGCTTCCTGGTCAGCCGCGACGCCGATCACAGCGCAGTCAGACACGCCAGGGTGGCTGCGCAACACCGCTTCGACTTCAAACGACGAAATATTTTCACCCCGCCGGCGCAACGCATCTTTGACTCGGTCGACGAAGAAATACCAGCCCTGATCGTCCCTCTTAAGCGCATCACCGGTGTGAAACCAAAGGTCGCGGCGGGACTCAATGGTCTTGTCCGGCATGCCAAGGTACTCGGTGGAAATAATCCCCGGCTGTTTGTGCCGCACCAACAACTCGCCAGCCTGCCCAGGGGCTACTTCGTCGCCGGTTTCGGGGTCGACCAGTTTGATCTCGAACCACTGATCCACCAGGACCCCGCTGGCTCCCGGAGGACGCGGCGCGCCTGGCGGCGTCATGAACACATTGGAGATTTCGGTTTGTCCAAACCCATCGACGAACTCGTGAACGCCAAAACGTTCCGAAAAAGGACCCGCAAGATCCGTCGCCAGCGGTGCTGCATAGATGCAACGTAGGCGGTGAGCCCGGTCATTGTCCGAGGGCGGCTGGGCGCAGATAAAGGCCAGGGTCGCACCCAACAGGTTGGTCACAGTCGCACCACTGCGTCGCGCACGGCGGGCCCAGTCAGACGCACTGAACCGAGGGTAGACAACACAGTGGGCGCCCGCGATCAGGCAGGGGTAGACCGTCAGGAACTGGGCATTGCCGTGGAACAGGGGGAAGCCGGTCATGTAGACGTCGTCCTGCGTCAAGCGCATCAGCTGCACATCCTCTTCGGCAAAGAAGTAGAACTGGGAGTGCGGCATCACCACCCCCTTGGACGGACCTGTGGTGCCCGAGGTCAGAAGAACAGCCGCAGGATCCTGAGGTGTCACCACGGCCGGCGGGTTGTCGCTGTTGTCAGACATCATGTCGGCGAAACGATGCACGCTGATGCGTCGAAACGTTGGTTCGACAGTCGCACCCTCGCCACCCGGTTCATCCACCAAAATGATTTGTTCAATCGGTATCTGTTCTTCGACCTCCAGCAGGCGCTGTGCAAGCGTCCGCGTGGTGACCAGAGTTCGCGACTGCGCGAGTTGCAAGGGGTGAGCCAGAAAGCTGCCTTTGTAGGCATCGCTGATGGCAACCTCTACCGCGCCCAACTTGTTGAGTGCGAACCAGGTCAAAATGAACTCAAGACAGTTCGGCAGCAACAGGCACACACGATCACCCCGCTGCACGCCAAAACCGGCCAATCCATGTGCCAAACGGTTAACGGTGGCATTCACGTCGGCAAAAGAATGAGCAGGTCCCTGGTCCGTCCAAGACAGAAACGGGCGCTGGGCGCGGTGCACCGCTTGGTACTCCAGCACAAACGGGAGCGTCCACTGGGCTCGCTCGAAGTGTGGCTTAAAGTGAGGGAAGGTCAGCATGCAGGGCTTGCTCGATGATGTCGAATGTTTCACAATGGTATTTTCATGATCATAGTGAAAAAATATATAAAATCAAGTAGTCACCAATATATCGAATAATCAATGATGGACCAGGGACCCGCACGTTTTTCTGCACAAACAGGCTCCGAAAGTCAAAAACTGGGGCGGCCGCGCGGGCGCGTCAAAAAGCAAGATGACAAAAAACTGACGCAATGTGAAATTGTCCGTAGCGCTCTGGAGAAAGAAATTTTCTCCGGTCTACTCCCTCCGGAAGCGCCCCTCGACGAAGACGCCATTGCACGACGGTTTTCGGTGTCCAGGACCCCGGTACGCGAAGCGCTGCTGCAATTGATTGAAGCCGGTCTGGTTGAAAAACCGTCGCGGCAACGGGCTGTCGTGGCGCCGCTCGATGTCCGTCGCCTGATTCAGATGTTCGAAACCCTGTCCGAGTTGGAGGCCGTCTGCGCCCGCTTTGCTGCCCGCCGCATCACACCCCAGGAGACCTCGACACTGGTGGCTATTCAGGCCGCGTCTGATGCGGCTTTGCAGGCGGGCGATGAGGACGAGTTCGGGCACCAAGGCATCCGTTTCCATGTCGCAGTCTGGCGCGCAACCCACAATGATGTGCTGTTTGAAACCACGCGCAACTTGGCGGTTCGCCTGAACCCGTATCGCATGTTTCAGCTGCGCTCCAAGGGCCGTCCGGAGGCCAATAACGACGACCACAAGGCCTTGCTGAGCCTGATCTCGGCCGGCAAGGCAGATGAAGCCTATGCGTTGATGCGCGGCCACGTCACGGTTCAAGGTGATGTGCTGGCGGAGTACATCTCATGTGCACCACGGCCGGTGCTCCAATCGGAATACTCGTAAACACGCTTGACAGCACCCCTAAATATACGCATAGTGCGTAAAAAATATAATTAAAGAAACACTTTTTCGGTCCAACTACACAGGAGACACACCCATGACATCAAGGAAAAAAGTTTTCAAAGCGCTCGCCTTGGCGGCGGGGCTGGCGCTGGCGTCTCAGGCGGCTCTCGCTGCTGATCGCAAGATTGTGATTTTGCAGGCACTCACCGGAGCCGCAGCATTCGTGGGCGTCCCGGCCTCCGACGGCATGAAGTTTGCCGCCGACGAGCTGAATGCCCGCAATTTCCTGGGCGGCGACAAGATCGTTTTCGAGGTTGCCGACAGCGCCTCGGCCCGGCCCCAGGCCATGGCCGCAGTGACACGTTATGCCGCTGACCCAAGCGTCCTCTTCATCCTCGGCCCCACAACGGCGCCAGAGGCCATCCCATCGGCTGGCGTCGCCAACGACGCCAAGATCGGTCTGAAAGCGATGACCAATGCGGTCGCAATGCTCGCCGCCGGCCCTTGGGGTTTCATTTCAGCGCAGCCGGGCGCAGTCACCATGCCACCCTTGGGCGACTACGCCCTGAACGTTGCCAAAGTCAAGTCCTGTGCCACGGTGCGCTTTACCGACAATGAGGCCTATGTCGATCTCGAGCGCGTGTTCGTCGAGTACGTCGAGAAACGCGGCATGAAGATTGTCGAGCGCACCGGCATCAAACAGGCGGATTCCGATTTCTCGACCATCGCAACCCGGATCGTGGCGGCCAAGCCTGAGTGCGTGGTGCTGTTCACGCTCGGGCCGAGTGCAGCCAATATGGCCATCCAGTTGAAGCAGGCCGGCCTGCCGCCCAGTGTCAAAATGTTAGGGCAGTCTGGGCTTTCCTCTCCACAACTGATCGAGATTGGCGGCGCCGCTGTCGAAGGCCTGATCTTCGGGTCAGACTGGATGCCAGGCGGCAGTTCACCGGCTGGCAGGGCATTCGCCGCCGCCTACAAAGCCAAGACGGGCAAGGAAGCTGACAACTGGGCAGCCCTGGGTTACAGCTACATGACGGTGGTGGCCACCGCAATCAAAGCAGCCGGCCCGAATCCGACGCGCGAGTCCATCCGTGACGCGCTGACCAAGACCAAGGATGTGCCGGTTGTGGTTGGATCGGGCAAATACAGTTATGTGGACCGGATTCCGAACTACGGGGCCACCTTCCTGATGGTCAAAGACGGCAAGTTCGTCGCAGCCCCCCAGTAAGCAACTGCCAGGCGCGCGCCGGTAGCGTTGCAGCCGGCGCTGTCCCTTCGGGCTATATCCATGATTGCACAGCAGGTTTTGAACGGTTTGGTCCTGGGCGGCGTCTATGCGCTGTTTGCGCTCGGCTTCACGCTGATTTTCGGCATCCACCGCATCATGAACATGGCGCATGGTGCGGTGTTCATGTCGGGTGCCTTTATTGGCCTGTACATGGTGCGCATCGGCTTGCCAATTTGGGCCGCGCTGCCAATTGCCATGTTCGGCGCGGGCCTGATCTCCATCTTCGTCGAGGTGATTGCCTTCAAACCACTGCGCAAACTGGCGTTGGCCGACGCGGAACTGGCCTCGGTGATCTCCAGCATTGGCGCCGGCCTGATCATCCTGAGCGTCGGCCAGTACGTGTCCAAGACCCAGACCATGCGTTTTCCGTTCGGCACGGTGCCGGTCGATGCGATTGTGGTGTTCGGCCTGCGTGTCACGATGCTGCAGTTGCTGATGCTGGGCGTGGCGGTGCTGATGGTGGCCCTGCTGGCCTACTACCTCTACCGCACGGCGCAGGGGCGGCAGATACGCGCTGTGGCCGGCAACTACCGCGCCGCACAACTGTTGGGGATCAACCCCAATGCCATTTTTTACCGGACCTTCTTCCTGTCTGGTGCGCTCGCGGGGGCGGCTGGCGTGATGGTCGGCTTGGCTTTCAACGCGGTGCAGTTCCTGATGGGTGAGCCGTTTCTGCTGAAGGCATTTGTCGCCATCATCCTCGGTGGTTTGGGCAGCGTGCCAGGTGCGCTGATCGGCGGCCTGGTGCTGGGTTTGCTGCAATCACTGTCGGGTGCCTACTTGCCGGCCCTGCTGGTAGACGCCGTGATATTCCTGCTGCTGTTCGTGATCCTGATGGTCCGCCCCGACGGACTTTTCGCCCAGAGCGTGACCGAATCACCGACCAAGCGCGTGTAAGCCCGAGGCCTGTCCAACATGATGAGTTTCATCACCCCGCACCTTCCGTTGCTCGACTTGATTTTCATTGGCACCGGTTACGCTTTGAGTCAAGCCATCGTATTCCGTGCCGGCACGTTCTCCGTGGCCACATCGGGTTTCGCTGCCCTCGGGGCCTACGCGGCGGCGATCCTCACTGTCAAGCAAGGGCTGCACCCGGCAGCGGCTGTGGGGCTCGGTACGTTGCTGGGCCTCTTGTGTGGGCTGCTGTTGTCGGTTCCACTGGCGCGTCTGCGCGGTGTGTACCAGGCCATTGCTTCGCTGGCGTTCGTCGAAATTCTCGTCGCCCTGATCCTCTACTTTGAGGACTTGACCGGCGGTCCTCTCGGCTTTCACAACATACCGCGCGTCGTGACACCATGGGTCCTGTTCCTCGCCATGCTCGCCACCATGGTGCTGCTGACCCTGCTGGGGCGGGGTGGCATCGGGCGCGCTTTTGATGCCATGCGCCAGGACCCGGCAGTGGCGGCCTCCTTGGGCGTCAACCCAACCCGGTACCACGTGCTGTCGTTTGCGCTTTCGGGCGCCATCGCCGGGCTGTTCGGTGGTCTGGACGCACTGCGTAACTTCAGCCTGACGGCGGAACAGTTCGGCTTCAGCATTCTGATCGGCACCTTGTCTGCCGTGGTGCTGGGCGGCCGCCGAGCGGTGCTCGGTCCGCTGATTGGAACCACCATCTTGGTGCTGCTGCCGGAGATCTTCCGGCCGCTGGCGGACTACCGCCAGGCCGTCTACGGCCTCCTGCTGGTGGTGGTGATGGCGTTCCTGCCGTTTGGCGTCTACGACACCATCGTTATGAAATTGCACAATCGCAAGCTGGCACGAGCTGGCATGCTGGCGCCAAAGGTGCCGAAGGCGCTGGCATGACGTCGCTGGTCCTTCAGGGTGTCGGCAAACGCTTCGGCGGCTTGCAAGCCGTGTCGCCATTCGACATGGAAATCGCACGCGGCAAGATCACTGGTCTGATCGGGCCCAACGGTGCGGGCAAAACCACCGTGGTCAACCTCATTACAGGCGTCTACAAGCTCAGCCAAGGCAGCATCCGTTTTGGCGATATTGACCTCACCGAAGCGCCACGACACGAGGTTGCACGGGCTGGTCTGGCACGCACCTACCAGACCATCCGGTTGCTGCCCGATGCGACCGTGGTGGCCAATGTGATGATTGGCATGTACAGGCACCAAAAGACTTCTCTGGTGTCCCAGCTGCTTGGCCTTCCCTCCTCGCGTGCCGAAACCGCACGCTTCCGCGACGAGGTGTTCCGCCTGCTCGATCGGTTTGGCATGACCCGATACGCCGACTACCCGGCAGGTTCATTGTCCTACGGCGACCAGCGCAGGGTGGAGATGATGCGGGCCTTGGCGCTCAAACCCGAAGTGCTGCTGCTCGATGAACCCGTGGCCGGTATCAACGAAGTGGAAGCCGCCCGGCTGGGCGAAATTTTCCGCAGCCTGGCGACAGAGGGCGAGGGCATGGCCGTGCTGCTGATTGAGCACAACATGCGCTTCGTGACCCATCTGTGCGACTATGTCTACGTCCTCGATGGTGGCGTTTTGATCGCTCAGGGCACGGCTGCGCAGGTGGTCAATGACCCGGCTGTCATCACGGCCTACCTGGGAGATGACGAAGATGCTTGAGATTTCGGGCTTGCACGCCGGCTACAGCGGCAATGAAGTTCTGCATGGCGTGTCTGTCACGGTCGCGCGAGGCGACATGGTGGCGATCATCGGGCCCAATGGCGCCGGCAAGTCCACCCTGCTTAATTGCATCAGCGGCCTGCTGGGCGTGACCAGTGGCACCATCAGGCTGGACGGTCACGACATCACCGGCGAGGCTGCCTTTCGTATCTCCCGCTCAGGCCTGCTGCAGGTTCCGGAAGGGCGCCAGATCCTCGGTGATCTGAGCGTGCTCGAAAATCTTCAACTTGGCGTGACCGCGCTCCACCATCGCAAGCCCACGCACGACCTGCGCCGGGTGTACACACTGTTCCCGATTCTTGAGGAGCGCAGTCAGCAGCGTGCCGGCTCGCTCTCGGGAGGGCAGCAGCAGATGCTGGCCATCGGCCGCGCCTTGATGGGCGGGCCGCGCCTGCTACTGCTCGACGAACCCAGCTTGGGGCTTTCCCCGCTGTTGGCCAAGGTGGTCCTGAACGCGCTGCGCGAACTCAACCGGGAGGGCCTGACTATCCTGCTGGTCGAGCAAAATGCCCGTGCAGCCTTGCGCGCCACCCAGCAGGCCTTCGTGCTTGAGCAGGGCCGGATCGTCCACCAAGGCCCGAGCGAGGCTCTTGCGCGGGACCCGGACGTGATTGCGCATTACCTCGGCCAAGCCAGTGCATCCGATAAAGCGGCTAATCAGGACTCGGCCAAGTCGATGGCATGAACCATGGAGTTGAGCAATGATCGAACTCTCTCAGCGTGAACAAGTTCTGCAGGCCATTCGTGGCCTTGCGGCTTATGGGCTTGGACCCAATATTGGCGGCCACGTCTCGGTCCGAGTCCCGGGCAAGCGTGAGTTCTATATCAACGCTTTCGACAAGACCTTTGAGGAAATGCGGCTACAAGACATTGCGCTGCTTGATTTCGATGGCAAGGTCATTGAGTGCGAAACGCATGTCAGCCCAGGGCTGACCTTTCACCACGGCATTTACAAACAGCGGGACGATGTGAATGCCATTGTGCATACCCACGGCTTCTGGCTGACAGCGCAATCGGCTTTTGGACGACCAGTGCGGACGCTGCACAACCTCACGACCTATTTTCATGGTCGCACCTGCATCAGCCCCAGCGATGATTTCACGGCCATCGGCCCGGCGCTGGCGGATGACGATGTCGCTATCATCATCCCCTGGCACGGCGCCATCACGATTGGCAAAGACATCGGCGATGCCGCAGCTTTGCATGTCACGCTGGACTATGCTGCGCGGCTGGACGTGACCATGCCTGCCAACACGCCCGAGATGCCTGAAGCCCTGCGCGAGGAACTGGCTAGCGTGTTACGTGGCGCCAACTATTTGGACCTGACCTGGAACCTGATCAAACGCAAGGGTGTCGACGCCTACGACGGCAAACGCGTTATCCCTGGCCTGGCCAACTAGCAGTCAGACCCGCCATCCTGTCCAAACCAACGAGGAAACACACCATGGAAACCATCCTAGAGACCCCGACATCAAACACCGTTGCTGACACTTCTCAATTTGAGGCGCGTCCCATCGCCTGGCGACTGGGTACTGAAATCATGGGACTCGACCTGAAGCGCAGCGAGGATATTTCGGATGAGAGCATCCGCCAAATGTGGCAATTGCTCGGGCAGCGCGGCATCCTCCTGTTCCGTAAACAAGGCTTGAATCACGACCAGCACCTGGCCTTCACACGGCGGTTTGGCCCGCTCGCCGTGACCGGTCTCACCAGCCGTTATGCGCCTCCGGGATACCCGGATATTTTTACAGTGACCAATATCAAGACCGACGGTGCCCGCTCTGAAACCGAGAACGCCGCGCAACAGTGGCATTCCGACCAAACGTTTCTGAGAGTGCCGGCGCGGGCCTCCATGTTGCGCTGTGAGTTGGCGCCCCAGTACGGTGGCGACACCATGTTCGCCAACATGTACGCGGTCTACGAAGACCTGTCTGAAGGACTCAAGGCGACCCTTGAGCCACTGAAAGCCTTTCACAGCCTGTTCAGCACCCGCTCCAAAGTGATGAAGGGACGCAAGCCACTCGGCGCAGATGAACTGACCCGCGTTGAGGGGGCCATTCAGCCTGTGGTGCTGATCCACCCGGATACCGGCAGGAAGTCCTTGTACATCAATGAGCAATGTGTCGACCATTTTGAAGGCTGGACCATCGAGGAAAGCAAGCCTTTGCTCGAGTACCTGTACACACTGACAACGCATCCGGCCTACACCTACCGTCACCGGTGGCAGCAGGGCGATATCCTGTTTTGGGACAACCGCTGCACCCAGCATTACGCGCCGCTGGACTACAACTTCGCCGAACTGGACGCGCCGGAAAATCGCCGTCTGATGTTCCGATCGACACTGGCTTGAGACACTGTCCGGACCAGCGCAAAGCTGAAGGGACGAACCAACTGGTTTTCCGCTTCTTTTTGCCGCGTGCTTGAGCCCGGTCGGCCCAAGCCAGGAGACGACGATGACACCAACGCCAGACGTATCAAGCCAAGTACCGGCGTCACCCCTGCCTTACCAGGTGCAGCCATTGTCCTGGCGCACCGGTTCGGAAATCGTGGGCCTGGATTTGCGCGACAGCGAGCACCTGTCTGACGCTACCATCGCCGCCCTTTGGCAGCTGCTGGGCGAACGAGGCATCCTGCTGTTCCGCGGTCAAGTCATAGACCATGACCAGCATCTTGCCTTTACCCGGCGCTTTGGCCCCCTGGCCAAAACCGGCCTGCTGGGCCGCCATGCCCCGCCCGGCTACCCGGATATCTTCACGGTCACCAACATCAAGAAGGACGGCCAGAGGTCTGAAACCGAAAACGCCGCCCAACAGTGGCATTCAGACCAGTCCTTTTTGCCCGTGCCGGCCCGCGCCTCGCTGCTGCGTTGTGTTCATGCGCCCCAATTTGGCGGTGACACCATGTTCGCCAACATGTACCAGGCTTACGAGGCCTTGTCTGACGGGTTGAAGGCGACACTGGCGCCGATGCGCGCTTGGCACACGCTGTTCAGCGCCCGGTCACAACGCTTGAGCGGGCGCAAAGCCTTCAGTTCGGTATCGGCTGAGGAACTTGAGCGCATGAAAGGTCACGCCCATCCAGTGATCCGAACCCACTCAGACACCGGCAAAAAGGCCCTGTACCTGAGTGAACAGATGGTCGACCACTTCGACGGCTGGAGTACCGAGGACAGTGCACCTCTGCTGGACTATCTGTTTGCATTGTCGATACACCCGGCCCACACCTATCGGCATCGCTGGCAAGCGGGTGACCTGATCTTTTGGGACAACCGCTGCACCATGCATTTTGCGCCCCTGGATTACGACTTCGCCGGGATGGACGCGCCGGAAAATCACCGGCTCATGTACCGGTCCACCCTCGCCTGATGGCGCATACCTGAGGATTACGCCATGTTCGAAGGCTTTGAGCGTCGAAAAATTGAAGTGGGAGGTGCCACGATCAACTGCGTCTTTGCCGGCGAGGGCGATCCCGTCCTGCTGCTGCATGGTTACCCGCAGAACCTGAGCGAATGGGCCAAACTAGCGCCTCTGCTGGCCCACGGGCATACCGTGGTGTGCGCGGACCTGCGCGGCTATGGCGACTCCTCCAAACCGGTCGGTGTGCCCGACCACAGCAACTACAGCTTTCGCGCCATGGCTGCGGACCAGGTCGCGGTGATGCGGGCGCTGGGGCATGAGCGCTTTCACGTGGTGGGGCACGACCGCGGCGGTCGTGTCTCGCACCGCATGGCCTTGGACTGGCCAGCTCAAGTGCGTTCGCTCTCGGTGCTCGATCTCGTCCCCACCCACGCGCTGTATAACCAGACCAATCGCAGGCTGGCAGCCACCTATTGGCAATGGTATTTCCTGCCACTGCCAACGCCATTCCCGGAGCGGCTGATTGGTGCCGACCCTGACTACTATTTTGAGAACTGTCTGGTCAGTGTCGGTGGCAGGGGACTGGACAGCTTTGACGCCGACATGCTGGCCGAGTACCGCCGCTGCTGGCGCGATCCAGCGATGATCCACGCCTCGTGCTGTGACTACCGCGCTGGGGCCAGCATCGATCTGGCCCATGATGAGGCCGATCTGCACATCAAACTCGATTGTCCGGTTTTCGCTTTGTGGGGGGCAGACGGACTGATGTGTCAGCTGATGGACATCGAAGCTGTTTGGGCGGCGCGCTGCGCCAACCTTCGCGTAGACCAGGTCCCTGGAGGGCACTGGTTTCCCGAACTCGCGGCAGCGCAGACGGCTGCAAAGCTGCGGGCTTTTTTTGATTCGCAGAACACCTGAAGCGTCGATAAGGAAATAACCATGACGATGAGATTTGACGGAAAAGTGCTGTTGACCACCGGTGGCGGCTCGGGTTTGGCCGCGGCAGTCGCGCGGCGGTTTGCCAGTGAAGGTGGACGGGTGGCCGTTCTGGACCTGGATGGCGGGCGCGCCACCGCGGTTGCCGCCGAATTGAAAGGCTCCATCGGCTTGGCGGTCGATGTTGCCAGCGAGGAAGGCGTGCGCGATGCCGTGGCCACGGTCCACCGCGAGATGGGGCGTATCGATTGCGTCTTCAACGCTGCCGGCCATGCCGATTTCGGCCCCATTGAAACGTGGTCGCTTGAACGCTGGAACCGCATGCTGGGTGTTCATGTGGGCGGCACTTTCCTCGTATGCAAATACGCCCTGCCGATCATGCGCGCTCAAGGCGGCGGCGCCATTGTCAATGTGGCGTCCATCGCCGCACTGGTGGCGCAACCCAATAACTCGCCCTACGGCGCGGCCAAGGGCGCGATTGTCGGGTTCTCGCGCCAACTGGCTCTTGAAGCAGCGCCCCTGGTGCGGGTCAATGTGGTGGCGCCAGGACGCATCCGAACCGGCATGACTGTGCCGCTGTGGAAGCAGCGTGGCGGCGGCGATCTTGACACGGGTGTCACCCAGGCCGCCCAGCTCAACATGCTCAAACGCGTTGGCGAGCCCGACGATATTGCCGGACCGGTCTGCTTCCTATTTTCTGATGACGCAGCCTTCGTGACCGGCACCACTCTGGTGCCGGACGGCGGCGAAACAGCGGTCTGACCATGGGCGCGCAGACCGAGTTGATCGGCAACCCGCGCGGACGCGTCATGGCCATGGACTCCGCCTACGACGTCTGCGCCGAGAACCGCGACCAGGATGTGGTGATCAACGCCTCCTACTGTGGCGTCCTGCCGGCGCGTTTCATTGCTGAGCATCGGCCACGTGGCGCCATTGGCGTGGACTGCGCTGTCGGACCGGCCGGCGCGTCGGTCGCTGGCCTATGGTACCTGGAGGCCTTGAATATTCCAGGCGCTGCGGCCGATGTGGCAACGGTGCGCCTGGGCGATGGTGTCGACCTGTACGACCAGGGCCGAATCAGTTTTGCCAACCGCCCTGCGATGGACTGCGGCGTGCTGCCGGGCATGACTGTTCAGGAGGCCGCGCAGGCCATGCTCGAAGGTACGCCACGTGCACCCTCAGCCGCCGACGTCACCAACCGCACCGTGATGCAGACCAGCACAGAAGGCCGCCAGGTCATCTGTACCGACTCCATTGCCTTTGGCCTGCCCGAGGATGTTCGCAACGTGCTGGTCACGGCGGGCCACACCGGACGCAGCGCCGTCCCCTACCTGCTTCGGGTTCGACCCCATGGCTTTATCTGCTCAGATGGCGGTAAAGGCAGGGACGAAGCGGGAATTGCCGGCCTGTACCTGGTTGAAAAAGAGGGCCTGGCAGGCGCCACGGTCGATGCCCGCAGCGCGCGAATGGGCGAGGGCTTGAGCAGCTATCGCGACGGCATCATCAGCGCCACCAATGCCCTGGCCAGGGCAGCCGGCGTCGAGGCGGGTATGACAGCCGCTCATGCCGCCGCCCTGCTGCTGCAGCGGTCCTGATGCCGAATCAGGGTCTTCACCGACTTTTCCCCAAGGGCCCTGCCTGACAGCTTCTGGCCCCTAACCCTTACCACCAGGTCATTGCCATGGATTACGTTTACCCCGCCTATCAATCACTCAAGCTCGACCGGCCCGCCCCTCAGGTGCTGCGAATCACCATGTCGCGCGGCAAGATCAACGCCATGGATTTCGAGTTTCACCATGCGATGACCACCATCTGGCAGCATATCGAAGATGACCCTTCGGTCAGCGCCGTCATCCTGACCGGCGAGGGTCGCGCTTTTTCAGCCGGTGGCGACTTTGAGCTGGAGCAAAAACTGGTCACAGACTTTGAGTGGCGCGCGCGCATGTGGAAGGATGGGCGCAACCTGGTGAAGAACATGATCCATTTCTCCAAGCCTCTGGTATCGGCCATCAATGGCGCAGCGGCGGGCGGCGGCCTGGCGGCGGCTATGCTGTCGGACATCAGCATTGGCGGCCGCTCCGCCAAGATTGTGGATGGTCATGTGCGACTGGGCGTTGCCGCCGGCGACCACGCCGCCATCATCTGGCCCTTGTTGTGCGGTATGGCCAAGGCCAAGTATTACCTGATGACCGGCGAACCCCTGTACGCCGAAGAAGCCGAACGCATCGGCCTGATTTCCATGTGCGTCGATGACGACAAGTTGCAAGAAACCGCACTGAAGGTAGCGGTCAACCTGACCAAGGCGGCACCGTCGGCCATTCGTTGGACCAAATTGTCGATGAACAACTGGCTGCAAATGGCCTGGCCGATTTTCGAGAATTCGCTGGCGCTCGAGATCCTCGGCTTCTCTGGACCTGAAGTGGTCGAGGGCCTCAAAGCCTACGAGGAAAAGCGGCAGCCCGAGTTCAATCCCGTGTCGCCCGTCTAAGATGAGCGCGATGATGGTGCCCAATCCTCTTGACTTCTCTGGCAAAACCGTACTCGTGGTTGGCGGCTCCAGTGGCATCGGCAACGGCATCGCCCAGACCTTCCGCAAGCATGGTGCGCAGGTGCAGGTTTGGGGAACCCGTGCCAGCGCCGCTGACTACCAAGGCCAGGAGGGATCTGATCTGAACGGCCTGACCTACACCCAGGTCGATGTCAGTGACTTTGCGGCGGTGCGCGATGCAGCCCAGCCGGAGGCACTGGACGTGTTGGTGCTTTGCCAGGGCACGGTCGCCTATGGTCGCGAGGAATTCCGGATCGACACTTTCCGCCGCATCATCGACGTCAACCTGAACAGCCTGATGGCCTGCGCCGAAAAGTTTCGGGATGCCCTGGCCGCACGCCAAGGCTCGCTCATCACCATTTCATCGGTCGGTGGTCTGCGGGCCACGCGCGGTAACCCGGCCTATGCCGCCTCGAAAGCGGGTGCGATCCATTTGACCCACACGCTGGCCCAGGCCTGGGCGCACAAAGGTATACGCGTGAATGGTGTGGCACCAGGTTTGGTCGACACCAAATTGACCAAGGTCACCATCGACGACGCTGCGCGGCTGCGCGAGCGCCTTGAGGGCATTCCGGCCGGGCGTTTGGGCACACCGGAGGACATGGCCGGCGCTTGCCTCTACCTGGCGTCCAGCCTCGCGTCTTACGTCATCGGTCAAACCATTGTGGTGGATGGCGGTCGCATGCTATGACCCCCGTGCCAGCCAATACCGTTGACCGGCTGGCGCGGTGGGAGAACTGGCTGCAGTCCAGCACCGAGACCCCGCTCGAACCGCACACACCCATTGTTGACGCCCACCACCACCTGTGGGACCGTGCCGGCCACACCTACCTGCCGCAACAGTTTGAGGCCGACGCGGCTGGCCACCAGCTCTTGGCCAGCGTGTATGTGGAATGCCGCTCAAACTACCTGCAAGAGGGCCCAGAGGCGCTGAGACCCGTCGGCGAGACGCACCATGTGGCCAAGCTTGTCAGCGACAGGCCTTCAACCCAGCAGCCGGCGCTGTGTGCCGGCATTGTGGGGTTTGCCGACCTGTCGCTCGGCGACGATGTCGATGCCTTGCTGCAGGCCCATGACGCGGCGGGCGATGGGCGATTCAAGGGGGTCCGCTACGCCACCGCCTGGGATGCTGACCCGGAGATTCACACGGCCTATGCCAGCCACGCGGGCATGTTGCGCGAGCCCCTGGTTCAAGCAGGGGCACGATGCCTTGCCCGCCGAGGGCTTTCGCTCGACACCTGGGTCTACTTCCACCAACTCGGCGACGTGGCGGCACTGGCTGAGGCTTGCCCTGGGCTGATGATCGTGGTGGACCATGCGGGTGGACCTCTGGGCATCGGCCGCTATGCGGATCAACGACCCGCTGTTTTTGCGCAGTGGCGCCTCGCCATGCAAGCCTTCAAACCCTTGGGCAACGTCGTGCTGAAGTTTGGCGGTCTGGCCATGCCACTGGCCGGATTTGGCTGGCGCAAGCGCCCCACACCGCCCGCATCGCAGGCCTTGGCCGAGGCCTGGCGGCCTTATTTCGAGGTCTGCCTGGAGGTGTTCGGTCCGGCCCGTTGCATGTTCGAGAGCAATTTTCCGGTGGATCGAACCGGCTGCACCTACACCAGTTTGTGGAATGCCTTCAAGGCTTTGGCGCAGAACCTGTCGCCCGGGGAGCGCCAGTCGCTGCTACGCGGCACAGCCCAACGCGTCTACAGACTCTGATCAAAGGTACGTCGAGCCGCCGGACTGCGACAATCCAAGCTTCATCCACTTGGCACGGGGCCCGTCCGCCCCTCAAGCTTCATGGCTCTTTCCCCGCCCGCTCCACCACCTCAACCCACATTCGGGCGTGCCTTCACCCTGACCGATTTCGATTTCGACCTGCCGCCTGAACGGGTGGCGCAACAACCGACTGCCGAGCGAACGGCGGCGCGCTTGCTTGACGGCACAACGGCCAGCCCGTCAGACCGCATTTTTCGCGAGTTGCCGGGGTTGCTGCAGCCGGGCGATCTGCTGGTGTTCAACGACACCCAGGTCATCAAGGCCCGCTTGTTTGGCGAAAAGTCCACGGGCGGCAAGGTGGAGTTGCTGATCGAGCGGGTGCTGGCAGGCAACCAGGTGGCGGCCCACATGCGGGTCAGCAAAAAGCCCGAGGTGGGGGCCACAATCAGGCTCAGCGGCGGGGATGGACTGTGCGCCACCCTGCTCGGACGCTGGCCCGATGCCGAGGGCCCGCTGTTCCGCTTTGTGCTGTCGAACGACCAGGGCGACGACCCCTACACGCTGATGGCGCGTCACGGCCACGTGCCGCTGCCGCCCTACATCACCCACACCGACTCGGCCGAAGACGCCCGACGTTACCAGACGGTGTTTGCCAAGCACCCTGGCGCAGTGGCCGCACCCACAGCGGCCCTGCATTTCGACCAAGGGTTGCTCGATCAGCTCGCCGCCCTGGGCGTGCGGCGGGCCGAG
>Ga0114981_10001013_pt1 | contig 18564 bp, 21 predicted proteins | sample S_140806_MF_Meta_FD_87028 | JGI IMG/M metagenome (GOLD analysis project Ga0114981, IMG submission 87028) | Freshwater microbial communities from Lake Simoncouche, Canada to study carbon cycling - S_140806_MF_MetaG | ecosystem: Environmental > Aquatic > Freshwater > Lake | place: Lake...
GAATCGCTCGCGGGCCCATGGTAAGAATCCCACAAATCAACTTGCTTGAATCTGACGATATAAAACCACTCTGGCCTGTCTCCTTCACGACCCCAAGCTTCGTCCTCAGGAGCAGGACTCTCGTAACTAACTCTAGAAATCACTCCTTCGGCTCCTCGAACATATTCGGGAGTTCGCGTATAAAGCAACGCAGGGAGATCTCGAACTTTAACACGATCTCCAACATTGTACTTTGCTGGACCGGCCTGGCCCGAATACATACCCGGATCTCCCTTCCCTAGGGAATCTGCGACCCAGCGATTGCGCTTAACATTCGAGCCATCGCCTTCGAATTTTGGCTGAGCTTTAGGGAGCTGGCCATTGAGGCCCCCTGCGTAACGGTCTTGGACCTCGACCAAGCGATCGGTGAGTTCCCCCCACGAAATATACTCCTTCTCTACCAGTGTTTTAGTTGCTGCCCACAGCCAGCGGAAGTAATAGGGGAGCCCGAAATAAACAGACAGCCCTATTTCAACGTCTGCGATTCGACGCCTCTCCTCGGAGACCCAGACGCCACCCCATCCCAAAACCTCGCAAAGAATGTAGGTCATCAATTCCCACTGTTCTTCCTCCTTTTCAAGAAATGGTTCAGCCGCGCTGAGCTGGCCTCCCTGGTCTTGAGGGCATTTCATGTATGCCCAAAACCTATCGGAACTGATCATGTCCCCGGAGGTCCATTCGGGCAATTCCGGGTAGGAAGCCTTCAGGCGCGAGATCAATGCAAGCTTTTGTTCCCGATGGGAAGCAGTTGTCACGAAAGCAACTAAACAAAAAGGCACGCTTTAATTATAGCATCCTCCTTGCCGGCTCTAGCGTATCCTAGAACACAAAACTCAACAAACTCGTATGCGTTCAGGGGTCGGGTCGCCCCGCCGCACGATTGCAAGCCTGATCACTCACTGCTGAGCGATCAGAGACTCTCCCTTGCGGTAACTGCCCTTGAGTCGCTCTGGAGGCTTAAACCCAAGCCCGTCACTGGAGGGGGCTTGGAGGAGTTGCGAGAGCTGCGTCCGATCCGCTCCCGCAGGCTGGTCAGACCGGTGAGTTGAACGCGGAGCTCATCGTTCTCTTGCCTGAGTGCCGGAATCGCCAGCCAGTCCGCATCTGGAATTCCAGCCGGAAGTGCGCTCATCACAGGCGTTCACTACCTGGGACGTAACCGGGAATCAAACTGCCGTCAGGGGTTCAGCAGGGCCGATGTTCGCCGCGAGCTGTTACACCCCCCTGAACGAATGCAAGATTTGATCTTACGGTGTATTGATTGTTCACGAATATCAAAACCATATCATGGTTACTACCAGCAGTATTGCCCCAATGGTTCATGGTGTATGAGGCGATAGCAAATATTTTCTTTACCCCAGTAAGTGATGCGGTTGCATAAAGATAATCGACTTGATATTCCCTATGTATTCCTTTAACATCAACAAATACACTTTGCATCCTACCGAAAACTGTAGTGCTCATATCTACGCCTGGGCCCTGCGGTCCTTGCGGAACTTGGCTGCCATCAGCACCGCGATCGCCCTGCGGGCCAGTCGCACTTTGCAGGCCCTGAGCTCCATGTAGAGCCGACAAGGTTTTGAATTCTATTTGAAGCCATCAATCGAATATCAAATTGTTAGATATTGCCTTCCGCTGCCTGCCATTCGGCAACTGTTCGGTTAGGTTTAATGCGCTTAAAGTTTTTAGTGAAAAACAACTGCACCTGCGCATCTGCATCCGCATCTCCCTGCAATTCTTCTAGCGTTTTTGTACCTTCATATCTACCAGCTTTTACTAATCCGCTGAGTTGTTCTACCCGTGGATGTAACTCGTACCATGCAGCTTGTTCTTCATCAAGAAGCAGAGCATTAGGTGGGTGAGTTATAGTCCAAGCAACAATAGAGTTACCTAATTCAGATCCGCCCCCGGCACATAATCTGACTTAATAATCACATCTATGACCTTAAAGATTAAAGATCATAGCTCCATAAAATTGATCATTTGGAGGGATCGGATTGCAAGTAGCTGTGCAAGATGACGAAACACTTGTCCAAACCGGGTAATCAATTCCAGATGATGTATAAATGTCATTCTGGCTGCTCTGAATGCCCTTTATTAAACCAGGGTTTGATTGCCCAAACCCACTGCAACGTAACAAAAAAAATCCGGTCCATCCTGATTTTTACCATTGGCCAAAGCCCACCCAGGCTTACCAGCCCAGCCACCCAAGCGAAGGCTTAGTGGTCTTATTGTGAGATGATTGTAGCTGTAGGACGATCCCGCCATGCCCTCAGCCGCTGACAATCTTGCTGAACTGGTGGCTGGCCATCAGAGATTCTTGCAGGGGAAGTCCCAGCACCCCCATACCAGCAAGATCCGCCTGCACGATATCTCTCCCGCCCAGAATCCCGTGGCCATGGTGCTCAGCTGTTCGGATTCCAGGGTTCCGATTGAGCTTTTGTTCGATGTCGGATTCGGCGATCTCTACGTGGTCCGCAATGCCGGCAATGCCTGTACGCCTGGGATTGTTGGGTCGATTGAGTATGGATTGGAGGGTCTTGACATTCCCCTGTTGATTATTCTGGGGCATGAGGGCTGCGGGGCTGTGACAGCCGCCTGTACTCCGCAAGGTCAGCTCAGCCCCAGTCTCTACGATTTGGTCACCCATATTCGAGATGGTCTTCAGGCAGATGGCGTCGACAATGCCGTGCTGCCGCGCGCCTTTCGTCTCCATCCTCAGCGCACCGCCGATCTTCTGATCGCAAGTAGCGACCTGATCCGGGAGCGTGTCCAATCCGGGCGTCTTGTGATCCAAATCGGTTGCTACGCCCTCGAGCAGGCCACCATCGACTGGTTAGCTACGGTGCAAGCCTGACGCAGGCCACTCTCAACTGGCATTTCCAGCGCGTGATGATCCCTGCCCGTATTTGGGAACTCCTGAGAAAGAAAACCACGGCCTGCCCGAGAACCCAATTTTAATTAGAGCGTCTAGGTATCAACAAAACAACCAACCTAAAAATAATTTTTGTCCCTCAACCGAGTGGCTTTGTGCGTATTGCCTACTTTTTTTATTAATAGCAAGATTAAAGGCATCTTAGACAAACAAGAACGTAAGCCTGCTAGAGCATACAAACTCTTGTTAAAATTAAGGTATGCATATAATAGTATTGAGTTAAATTAAATTAAATCTAAACTGCTTGCAGCTCTTGATGGCTAAATTCCTATTTGCTCAGATCGCCAGATCCCACAAGTGCCTTTAAAACGGTTTCAAGATCTTCTGGTGCTAATTCACCAGAGGGACGCCAATTAAGAGAAAATAAAATTGTCGCTTGAGTTTAATTCATTGAACCTGCAGCTTTCAAGGCAATTGAATTTATTTCCCCTAACAGTAATAACCAAAGTTCTATAGCGACGCCTCGTAACAGAGCCTGTAACTTAAAACATTCTGTAGTTGTAGTTATTTTGACCTTTCTGGACTTCTTGCTCGATTGTGCTGAAAAGAGGCTGGCACAAGCTATTAGCCCAAACGCCAGTTACAACAGGGCTTTTCAGCTGAAAATTCTTATCTAGAAAAACAAGCGGGCGGCGGGAATCGAACCCGCATCATCAGCTTGGAAGGCTGAGGTTTTACCACTAAACTACGCCCGCAAATCAAGCAAGGTTTGCTAGATCCTCAAGCATGATAGGCGCACCGTGCGCAAATAATCCTGCTTGGTTAGCTTGATTGAACCACCAGCTTCTAAGCCAAGCCTGCTTTCGGCAGGAAGTGAGCGGCGTTTGCTTTGGAGTTATGGCCTTGGCGATGCCGGCACCGGCATGGCCGCCACCCAAATGGGCTTCTACCTGTTTGTGTTTTTCACATCAGTTGTGGGCTTACCCGCCTGGATGGCAGGCAGTGTGTTGATGGTGCTCAAGCTTTGGGATGGCTTAAACGATCCATTTGTTGGCTTCCTCAGCGACCACACCAAGCACCCCCTTGGCCCTCGAATCCCTTGGCTTTTATACGGCGCCCTGCCCCTTGGCATTTTTATTGCCGCCAGTTGGTGGAATCCCCCAGGTGGCATCTGGATCAAATTTGCAGTGCTTGTTGTTATCGCTTCCTGCACCCAGGTGGCTTACACCTGCGTGAATTTGCCCTATTCCGCCCTGGCAGCGGAGCTAACGCCGGATATCGATCTGCGCACCAGGCTTAATGCCGCCCGTTTTACCGGCTCGATCGTGGCGGGCCTCAGTGGCGTGGTGATCGCAGCCCTAGTGGGCGTGCAAGTGAATGAATGCAATGGCGGTGCAGGCCTAAATGGTGATGCCTTCCTCGTGATGGGATTGATCACTGGTGTTGTGGTGGCCGCCGGCACCTTTGCCTGTGGCTGGGGTTTAAAACCCTTCGCTAAACACTGCCAGCAACCCAGCGGAAAGCCAGAACCAATCAAGCAACAGCTGCTTCGCATCTGCCGCAATGGCCGCTTTTTAAAAGTGCTTGGTCTTTATTTACTGCTTTGGTGCGCATTGCAGTTGATGCAAACAGTGGCACTGCTTTATCTAAATGTGTTGATGCAGGTGCCCTCGAGCTGGAGCACCTGGATTCTGGTGCCATTTCAAATCAGTGCCCTAGTGGGCTTGCAGCTTTGGAGCTGGGTGAGCAGCCGTTGGGGCCGGATTACAGCCCTGCGCACCGGCGGCCTGCTGTGGATTGCCGCCTGCGGGCTGGCAATGCTTTTAGTGCCCTTAAACGCTTCGGTGGCACCATTGGGTTCATTTAGCAATGGCCTGAATTTTGTGATGATCGTGATCACAATCCTGGCCGTGGGCCTCGGCGGCTCCACCGCATTTTTGATTCCCTGGTCTTTATTGCCAGATGCGATCGATGCAGATCCCGAAAAACCAGCGGGGCTTTACACCGCCTGGATGGTGGTAATCCAAAAATTTGGCATCGGCCTCAGTATTTTTGTGCTTGGCAATGTGCTCACCCTCAGTGGCTATAGGGCATGCACCAACGCAGCCCTATTGCCCCAGTCAGCCCTCACCACCATCAGGCTTTGCATGGGGATAATCCCTGCTGTGATGGTGGTACTTGGTTTGTTAGTAGTTCGCCGCTGGCCGAGGCGTGCCCACATTGATGGCTTTCAACCATGAAAACACCCAGATGGCTACAAAGGCTCGGCAGCAGTGCCTTAATCGGCGGCCAAGCCCTGGCGGCTGCCGCCCGGGGCAAGATTAATAAGAGTGAATTAATAGACAACTTGATGGAAGCTGGCCCGGGCAGTTTCCTTGTTGTTTTAATTACCGGCTTAGCTTCCGGCACCGTATTCAATATTCAAGTGGCTGCTGAATTAACGAAACAAGGGGCCGGCTCAACCGTTGGCGGCATTTTGGCCCTTGGCTTAGCAAGGGAGATAGCTCCCCTACTCACCGCCACCTTGATCACAGGAAAGGTGGCCACCGCCTATGCAGCCTCCTTGGGAACGATGAAGGTAACGGAACAGATTGATGCCATAACAATGCTTCGCACAGACCCGGTGGAATTCCTTGTGGTGCCGAGGGTTTTAGCTTTACTGGTGATGTCGCCAGTGCAATGTTTACTATTTTTTGGGGTTGGGCTTTGGTCGGGACAATTCAGTAGCACCTTGCTTTATCGGATTCCACCAAATGTGTTTTGGAATTCGGTGCGCACTTGGATGCAGCCCAGTGATGTGCCATCGATGTTGATTAAAGCAACCGTATTTGGTTTGATTATTTCAATTCTTTCCTGTGGTTGGGGCTTAACAACACGGGGCGGGCCCAAGGAGGTGGGCACCAGCACCACAGGGGCGGTTGTGATGATTTTAGTGGTAATTGCAATCGTAGACGTTATACTTACTCAATTACTATTTGGTTAATTTATACTTTATCTTTAAAAATCTACAATTTTTTTGTTGGCAAAATGACTGAATCTAAAGCTTCCATTACTCAAGAAATCACGCCAAGCCCCTGGGTGGCCCTTGGCATGCTGCTAATCGCTGCTTTTGCTGGCCTGCTCTATGGGCCATTGGCTTTAATTTTGGGTTTATTTGGCATTTTTTTAGCAATCCAAACTTATCTATTGCGATTGCGCTTTGAAGCGGATGCCCTGCTTGTATTGCGCGCTAAGGGCACGGTTGAAATTAAACGTTTTCCCTACAAAGATTGGCAATACTGGCAGATTTTCTGGCCGCCATTTCCTGTGCTGTTTTACTTTCGAGAGGTGAACAGCATTCATTTCTTACCGATGCTTTTCAATGCGGATCAATTAACGGAACAACTCACGCAGCGGCTCGGTCCCAGCGGAAAAATTGAAACTGCGGCGTTAGCTGAAGAAGCTTCCCCTCCCCACTCAAACTAAAACGGGCAAGCTTGCCCTCTGCAGCAACAAAACCGCTGAAATTTCTTCCCCCACCAGCTGCCTGCAAACTCACCAGCTGCACCTGTGCACCCACTGCCTTACTTAGCCGTTTGCGGATCAAACGCTTGAAGGCAATCGATGCAACTGGATTCATGCCGGATCCCGCAAGTTGATGAATCCGTCCTACGGCAACAAATGGCTATTAGCCGCCAAGCAACAGAATTACTTTGGTATCCCGCAATACATAAACCCAGCTGGTGCCACACTGCCCAAAGCCACTTTCAAAGCTGTGGATGAGCCTTGGCAGCAATTGGCGCTCCAGGAGCTGCAGCAAAAACGCGCTGAGCTGCAGGCGGAAATCAACGTTTTGGAGAGCCGTAAAACCCAGCTAGAGGCTGAAATCAACAATCATTTTGTTGGTAATGCCGATGGCATAAGCCGCAGGGTTAAGGGCTTTCACGACTACCTAACCGTGGCACTGCAAGACCTTGCCCGCAGTGTGGAGCAACTGCCTCTCATCCCTGAAACCGTAACGCTGCAGCCCTCACCCCTTGATCAAAGCAGCTCCAGCAGCGTTGCTGCAGAGCAAGCGCCAGCCCCCAGCACTGCTATCGGCATTTTTAGTGATGATGCCGATCTGATCATCCAGCGCCTCAACACATTTAAAAACAACCCCGATTTCTCCGCCGAGCCCTGGCAACTGCGCCGCAGCCTTGATGAAAATTCAATGCAACTGCTATTGAGTTGGTTCCTCGAGCAGGGGGGCCGAGGTGCCCAACCCAGTGGCGGCAGCCGCAATCGCAATGTGCTGGTAACGGCAGCAGCCGTAGCCACTTTGGGGGAGCTTTATGGCGATCGTTTTCAAACCCTTGTGCTCGCTGGCGAACCGGAAAGGCTTGGCGATTGGCGCCGAGGCTTGCAGGATTGCCTCGGCCTTACCCGCGAAGACTTTGGCCCCAATAGTGGTGTTGTGTTGTTTGAACGTCACGAGGCCCTGGTGGAAAGGGCCGACAGATTGGAGGAAAGGGGTGAGCTGCCTTTCATCGTTATTGATGCAGCTGAAGCATCAGTGGCAATTCCAATTTTGCAATTCCCCCTTTGGTTGGTATTTGCCGCTGATCCAGCCGAATTAAACAACCCCGAGGATCTGCTGTGATTGCCAACTACTTACTTTTGATACCGATTGCATATCTGCTGGGCTCAATCCCCAGCGGTTATCTGGCGGGCCGCTGGCTTGCAGGCATCGATATTCGTGAGCACGGTTCAGGTTCCACCGGCGCCACCAATGTGCTGCGCCATGTGGGTAAAACGCCAGCCTTAATAGTGTTCCTCGTGGATGTTTTCAAGGGCAGTGCAGCGGTTTTAGTGGCTAAACAATTGCTCGGCGGCGATGCCCATGGCTGGCTGGTGGCCGCAGGTTTATTAGCGCTGGCGGGGCACATCTGGCCCATCTGGCTTAAGGGCAAAGGCGGTAAAGCAGTAGCTACCGGCCTTGGCATGTTGCTAGGGCTTTTGCCGGCAGTGGGTTTAGCAAGCCTTGGGATATTTCTGTTAGTGCTTAGTTTCAGCCGGATCGTTTCGCTTTCCAGTGTGGTGGCGGCCCTTGCCCTGCCGGCCTTGATTTGGATCGCTGGCTACAGCCAAACCACCGCTTATATGGGCCTTGGTGTGCTTGCTGCCCTTCTGGTGGTTTGGCGCCACCGCGGCAATATCAAAAGATTGTTAGCCGGCACTGAACCAAAGATCGGCAAGCGCTCTAGCCAAGCTCACGACTCCGCTCCGCAGCCTTAAAAACAGCTTCCATCAAGGCCGATCGCAAACCGGCCCTCTCCAGTTCCCTTAGGCCAGCAATGGTGGTGCCACCGGGGCTGCTAACCATGTCTTTGAGTTGGGCTGGATGCAAACCCTTTTGCTCCAGTAATAGGGCAGAGCCCCGTAGCATTTTGATTGCCAAATCAGTAGCTAACTGCCTTGGCAACCCAGCTGCCACCGCTCCATCAGCTAAACCCTCCACCACCAATGCTGCAAAGGCAGGTCCTGATGCAGTGAGCGCTAAAAAGGCATCCAACTGCTGCTCGGGCAGCTCCATCACCTCACCCACCAGTTCAAATAAGGCGATCACCTGAGCCCGCTGGCTAGGGCTAACATCAGCGCCAAAAGCAATGCCCACCAACCCCTGTTGCACCAGTGCAGGGGTATTGGGTACCACCCGCACCACCCCATGGCCGGGAAATGCTTTTTGCAAGCGCTCAAGGCCCACCCCGGCCAGCACTGAAATCAAGAGGGGCCTAAAAGCAAGCGTATTTTGGCCGTGGGCTGGATGCTGCAAAAACGCAGCAAGCTGTTGGGGCTTGATGGCAAGCAGTTGGAGGGGTGCAGCAAGGCAAGGGTCAGGGTTGATCCCAACCTGTATGCCATAACGCTGCTCTAATTTTTGCGCAGAGGCAGTAGTTGCTACGCAACCAACCACCTGCTGGGCTGTAAACAATTTTTGCTCAAGCAAAGGCTGCAATAAAGCCTGGGCCATCTGACCTAAACCAATGAGCCCTAATTGATAACCAGCAGTTTCAACCGTTAAGGGCATCCGTGCGGCCCCAGGCTGGGCTTGGAGCTGCGGGCTGCTCCAAGTTGGTGTCGCGGGAGATAACGCTTGGGGAAGCGGATTCCTCAGTGCTGGCGGTGGTAACGGTTACGCAGCTAGGGGCAAACAAGAAAATGCTTTCTCCCACCCGTTCCTGGTGTCCGTCGATGGCAAAGGTGCCACCTGCAACAAAATCAACGGCCCGCTGGGCTTGATCTGGCTCCATCATCGTGAGATTAATGATGATGGTTTTACGTTCGCGCAAAGCTTGAATCGCCTTGGGCATTTCATCAAAACTGCGGGGTTCCATCACGATCACCTCTGCAGCACTGGAAGAAATGCCAGGCATGCCGATCACATTCGAGCCGATGAAACTTTCACCGAGGTCAAACTGATTAGCCATTGATAGGGCACCACCGCGGGGAGCTGGTTCACCAGCATCGATGGTTTCATCGTACTCAAGGTCGTCGTCGTAGTCGGAATCCAGGTAATCGTCACCCGTAACAACCGATTTCAGACGCGAGAACAATGACACCGTCTTTACCCCTTAGGACGTGATGCTCCTAGATAGCGCCCCCTGAATGCACTTGCAAGTTCTTGGTTACAGATTGCTGTTGAAATAGGCCACTGCCAAGCCGCACCAGGGTGCTGCCCGCTGCCACCGCAAGGGGCCAATCGTTGCTCATGCCCATCGAAGAACCGGGCAATTGCAGCTCTGCCGCAAGGCTGGCCCCCTGTTTAAAAATTTGGGCTAGTTCATCAGTTCCTAAATCCTGGGGCGGAATCAGCATTACCCCCACCCAAGCAACGCCAGGTAGTTCCTGCAATTGCGGCCACTGCTGGCGCAATTGCTCCAACTGAAATCCACCCTTATTTGGATCTAAACGCAGCTGCACCTGGGCATAAAGCTTGGGGCTATGGCCCTCCTCAAGGGCAATGCGGCTGATGCGTTTTGCTAATTCCAAACTATCAACGCTATGCAGGCAGCTAAATCTGGCCAGCACTGGCCGCACCTTATTGGTTTGCAATCTGCCAATAAAATGCCAATCGATATCAACTAAATCTGCCAATAAAGCTTGCTTTTCTTGTGCTTCCTGCAACCTACTTTCGCCAAAACTGCGTTGGCCTAGTTCATAAAGCAACCGCACAGCATCGGCGGGTTGCCCCTTGCTCACGGCCAGTAGCTGCACAGAAGCAGGCAGCTCACGCCGCAACTGCCCATAGCGCTGCACTAACGAATCCACGGTTTAGATGAAAGTTTGATCAAACAACTTCTGCCACAGCGGTAAATCAACAGAACGATTACGCCGCTCCCTCAACAGATTTTGCTCAGCCAGATGGCGGGCATCAAGCAAAGGCATCGAGTCAAAATTAGCGCCGCGGCCGTGGTGGCTTACCCGGAAAAACATGCGCTGGGCGTAAAGAGTGGCATAAACCTCCTGGGCTTCACCAGCCGGACACACCCGATAGAGCAAACCAAAAGTGGGATGGTTTAGGTAACGCTCAGCACTCACAGGGGCTTGCTCCGTGGAAGATCTCAGAGGCTGCCAAAACGCATTCGCAGCGCCAAAAGCAACAGCAAAGCCAAAAGGCCCATCCCATCCAACCAGATCAATGGTTTGCGGGGCACCCGCAATGCCGCTGGCGATCGCCACAGATCACTGCGGGCCAATAGGGCCTCAGCCCCCTGTTCCGCCCGCAGCAACACATTGGCCAGCAGCCTCTCACCAAGGGCTAACACAAGCCCCAGCAACTGTTTCCAGCCAAGCTGCCGCAGGTTCAAAGCGCGGGTAGCCAGCCCACGGGTGAGGTTTTGCAATTCCTCCTGCACAAGCGGCACAAATCGAAGCGCCAGCAGCAATTGAAAGCCGAGTTTTTGCACCGGCACCCCCAGGCGCTCCAAGGGTCGCAGCAGGGCACTAATCCCCCAGGCCAACTCCTCCGGTGGGGTGCTCACCAGCAACAGATTGGCGCTGTGCATCACCGTAAAAAGCAAACTTGCCGTGTTTAAACCCAACTCAGCCGAGCGTTTAGTTATGCGCAAAGGGCCCGCCTGAAAAAGCACCCAGGCTGGCGGGGCGGGCAACTTTTGCTCCACAGGGGGGCGTTGCAGCGGTAGGGGTTTTTCCTGGCCACTGGGCAAAAATGCAGCCAGTAAACCCACCGCCAGGCTTAAGGCCAATAGGGCGGGCAAACTGCGTTGCCAAACCCGCAGGGCGATGCCACTGCAAAAAGTAAGCGCCAGCAAAAGCACCACCAGGGCCAAGCGCCAGCCGGGCCCCGCCAGCACTGGCGTTAGTAAAAAAGCCAAACTCCAAAGGAACTTAAGGCGCGGATCCAGCTGCCTTAACCAGCCCCCACCAGCTACATATTGGCCAATGGGAAGTTGCCGCAGCCAATCCATCAACGTTCAGCAGCCCTCGATTGATCCCTTTCGGCATCACGCTGTTGCTTACCGCGCCAAAACAAGCGCAGGGGAGAACCTTCAAAGCCCAAACCCTCTCTGATTTGACGTTCCACATAACGGCGATAGGTATCACCAAACAACTTGGGATCGTTCACAAATAAGGTGAAACTTGGCGGACGCACTGCCACTTGGGTGCCGTAGTAAACCTTGCCTTGGCGGCCACCTCGGGTGGTGGGGGGCGTACGCCAACTAAGTGCTTCTTTGAGCACTTCGTTTACCACTGAAGTGCTCACCCGGCGGCGATGTTGCTCCACCGCAAGGGCGGCCAATGGGAAAATGCGCTCCACCCGTTGGCCGGTGAGCGCAGATATGAACAACATTGGCGCCCATTCAAGGAAATAAAGCTTTGAGCGCAACTCCTTTTCCATGGCGGGCAGGGTGTGGCTGTCTTTGGAAATAAGGTCCCACTTATTCACTGCCACCACACAGGCGCGGCCGTCTTCTTCTATGCGGCCAGCAAGCCTTTGATCCTGCTCTGTTACCCCCTCTTCTGCATCGATCACCAAAACGCACACATCACTGCGTTCAATCGCCTTAAAGCTGCGATTGATGCCAAAAAATTCAGGGCCATAGGAAACGCTGCGACGGCGGCGAATACCTGCTGTATCAAGCAGCTTCCAGGTTTTACCCTCCCGTTCAATGCTGGTGTCGATCGTGTCGCGGGTGGTGCCCCTAATGGGGCTAACGATGGCTCGATTTTCGCCGCAAATTGAATTGAGGATGCTGCTTTTACCCACATTTGGCCTGCCGATAATGGCCAATTGGATCGGTTCCTCCAGGCCCTCTAATTCTTGGCTGGCAGGCAAAAAGCTGATCACCTTATCGAGTAGTTCACCGGTGCCAGCCCCGTGGATGGCGGAAACCGGATAGGGCTCACCAAGGCCAAGGGTCCAGAAATCGGCAGCCATGGCGAGGCCCTGGTCGGGCGACTCGCATTTATTAACCGCAAGTAACACCGGACAATTCTGGTGTCGCAACCACTCGGCGATGCTTTCATCGGCGGCGGTGAGGCCCTGTTGGCCGTCCACAATCACAACAGCAACAGCTGCTTCTGCCATGGCGAGCTTGGCTTGCTCGCGTATTTCAGGCAAAAATTCACTGTCGTCGTTAAAAACCAAGCCGCCGGTATCAACCACCTTGAAGGTGCGATCAGCCCAATAGCCTTCCTGGTAAGTGCGGTCGCGGGTAACACCCGGTTGGTCGTGCACGATGGCATCTCGGCTACGGCAAAGCCGATTAACCAAGGTGGACTTACCCACATTGGGACGCCCGATGATTGCCACCACCGGCAGGGCCACGGCTGTTTTCCTCTCTGTTACCTATTTAACCGACCCTACATGCCTGCCTAAACACTCATTTGTTGGCGGCGCCAAGCCAATAGCCAGCTAACTGCCGTTGCTCTACGGGTTAGCCGCGGCTGCAATTCTCCTATTCGATAACCTTTGAAACCCAATTCATCCTTCAACAGTTGCTTTAAATCAGCCGGTATGGAACGGGTGAGCATCACAACCGGAGGCCTATTGGCAATGAAATCAGGGGCAGATGGATAGGCCTCACGCCACTGGGCTGGGGTTAGTGGCCCCGCTGGCCATGGATTTTCAGGTGAATGCCCATCAAAATTTAAATTGCTCGGCTGGTAACCCAATCGCTTCCAAATCAATTCACAAACCTGGCGATCACTTAGCTGATCATCAAGGATTTGCCAAAGGATTTCATCATTAATGGTTAGGTCTGCTGCCATCGGAACTACTGAATGCAAATTGCTACACCAATAGTTTTGCAATCTCCCCTCTCCGGGGTAAGCGACCGTTGCTTTCGCTCGCTCGTGCGGCGCTGGGCTCCCGATGCCCTGCTGTTCACTGAAATGGTGAATGCCACCAGCCTGGAAATGGGCCACGGCCGCTACAAAGTAGAAGAACTGGCAAATGAACCAGGCCCCGTTGGGGTGCAGCTGTTTGATCATCGCCCCACTGCCTTAGCGGAGGCTGCCCGTCGGGCGGAAGCAAGTGGTGCGGTGCTAATTGATATCAATATGGGCTGCCCCGTACGCAAAATCGCCCGTAAAGGTGGCGGCAGCGCCTTAATTCGCAGCCCTGAATTAGCAGCCCAAATAGTGGAAGCGGTTGCCAAAGCAGTTCAGGTGCCAGTAACCGTTAAAACCAGGTTGGGGTGGTGCGGTAATTCAGCTAACCCAATTGGTTTTGCCTTACTGCTTCAAGAAGCGGGTGCCCAAAGGCTTTGTTTACATGGCCGCACCCGGGAGCAGGGCTTTAAGGGCAAAGCCGATTGGCTAGCGATCGCAGCTGTAAGGCAGCAGCTGCGCATACCAGTAATTGCCAATGGCGACATCACAAGCCCAAGTGACGCCAAACGCTGCCTTGAAATCACCGGTGCCGCTGGGGTGATGGTGGGTAGGGCCAGCATGGGGGCGCCATGGCTGGTGGGCCGTTTGCAGGCAACGCTCAATGGTGAGCCTGATCCTGGTGAACCCAGCAGCCAAGAGCGTTTGGCCTTAGCTGGCGAACATCTGCAAATGCTTATTAGTGAATGGGGCGACCACGGGCTGATGATCGCCCGCAAACACATGGGCTGGACCTGCAACGGTTTCAGTGGCGCTGCACAATTGCGCCAAGCCTTGATGCGCGCCCCCACGGCAGCGGCGGCCCAAAACTTGTTAAACCAGGCACAAGCAAATTTTGCTTCCACTTAGGAAAAGCATTAGGGAAACTATAAATGGATGTTGTTATCTGGCTGGCGCTACTTTGGCCAATTCTGCTAAGCCGGGTCCCAGAGGAGAAACGTCCCCTCTGGATGCGCCGCAGTTTATTGCTGCTTCTTAGCCTACTCAGCTTGCGATATCTGCACTGGCGATGCACAGAAAGCCTCAACCTTGAAAGCCCAACCTCTACGTTTTTAAGCCTGTTGCTCTTAACAGCAGAAGCATGGCTGCTAATAAGTGGGCTCGTACCTATTTTACTCTCGTGGAAGCCCTATGGCGATGGCAGGCTTGCTGCAATTAAGGCAGAAGCTCAGTGGGAAGCCAGCGATTGGCGTCCCTGGGTTGACGTATTGATACCCACCTGCGGCGAGCCATTACAGGTATTAGAGCGCTGCCTTCAAGGTTGCAATCAGCTCATATATAAGAATCGAACCCTATGGGTTTTGGATGATGCCGGGCGCGCGGAAGTTAAAGAATTAGCGGCACAATATGGCTGCTGCTATCAGCACCGCGGTGGTTGCTCAGGGGCCAAGGCGGGGAACCTAAATGCAGGTTTAGCTAATGCCACTGGCGAACTGGTGGCAGTTTTTGATGCAGATTTCATCCCGCAAAAACATTTTCTCAACCGTTGCATTGGTTTATTACTGGAGCCAAATGTTGGCCTTGTGCAAACTCCCCAATGCTTTTTCAATGCCGATCCAATAATGAGGAACCTTGGCTTAGAAGCCTGGCTGCTTCCTGATGAAGAAAGCTTTTACCGCTGGATTGAACCAGTGCGTAGTGCATGGGGAGCAGTGGTTTGCGCAGGCACTTCATTTGTGGCACGCCGCAGCGCCCTTGATGATGTGGGCGGATTTATCGAAAATGCGATTTCAGAGGATTTTGTTACCGGCACCGCCCTCACGGCAAAGGGTTGGCGACTGCTTTATACGGCCGAAAAGCTAAGCGCTGGCCTAGCCGCTGAAACAATGTTGGATTTTGTGCGGCAACGCCAACGCTGGGCAGCAGGCACAATTCAAGCGCTTCGATTACCCCAAGGCCCCTTACGAGTTAAGGGCTTAAGCATGAAACAACGGCTGGTTTATTTAGAAGGAGCCTTGCATTGGTTTAACACTATTCCACGATTAATATTATTACTTATGCCCCTGAGCATTGGTTTACTTGGAGTGCTGCCTGTGCATTTCACAACAACAGCACTTCTTACTAATCTTTTACCGCTGTGGTTAGCATTTTTATTGAGTGTGGGCTGGTTAAATCGCGGCAGCCGCCATGCTTTATTAGCAGAATTACCAGGTTGGGTTCTTGCTATTCCCTTGGCAAGCACTGTTTTCCTGAGCCTGGCAGGGAAAATATTACCTTTTCGAATTACACCAAAACATAGGGTGCGGGAAAAGGGGGGTATTGCAATGGAACTAGCAATGCCACTGCTTGTGTTGATGCTACTAAATGGGATAAATCTTCTGGCAATTATCAGCGCCCTAAATATAAGAACAGATGCGGGTTCAGGTTTAGGTTTGTTTTGGGCAAGCTTAAATTTGCTTGGCCTATTGGTGGCATTAAGGGTGTGCTGGGATCGCCCCTGCCCCGACCCCACACCCTGGTTCAAGATTCATATGGAAGCTTATTTATTAAACCCAGCTGGCAAAAAATTTCGAGTTGAAATCGATGCAATTAGCGAAAAAGGTGCAGATTTACGTTGTAAATCAGCTTGGCCCCAAGGCCCTGGCTGGAAACTAATGCTAGATGATCAAACCTCTGGAACAAGATTGCCAATGGCAATACCGCTTGGCTTAATAACTCCAGGCTCAATTTTAAGTGTTAACTGGCTTGCAAATAACCTGGAAGAGGTAAAGGCCCTAAGGAACTGGTTGTTCAGCCGACCAAAGGCTTGGCCGGATCGGCAGGCAGCCCCTGAATGGAAAACATTTTTTATATTATTAAGCCGCCTAACCTGGTTTCCAAAAACTCCCAAAGCAGGCAGTAGAAGTTTAATACCCCAACAGATCACGGGTGCCGCTGATTGCCTGAACAGCTAAAAGTATCGCCACTAGAACATTACAAGTTACATGCAATCTGCGCATACGAACTGAACTATGGATTTCTGGCCTTGCCGCCAATGAGAAAAGTAATAAGCCCGTTAGTAATACACCACTCCAATAATGGGAGCCCCAAAAACCAGCACTAAATGGGTTGTCGCTAAGGCGCCAAATTTCTGGCTCACTGCCAAGGCCAAGCACCCCAGCCCAGGTGAGCAGCGCAAAAATTGCCCGTAATGGTGAGCGTTTTACCTGCGCTAGCGCCAACACTGAGCCCAAGCTGCCTGCCGCCACCAACAGCAGCAGGGCCAACCGTTGCAGGCCACCGCTAAAAGCCAAAGCGGGATCAAACCAAGCTTTAAGGAATGAATACACAAAAGCAATCAGCACCACTACCACCACCGCCACGGTGAGCCATCGGCCATGGTCTGAATGTTCAACCGGCACCGCCGCCAGCTGTTTGGTGATCCCCAAACGCCTTTCACGAACCAATAAACCAAGCCGAATCGTTGCACCCACCACTGGGTAAACAAACAGAATCATCAACACTGGATGCAACAGCGCCAACCAATTAATTGCTGTCAAGGCAATACCTCAGGCCAGTTTTGGCGAATCAATAACAAGGAAAAATAAGGCCTCTGTGCTGCTGGCACTTCAGAAGCTGGCAGCAACAGTTGATCCGGCCAACCCACCCGCTGGGCAAACAAGCTGGCAGCTAGTAAACCTCGGGCCTCAAGCACAGGTTGCACCCATAGCCAACGTTCACCCAACTTCAATAAAGCAAGCACGGTGTTGCTTGCTTTGGCTTGCTCCAGCAATAACTCGAGCGCTGCTTGGCTATTAGGGGTGGGGCGAATCAAAAGGCCCTCATCTTGCAAAGCCAGGGGCCAGGGCATCCCCAAACTGGATGCGGCTGCCGCTGCAGCAGCCACTGCCGTAATTCCTGGAATAACAGAAACAGGCCATTGGGGATAGCGGCTTGCAAGCTCCAGGAGCACATAGGAGCAACTGGCAAATAGGGAGGCATCCCCTTCACAGAGCAACACCAGCTGCTCAGCCCTAGCCAGCTCCGCTGCTAATAGATCTGCAGCTGTGCGCCAAGCCGCAAGCCGTGGTGCCGCTGCTGCCACCATCGGGAAAAGCAGCGGTAGATGACGCTGCTCAGTAATCCACGGAGCGGCTATGCGAGCCGCCATACCTTCAGCACCTGGCTGGGCCACGGGGTAGGCCACCACAGCTGCTTTAGCGATGGCTTGCACTGCTGCAACCGTTAATAGGTTTGGATCACCTGGCCCAACCCCCACAAGGGTTAGGGCTGCCGCCGCCTTCAAATGGAATCCACCGCAGATACCTTTCTAAGCTGTTGCTAATAAACGTTCAAAACATCTGCCGTGAGCAAACTCACTGTTTATAAGCATCGGGAAGATCTGCAGCAGCAGCAACCAGAAGGCCAACGAGCTCCCCAGCCATCCTTTAGCAGCATTGATCCCGTGGTGATCGCAGCAACCCTGGCTGAAAAAGGGATTGGCTTTGAACGTTGGCCAGCGCCGGTAAACCTAAGCAGCAATGCAGAAGCGGAGGAAATACTTAGGGCCTACGGGCCGGAAATCGCCCGGGTGCAAGCAAACGGCAACTATCAAACCATCGATGCGATTCGCATGCAACCAACTCACCCCGATCGGGTTGCATTACGCCAAAAATTTTTAGCTGAACATACCCACGCAGAAAACGAAGTGCGTTTTTTTGTGGAGGGCCACGGTTTATTTTGTTTACACATAAACGATGAAGTTTTACAGGTTTTATGCGAACGCAATGACTGGATAAGTGTGCCAGCTGGCACTAAACATTGGTTTGATATGGGTGAAAATCCAGAATTTTGCGCGATCCGCTTTTTTAATAATCCCGATGGCTGGGTAGCAGAATTTAGCGGTGATCAAATTGCGGAATACTATCCTTTGCTGGCTGAGTAAAGAAAAAAGGTGGGTGGGGGTGTAGTATGTTAAATGTAATTTCGCTCTAATAATAAAATGGCCGAAAGAATCGAAACGGAGAGTCAGTTTCCCACGTTTGGGAACAACCCGTGGGTGGAAGGCGTTAGTTACAATGGGAAACTAATAAATAAAGGGAGCACAGAAAAAGGTTCTCTAGATGGCGGGCCAGCTGTTAATGTTGAAATATATTTTGCAAATAAAGCGGAACTACCCGAAGATTACATGAGTACATTATACAAGGGAGTGATAGAACCATGGTCAAATAGCATGGTTGATGGATATATTAAAGCATTCAAAGCATGGTCTGATGTTGCTAATATTACTTTTAAGCAAGCTCTGCTTCCATCTCAAGCAGATATTCAATATTATAATGCCACTTTTACAGATGAAA
>Ga0114981_10001016_pt1 | contig 18528 bp, 17 predicted proteins | sample S_140806_MF_Meta_FD_87028 | JGI IMG/M metagenome (GOLD analysis project Ga0114981, IMG submission 87028) | Freshwater microbial communities from Lake Simoncouche, Canada to study carbon cycling - S_140806_MF_MetaG | ecosystem: Environmental > Aquatic > Freshwater > Lake | place: Lake...
CCGCATTTCTGACGACTTCGCGATACCACCTCAAATCAACGCGACGCCGTCTTCGCTCCGCGTTTGCCGAGGCAGATGAGTGATTTTTCACCGCGAATGAACATCTGCCCCTCGCTCAGAGCGGGCGAGGCGAAGACTTTCTCCTTCAGCTCGCTCTCCGCCACGAGTTCGTAGGCCTTGCCGGGCTTCACGCTGCGCAGGATGCCGAAGTCATTGATGAAATAAACGCGACCTTCCGCGCTGCTGAGGCTGGCGTGATGCTCGCGGAGACGCTCCTCCCACAGGATCTCGCCCGATTTGGCGTCAAAGCAGTGCGCCACGCCGGAATCGGACACGATCAAAAAGTGCCCGCCTTCCACGATGGGAGATGGCACATAGGCTACGCCCTTGTTCGTGCGCCAGACGATGTGGGTATCCGTCACATTGCCGCTGCCGTCCGGCTTGATGGCCAGCAGGTGATGCTCAGGAAAGCCGCCTGTCATATAGAGGAGACCTGTTTGATCGCTGAAGACCAGCGAGGCCACAAACTGCTCCGTGGGGCCATCAATGATCCACAGCAGTTTTCCGGTGCGCGGATCGTAACTCGTCACGCACATCGTGCCGCTGAGCACCATCTGGGTGCGACCGCCGATCTCGCGAATGAGCGGCACGCAGTAGCTGCGGGTGTTGTTTGGCCTTTCGATGCGCCACAGCTCTTTGCCGTCCGCTTTGGCGAGAGCCACGATGTAGCCATCGCCATCGTGATCGCAGTTCACGATGACTTTGTCCTCGAAAACGATGGGGCTGGAGCAGAAGCCGTGCTTGCTGGAGAAGAGGCCCGGACGCACCTGCCACACCTGTTTGCCGGAAAAATCATGCGCGGAGATCACCACCGTGCCTTTCGGCACTTCGCCCTTCGGGATGACGCGGCCTTCGTTGGCCTGGCGAGTGGCCTCGGTGGGCGTGTTGTCGAGAAACGCGGTGAAAACATAGATGCCATCCGTCGCCGGCGTGCTGGAGGCCAGGGAGTTCAGCTTGTGAATGCCCTCCGGCGGCGCTTTCAGCACGGTGGACTGCCACAGGAGCTTCCCGGAGGCTCGATCGAGACACAGCAGCACGCGTTCCTCGTTCTCGGCCCGGGCCGCCACCGTGAAAAGACGGTCCTCCCACACGATCGGCGAGGCATGGCCGCTGCCGGGCAGCGTCACCTGCCACGTCACATTTCCCTCGGTCGTCACCGGAAAGCCGGAATCCTTCGACGTGCCATCCAGCCGAGGCCCGCGCCACTGCGGCCAGTTTTCCGCTTGGAGCAGGGCGGTGGAGGTCAGAATGAAGGGGAATAGCAGCCGCAGGGAAGTCATGAGATGGAAGGAACGCCGCCTTCAGGGCTTCCGTTGCACAACTTGCGGCTTTGATGCCGATAGCCCGCGTCATTTGCCAAAAGTGAGTCTCATGGTCAGCCTGAGAAGGAAACTTCTGCTTGCCAAAACATCCTTCGATGCCAGAATCGCGACCCTCAACCCACCAAAAACACACCTTGCCGGCAAGTTGCTGGTAATTTTATACCTCACATGAGCGAAGCCTCCACCATCGATTCCGCCTCCTTCAAACTGCATGCCAAAGACACCGGCAGTTCAGATGTGCAAATTGCCATCCTCACGAAGCGAATCAACGAACTGACGCAGCATCTCGCCGCGCATTCCAAAGATCATTCTACCCGTCGTGGCCTCCTGCAAATGGTCGCCCGCCGCCGCAAACTGCTTGATTACCTCAAGCTGACCGCCAACGAGCGCTATCTGGCCGCCATCAAGGGCCTCGGCCTCCGCCGCTAATCTCCAAATTTACCGAAGGGTGATGCCACACGCATCGCCCTTCGTGTTTCAGAGCGTAGAGCAAAAGGCGAAGAGCATCGAGCCATTTTCAGGACGCATGATCGTCCTCGTTTTTGGCGCAGCCTACACCCTTAGCGCACCCGCATACCGGAGCCTGTCTCTCTGTCCTACGCCCTTAGCCCTTCGCCGCTACTTTTTCCCCTAAACCAAAACACAAACATACTGCCACCATGGCTATCCACACACAAAACATCCAGCTCGGTGCTGGAACCCTCCAGATCGAAACCGGCAAATTTGCCAAACTCGCCGATGGCGCCGTCACCGTCCGTCTCGGTGACACCATCGTCCTCGTCACCGCCGTCTCCGCCACGAAAGTGAAGGACGGCCAGGACTTCTTCCCGCTCTCCGTCGAGTACAAGGAAAAAGCCTCCGCCGCAGGCCGCTTCCCCGGTGGTTACTTCAAGCGCGAAGGCCGCCCCACGGAAAAAGAAATCCTCACCTGCCGCATGACGGACCGCCCACTGCGCCCGCTCTTCCCGAAAGGCTACTACTACGACACCCAGGTCGTCGCCATCCTCCTCAGCGCCGACGGCGAGAACGACCCGGACATCTGCGCCATGAACGGTGCCTCCGCCGCTCTTTGCGTTTCCGACATTCCCTTCGCCGGCCCTGTCGGTGCGGTGCGCATCGGCCGCCTCAATGGTGAGTTCGTCATCAATCCCACCCAGGCCCAGCGCCTCGATAGCGACCTCGACCTCGTGTACGTCGGCAACAAGACCGACGTCATCATGATCGAAGGTGCCGCCAACGAACTGCCTGAGGCTGAGTTCGTCAAAGCCCTCCACTTCGCTCAAGCCGAAGTCACCAAGATCGTCGCCGCCCAGGAAGAGCTCACCAAGCTCGCTGGCAAAGCCAAGCGTGAAGTGCCCCTCATGCTGGTGAAGGACGAACTCCTCGAAATCGCCTACGCCGTCGCTGGCGACCGCATCGAAGGCGCTCTCTACACGCCGTCTAAAGTCGCCCGTGGCAAAGCCGTCGGCGCTTTGAAAGACGAAGTCGCCGAGGCCATCAAGGCCAAGTTTCCCGAAGCTACCGCCTTCGAAGTCAGCCAGGCTTTCGACTACCTCCAGAAGAAAGCCTTCCGCATCTCCATCCTCGACAAGCAGAGCCGCTGCGACGGACGTGGCATCGACCAGCTCCGCCAGCTCTCCGGCGAAGCCTCCGTGCTTCCTCGCACGCACGGTTCCGCCAGCTTCACCCGTGGCGAAACGATGGCCCTTTCCATCGCCACCCTCGCCCCGGCTGACGAAGCCCAGGAAATGGACACCTACGCCGGTGGCCCAGAGTCCAAGCGCTTCATCCTTCACTACAACTTCCCACCCTTCTCCGTCGGTGAGACCGGCCGCTTCGGTGGTCAGAACCGTCGTGAAATCGGCCATGGTGCTCTCGCCGAGCGCTCCATCGAGCCTGTCATCCCTGACAAGGCCACCTTCCCCTACGCCATCCGCGTGAGCAGCGAAGTCATGGAGTCCAACGGCTCCACCTCGATGGCCTCCGTCTGCTCCGGCGTCATGGCCCTCCTCGACGCCGGTGTGCCTCTCAAACGCCCTGTCGGCGGCATCAGCGTCGGTCTTGTGACCGAGTTCGATGGCGACAACATGAAACGCTACCTCACGATGCTCGACATCATCGGCAGTGAGGACCACTTCGGCGACATGGACTTCAAGCTCTGCGGCACCAGCGAAGGCGTCACCGGCTTCCAGCTCGACCTCAAGCTCCCCGGCCTGCCCCTCAGCATCCTTGAAGAAGGCATCGCCAAAGCCAAGGCCGGTCGCACCCAGGTTCTCTCTGCCATGGCTCAGGCCATCGCCGAAGTCCGTCCGCTCAGCCCCTACGCTCCACGCATCGAGATCATCAAGATCAACCCTGACAAGATCGGCGAACTCATCGGCCCTGGCGGCAAAAACATCAAAGCCATCCAGGCTGAGTCCGGTGCTGAAATCAGCATCGAAGACGACGGCACTGTGTACGTCTATGCCAGCCGCAAGGAAGGCATCGAGCGTGCGATCGAAATGATCAGCGGCACCTCCCAGGAGATCGAAGTCGGCAAGCTCTACACCGGCAAGGTCGTCAGCACGACGAACTTCGGCGCCTTCATGAACCTCGGTGGCAAGAAAGACGGCCTCATCCACATCAGCGAACTCGCCGACTTCCGTGTCAACAAGACCGAAGACGTCGTCAAGACCGGCGACATCGTCACCGCCAAGTGCATCGGCATCGACGACAAAGGCCGCATCAAGATGAGCCGCAAAGCCGCCATGAAGGACAAAGACGCCGCCGCCGCTGGTGGTGACGCCGCTCCTGCTCCTGCTGAAGACAACGGCTAATCGCTGACGCCAACAGCTCCCAAAACTCACGAAGAGGCCGCTTTCGAGCGGCCTCTTTTTTATTCCCCCATTGCCAAACGAATTCGGAAGAGCATTTTCCCGCCATGAAAAGCGCCGCAACTGCCAAAGCTCGACCTGCACGCACTCGTCGGATACCCGAGGCTGTTTTTGCCAAGTATCAAAAAGCATGCGCCAGCAGGGGTGAAGGGCAGAACTGGAATGCAACTGATCTCGTGCGTGAACTTCGTCAGGGACGTTGAGCTGTATGCACTTCGCGGACGCCAGCTTTCTCGTGTCTGCCTTTTTGGGTGATAAAAATGGCCCCAGAGCCTGGAAATGGTGGGCAGAGAGCCGCGTGGTGCTCCACGTCACTCCGCTTGTGCTACTCGAAACGGAAAATGCCATTCGCAGCAGTGTGTTTCAGCGCGGAGTCAGCCAACGGGATTCCATTGAGGCTTTGAACCTGCTTAAACGTGCCCTTGCCGATGGTGTACTGGTCAGGCGAGACCTTACGAGCCGGAGAATGTATCCCGCCGCGCAGCGCATTTGCATGCGCAACACCGGCCCGGAGACCTTTGGCACCATGGACATCATTCACGTCGCCAGCGCTCAGGAGTTCGGAGCCTATCATTTTGTCTGCTTTGATCGTGCTCAAAGCAAATTGGCCGCCGCCGAAGGCATGGCTCCTTGTCCGTGACCCAGTCGGCCACATCGGCATCGACGACAAAGGCCGCATCAAGATGAGCCGCAAAGCCGCCATGAAGGAGAGGGACGCCGCTGCCGCCGCTTGTGAAGGCGCTCCCGCCCCTGCTGAAGACAACGGCTAATCGCTGACGCCAACAGTTCCCAACTCACGGAGAGGCCGCTTTCGAGCGGCCTCTTTTTTGTGGTCCTTTGGCAGAGTGTCATCTTTACGTTTCTCTTTCGGGACTCTTTGACCTAGTTTCGGCATGATAAATCGGCCAAAAAAAATTGCGCTTACCCTGCTGCTCATCGGCTTGTTCGGTCTGTTGGCTTTAAGTGTGTTCTCCTAGCTCCTGCACGATCATTGGGATGATCGTGTAAATGTGACCTTGGCAGATGGCACTACTCTTGAGGTGCGCAATCAAGGCTCCGAATGGCACTACTTCAGCTTTGGGCACGCGTTCGGATTCGGTGGCGGCGACCGGCGAGAGCGGCTCGAATTCGAAAGGCATGGCAGTCGATTCGTCTGGGAGGGGCTTTATGAGCCTATCGCCGTGCAGTTCGATGGTGAAGTCCCTGTCGTCATCGTTTTCGACCGAGAATCTACCCATAGTGACTGGGGTTTGCGTTACTATAGGAAAGAATACGATTGGAATGAACAGCCTCTGAGTTCCCTTCCGCGCCGTATCGCTCTACTCAATATGTGGGGATACGATCCTGATCAGGCTGCGGACTGCGATCCCGAGAATTCTCGCTTCCAATGTAGCTTAACGGCCCACCTCTGGCTGTGCATCTCCACAGGTAAACATTACCAAGACATCAAGCATATCAACGCCACGGCTGAGTTCCTGCGCAGCTTCTTGGATTTGATGCATTGAGCATTTGACCTCATTCCACCCGCGAGATCCGCATCGCTCCATTCGCCTGCTTCTGAAGGGCGAAGAAGTCCACGACGATCCAGCCTTCGACCCACTGGCCGTTTTCGACGCGCCCCATGGCCATGGCGGAGGACTGGACGAGGTTGCCATGCGGCTCAAAGCCGAGGCCGGGACCGGTGTGGGTGCCTTGGCAGACGAAGCGCACGGAAACCCAGTCGCCCTGCTCGATGACCTTGTTGATGGTCACCTGTAGGTCAGGGATGGCGCTGAGCATGGCCTTGTGGAAGGGCTTGAACGGCTCCGGGCCGCGCAAGACGGTCATGTCCTCAAAGTGCAGGCTGTCGATGCCTGTCTCGGGGCTCAGCAGGCGGTCGATGGCGGATTCATCCCGCTCGTTCCAGACCTTTTGAAACCATTCACGGGCGACCTCGGAGGGTGAATGATTTGGGATCATGCGGACACTTCTAGCGGAAAAGAGGATGACAAGGCAAGTTTCATTCGCTCTCGACAACCCCCAGTGACTTCGTTTGATTTCCACTCCCTTTCCCATGACGCCCATCCTGCGCATCCATCCTGCTGACAATGCCATCGTCGCCCTTCGCGACCTCGACGCCGCGACCTCAGTGAACCTCGACGGCCAATCATGGACACTGCGCGAGAAGATTCCCGCGAAGCAGAAGTTCGCCGCGAAGGATTTCGCCCTTGGCGACAGGGTCACGATGTATGGCGTGCTGGTGGGCAAGACCACGCAGGCCGTGCCCGCAGGCGCCTTACTCCACACGGGCAACCTCCAGCATGCCAGCGCCACCTTTGCCGGAAAGCAGAGCGCCTATTCGTGGGCGCCGCCGGATGTCTCGAAGTGGAAGACACGCACGTTCAATGGCTTTAAACGCCCACACGGCCCCGCTGGCACGGCGAACCACTGGGTGGTCATCCCGCTCGTTTTCTGTGAGAATCGCAACCTCGGGTTCATGCGTGAGGCGCTGGTGCGGGAGCTGGGTTATGGCAAAACCTCGCCGTATGAGCGGTTCGCTCGCACCTTGGCCGATCTGCACCGTCGCGGTGCCTCGCGGGAGGAGATCGAGGCCGCGATGCTGGAGGCGGAATCGGCGGAGAAGGCCTCGCGGCTGTTTCCGAATGTCGATGGTGTGAAATTCCTCGAGCACGGCCTCGGCTGCGGCGGTACACGGCAGGATGCGCAGGCGCTTTGCCGACTGCTGGCCGGTTACATCCACAGCCCGAATGTCTGCGGAGCCACGGTGCTGAGCCTCGGCTGCCAGCATGCGCAGGTGAGCCTTTTGGAGCAGGAAATGGCCGCGTTATATCCGAAGCTCGAAAAGCCGCTGCTGGTCTATGAGCAGCAAAAAAGCCAGTCCGAGCGTGACATGATGCAGCGGGCCATTCGCGATACCTTCCTCGGCATCGCCACCGCGAACGAGCAGACCCGCGAAGCCTGCCCGCTGAGTGATCTCATCATGGCGGTGGAATGCGGCGGCAGCGATGGCTTCAGCGGCATCTCGGCAAATCCAGCCATCGGCCACACCGCCGACCTCCTCGCCGCGCTCGGCGGGGCACCGGTGCTCAGCGAGTTCCCCGAACTCTGCGGCGTGGAGCAAAGCCTGTGCGACCGCTGCGTCTCTGCGGAGCTGGCGGACAAGTTTGTGAGCCTCATGCGTGCTTACGAAGGCGCGGCGCAGGCCTGCGGCAGTGGTTTCGACGCCAATCCAAGCCCTGGAAACATCCGCGATGGCCTCATCACCGATGCCATCAAATCCGCCGGAGCCGCGAAAAAAGGCGGCAATGCACCCATCGTGGATGTGACCGACTACGCCGAGCCGATTCGCAAGGGCGGCGGCCTCACGCTCTGCTGCACGCCGGGCAACGATGTCGAGTCCACCACCGCACTCGCGGGCGCGGGATGCACCATGATTCTTTTCACCACCGGCCTCGGCACGCCCACTGGCAATCCCGTGTGCCCCACGCTGAAGCTTGCCACCAACACCACGCTCGCCAAACGCATGCCGGACCTCATCGACTACGACTGCGGCCCTATCATCACCGGCGAAAAGACTGTCGAGCAATGCGGCGAGGAAGTCCTCGACCTCGTCATCGCCACCGCGAGTGGCGGCTATGTGCCGAAAGCCGTGTCGCTTGGCCAAGATGACTTCCTGCCGTGGAAACGGGGCGTGTCGCTTTGAGTTGGTGTATTACGCAAACAGCCCGCTCTCCGGCAGCGTCGGCGAAGGCATCGGGGTATCCTTGAGCGGACGAACGCAGAGGCGGGTGAAGAGGAGATGTGTCTCACCGGCTTCGAGGGTGACGGCGTCATCGCCGGCGTTGGTGGTCTCGACGCAGACGAAGTCCGGGTAGGCCTCATCGGGGAGATCGGCGAGGCGGGTGGATTTTTCGATCCAGGGATTCCAGACGACGGTGCTGAGGCTGCCGGCTTTTTCGATGCGCAGCTCGCGGCTGAGGACGGGATCATCGACGATCACGGGGGCGTCGGAGGCGTAAAGGCGGTCCACCTCTTGGTCGATGACGATGGGACCTTCCTGCGGGCGCTTGTCCGGTGAAAGACGGCCTTCGACATACTGCGTGCCATGCAGGCCATGGAGGGTGATCTGCCGCACATCGCCAACGCTGAAGTAGGTGTGCAAGGCACCGGTCATGGTCCAGGGCTTCGAATCGGTATTCGTGACCTCCAGGCCCACCTCAAGCTCCAAACCCATGCTGATGTGCAACCGCGCCTCGAAGCCGAAGGGCCAGAGAAGCCGCGACTCGGATGAATCGGCCAGTTTGAGCACGAGATCGACTCCGGCGGGCGTCTCGCGTGCCCGGTCAAACTCCCACATCATCGTGCGGACGAAGCCGTGAGCGGGCTTGGAGCTGTCTGCATGCGGTCCGAACCAAGGCCAGCAGATGGGAATGCCGCCACGGATCGGTTTGCCGAGTTCAATGAGTGCATCCGGGCTCATGTAGAGCACAGGATCGCTGTGATTCGGCATCCATTCCATCACATGCGCTCCATGCAGCGCCACGCGACCGGTGGCATTCGGATGCTGGATTTCGAGCACGGGATAGCCGGGCTTCGCTTCGAGGAGTTGGACACAGGAGGGCAGTTTCATAGCTGGAAGGTGGATGGAAGCAGTTCGGCCAGGGTTTGCGCGACGAGAAGGCCGTTTTGAAGAAAACACACGGGTGCATCCGGCGCGGCAAATTCCGCGATGACCTGCCGGCAGGCTCCACACGGCGGAAACTCATGCCCGAGCGCGATGACCGCGAGTGAGGCGATACGCATCTGCGGTCCTTCGGAGGCGACGGCATGAAAAATGGCATTCCGCTCAGCGCAGATCGTGAGCCCGTAGCTGGCATTCTCGACATTGCACCCAGTAAACAAGCCGCCCGCCTGCGTGACCAGCGCACAGCCGACCTGGAACTTCGAATAAGGCGCATACGCCCTAGCCGCTGCCTCGCGGGCACGGTTCGTCAGTTCGGTGAAATCAGTCATGGGTTATGAAACAGCGGAGAAGCAGGTGTTTCCAGCGCGGTGTTTTGTAAATGGAGGTGAGCTTGGGGCTACCTACGAATGAGCTGCTCATAGGCATCATGAGGACCAATCCAAAACCAGACCCACTCTTCACCCAGATCAAAGGCTAGCGCCCGGTGCTCGAGGCCCACTCTCGCCGAATAGAGGTCCGAGCCGACTTTCTTCAATTGGAGGGATGGATGGCGTGGGTTGGTTTTGAGAAGCTCGAAGTTCTTATCCGCCAGCCGCTGGATGGAGGCGTTCAATTGGTTGTAGCACTGCCAGAAGTCAGGATGAGCTTTGTGTTTCACAGGTCGGTGCAAAGGCCGTTTTTGTGATCCTGGGTGATGCGGCGGCGGAGATCGTCAAATCGACCTGCGGCGGCATCCTGGCTGATTTCGTCATCCCAATGCGAATCATCCCGGTTGGCTATCCAACGGCGAAGCTGATGAAAATCCTCCTGGGGCAGCTTTTCGATGGCTTTTTCGATGTCGATCAAGGTGCTCATGACGCGAGAGTTTGTCGTCATGCGCCTAGAACGTCAATGATTGTTAGGCCGCGTGTTTGTGGAGTGCCTGAGATCGTAGCGGAGAACGTGAGGCTTACACGATTTCGGCGTGCTGCCGCCCGCCGCTACGGAGATCGTGGTGGTGGGGAAGGCTTAGGCGGCGAGTTTGAAGTCGTCTTCGGTCTTGAGTTCGCCTTTCTCGTTGAACTCGAGTTCCTTCTCGATGCGGAGGTTTTCGACGATGTAGCCTTGGCGTTCGGGGGTGTTTTTGCCCATGTAGAAGGTGAGCATCTCTTTGACGGTCTTGTGCTCGGTGGGGATGGGCTGGCCTTGCTCGTCGAGGGCCTGATCGCGGATGGTGACAGGCTCCAGGCGCATGTGTGGGCCGATGAAGTGCTTGAACTCATCGGGGCTGATCTCGCCGAGGCCTTTGAAGCGGGTAATCTCGGAGCTTTTGCCGCAGATGTGGATGGCTCGCTGGCGTTCCTCGTCGCTGTAGCAGTAGAAGGTGTCCTTCTTGTTGCGGACGCGGAAGAGCGGCGTCTGCAAAATGTAGAGGTGACCTTTACGCACGAGCTCGGGGAAGAACTGGAGGAAGAAGGTGATCATCAGCAGGCGGATGTGCATGCCGTCCACATCAGCATCGGTGGCGAGCACGATGCGGTTGTAGCGCAGCTCTTCGAGGTCTTCCTCGATCTGTAAGGCGTTGGCGAGCAGATAAAACTCCTCGTTCTCATAGACGATCTTGCGGGTGAGGCCGTAGCAGTTGAGCGGCTTGCCGCGAAGGCTGAAAACGCCCTGCGTCTCGACATCGCGGCTCTTGGTGATGCTGCCGGAGGCGCTGTCACCCTCAGTGATGAAGAGCGTGCTCTCGTCGCGGCGCTTGTCCTTGGTATCGAAGTGGACGCGGCAGTCGCGAAGCTTCTTGTTGCAGACTTTGGCCTTGCGGGCGTTCTCGCGGGCGGCCTTTTGGATGCCGCTGATCTCTTTGCGCTCCTTTTCGTTGGCGTTGATCTTCTCCTGAAGCGCCTTGGCCACATCGGCGTGCTTGTGAAGGAAGTTATCGAGCTGGGTGACGACGGTATTGAGGATATGGGTGCGCAGATTGCGACCGTTGGGCTCCATGTGGGTGGAGCCGAGTTTGGTCTTCGTTTGGGATTCGAAGACGGGTTCCTGCACTTTCACGCTGATGGCGGCCACGATGCTGCCGCGCACGTCGGCGGGCTCGAACTGCTTTTTGAAGAACTCGCGGCATTCCTGCACGATGGCCTCCCGGAAAGCGGCGATGTGCGTGCCACCCTGCGTGGTGTTCTGGCCGTTCACGAAGCTGTAATACTCCTCGCCGTAGCCGGTGCCGTGTGTGAAGGCGATTTCCACGTCCTTCCCGGCGATGTGGATGATGGGATACTGCGGCTGCTCGGTCAATTTGGTGCGGATGAGGTCCATCAAGCCGTCCTTAGATTTGAATTTCTCCTCACCGGCATGGGTGCGCAAAATGAGCGTGAGGCCGGGATTGAGCCAGGCGTAGAAGCGCAGCATCTCGCGGACGAAATCGACGCGGTAGTGCGTGTCATCCGCGAAAGTCTCGGTATCGGCGCGGAAGGCGATGCGGGTGCCGTTTGGCTCGGTGCAGGGCTTTGGCTTGCCCATGTCGTATTGCACAAGGCCCTGGCTGAATTCGATGCTGCGAGTCTGGTTTTCGCGGAAAGCCTGGATGTCGAAGAACTCGCTCAAAGCGTTCACGGCTTTGATGCCGACGCCGTTGAGGCCCACGGAGCGTTTGAAGGCCTCGGAATCATATTTCGCGCCCGTGTTGATCTGGGCGGCGCATTCCATGAGCTTGCCCAGCGGCACGCCACGGCCGTAGTCACGCACGGTGACGGTTTGCGCATCGTCGATCTCGATTTCGATCGTGTTGCCGAAGCCCATGACGTGCTCGTCGATGCAGTTATCGACCACTTCTTTGAGCAAAACGTAGATGCCGTCCTCGGGGAGGGAGCCATCGCCGAGTTTCCCAATGTACATGCCGGGGCGGAGGCGGATGTGCTCACGCCAGTCGAGGGACTTGATGCTGTCTTCGGTGTAGTTGTGGGCGGGGGCGGCCATGGGGAATTTATGAATTATGACTTTTGATTGATGAAATGGACTGGCTTGAGATGGCAGGGGTAGCGCGGCGAGTCAAGAGGGGGAGGATTCGCAGTTGCCAGCGGAAATCCGGCAGCCTACTATCGCCGCCTCGCCAGCCAGAAGATTTTCACCTTTTCCCACCATGACACTTGTCCGCCTCACCCTCGTCCTGATCGCCTCCTGTGCTTTAATCTCCTGCGGCCACAACGCCGATCTGAAGTATCCCTCGGTAGCCCAGGCTGACGAGATGGATGTGAAATGGGGCCTGCCACAACGGAAGACCCGCGGGGGTCCGAAGCAGTTCTTCCAATCCAATTCTTCGGCGGCTGCGGCGGCCGGTTATGGCAATCCAGAATCTGCCGCACCGGCCCAGGCCCCCGCTGCTGCCGCGCCTGTCCAGTCCCCGGCGGCTGCCGCTCCTGCCCAGCCCTCCGTGAGCGTGCCTGCGAACCTTCGCTGAGAAGGCGCAGAAGCTGCTTGAATGTGAACGCCTTTTTTAAATGCCTGTGAAGACCCCGCTCCCGATCCGATTCCTGGCCTGCCTGGTCGCTTTCGCTGCACCTACCCTGGCGCAGACGCTGCCGGTCTCCCCCAGCATCCCGTCTCAGCAGGCTTCGCCCACGGTGCTGCCCACCACGGCCCCCACGTTGTCTCAGGCGGAACTCGATAAGCTCGCGGAGCAGGCTCAAAGATCCGTCTTTCAGGCAGCGGAGAAACCCGGGAATGCTGGCAGCTCTGCCGGAACTGGCCTGCCGATGAGTACGATCAATGGCGTCACTCAGATCCCCAGCAGCGGAATGGCTCCAGGTGCCCGCATCATCACGCGTGGTGGACGCCAGAGTAGCAATTTCAAGCCACCGCCGGTGCTCACGCCCCGTGCGGACGATCCTGCCCAGTGGGCACCGGATTCTGTTCACCAACTGGCCATCATGGACATCTCCTACGGCGCGACGAAGGAGGTGGTGGTCATCGCCCTTTATCCCGATGCCGCGCCCCAGACCGTGGCGAATTTCATCGACCTCTGTGAGAGCAAATTTTTCGATGGTTTGGCCTTCCACCGTGCCATCGAGAACTTCCTTGTTCAGACGGGCGATCCTTTGACGGCTGATGAAGACAAGCGGGATCAGTGGGGCACCGGCGGTGAGGACCGCAGCATCACAGCTGAGATCCGCCGCCCACATCGGGTCGGTTCCGTGGCCATGGCCCGCCGCAGTGACAACGTGAACCCTTCCCGCAAATCGAATGGCTCGCAGTTTTACATCTCGCTCGGCAATTACTCGGCTCTCGAGGGCAAGTACACCGTCTTCGGGCAGGTGGTGAGCGGCCTGGATGTGCTCCAGCATATCTCGAAAATGCCGGTGGATAGCAATGACTGCCCAGTGGCTCGCATCGAGGTGGACTCCATCCGCGTGGTGGATCAGAAAGGCCCCATGGCGAGTTTTTCGGGAGATGGGGCGAAGAAGCGTTTCCGCCCCGGTGCCACTCGTGGCTTCCTTGACAAGGTGCTGGAGCGGGTGTGGTGATCTGAGCTGCTGAAGGCTTTGTTCGTAGTTCGGGCTTCAGCCCGTGAGTTTACGCTCCAAAACGGGCTGAAGCCCGAGCGACGAACCTCAGGCGGTGAGCGTGGCGATGGCGGCTTCCAGGCTCAGCACATCTTTGATGGTGATCACCTGCGCCGATTTATCGATTTTGCCCATCAGACCCGCCAGCGTGCCATCGGGGCCGAGTTCGATGAAACGTGTGTGACCGGCGTCGATGAGGCTTTGCATGCATTCCACCCAGCGGACACTGCCGGTGACCTGTTTCGTCAATGTCTCGCGGATGTCTTCGGCGGTGGAGACGGCTTTGGCGGCAAAATTACTCATGACGGTGCAGCAAGGTGTGGCGAGGGCGGTTTCGGCCAGCACGGCGGCTAGTTTGTCCTGGGCCGTTTGCATGAGGCGGCTGTGGTAGGCTCCGGCCACGGGCAGGGGGATGGCACGCTTGATGCCTTTGTCCTTGGCTTTGGCTGCGGCAGCCTCGATGCCAGCGGCGCTGCCGCTGAGCACGATCTGCCCGGGGGCGTTCAGGTTCGCCACATCCACCTCGCATTCGGCGGCGAGCTGGCGAATGGCGGACTCCTCACCACCAAGCATGGCGACCATGGCGCCCTTCGTGCTTTCACAGGCTTCTTCCATGAAGCTGCCGCGTTGGAAGACGAGCTTCAGGCCGGTGGCGAAGTCAAACGTGCCCGCGGCGGCATGCGCGGTGAATTCGCCGAGGGAGAGACCGGCGGTGGCGGTGATTTCGAGCTGCGGCACCTTGGCTTTGAGCACTTCGAGGAGGGCGAGGCCGTGGGCATAGAGCGCGGGTTGGCAGCGGCTGGTATTCGTCAGATCTTCCATCGGGCCTTCAAACATCACTTGGGTCAGCGAGAAGCCGAGTGCGGCATCCGCCTGGTCGAGCAGGCGGCGGACTTCGGGGAAGGCCTCGGCGAGATCCTTGCCCATGCCGACTTTTTGAGCGCCTTGACCAGCGAAGAGGAGAACTGCGGGGAGTGACATGGGGTAGGGTATTTGGAAGATTGAAAGGCTGTCGATAAATGGAGCTCAGGATGCGGTCAAGCGATGGTCAAGGGGATGCGCAGGCCTCGGGGGCTGCGTGACGTATCGAGAGGCCGGGCGGCAGGGGGCGGCCTTTGTTTTCATGCCTTTTCACGATGAGTTCTTGGCAAACCGGGCGTTCTCCCTGAGAGTCAACTTTTTAACCGATTACGAATCATGCCGCGCAAAATCAGCCACATCGCCCCGGACTGGTGGGACTACACCACCCTGGACTACGATCTCATCAATGACGCCGCCCGGCTTACCGAGCGTGACCTTCGCCAGCTCTCCCGGCCTGGGTTTAAGGTCGTCATGTATGACACGCTGGAGGATTTTTACCTCGCCGAAGCTCTCGAATACATCCACGCGTGGAAACAGGCCACGCCGGACAATCCCACCGGTATCTGCGGCCCCATTGGCCCCACGGAGCAGCTTCCGCTGGTGGCCCGCCTCATCAATGACTTGGGCATTTCCATCAAGGACGGCCACTTCTGGGGCATGGACGAATGGTATGATGAAGTCACGAAAAAGGAGGTGAGCATGGAGCATCCCCTTTCCTTCGAGCGGGCGGGACGCGAGCTGTGCTTTGACCGCATGCAGAAGAAGCTCTGCATGCCGGATACGCATCTGCACTTCCCGAAGGCCGATGTGGCCGAGTATGTGAAGAGCTGGCAAAGCGGCGTGCGCTGCGTGCTGATGCAGGGCGGTCAGGGCGACATCAAGCACTGGGCCTTCAACGATCCCCCCAAGCGCACCGGCAAATGGAAGAACGAGCCGCCACCTCCTGCCGAATATCGCAAGCTCAGCACCCGCATCGTCGATCTGCATCCTGCCACGCTGATGCAAAATGCCCGCACCTCAGGAGGCGGCAATATCACGATGGTCCCCCAAATGGCCATCACCGTCGGCCCGAAGGAAACGTGGATGGCGGAGAAGGTCAGCATCTGGCACGCCGGCATGCATGACAACCCGCTCGGCCAGCGCCTGACGGCTCTCATGATCTCGAAACGCCTCGCGGATAGCGCCGTGCCGATGTCCTTGCTCGCCGATCATCAAAACGTGCAGTTCAACTACTACCGCGGCGGCCTCGGCCACTGCGAAGTGGAGATGCATTGACCGCCTGCGGCGGTCATGACGAAGGCTGAATGAGGAATGACGGCTGCCTTCGTCATTCCCTTTTCGTGACAAAACAGGTCTTGCCGGATTCTGAGCGGTCTGGTGTAATCGAGGCTCAACTTACGCGCCACGATGAAACTGATTTACGCTGTCCTGTTTGCCTTCTCGGCTTCCACCGCTGTCCAGGCGGCGTTTCCCACGCTTTATTTGAAGCCGGTCTGCACCCAGCAGCTTCATTCGCCGACGAATATCACCACCGCGAACGACGGCAGCGGGCGCATGTTCATCTGCGAGCAGCAGGGCAAGGTCATGATCTTTCAAAATGGCATGCTGCTCCCGACGCCGTTTCTCGATCTGAGCGGCAGCTTTGTCACGCTGCAAGGCTCGCCTGCCGGCGCGGGCTATGATGAGCGAGGCCTGCTGGGCATGGCCTTTCACCCTGGCTTTGCAAACGCCGCCTCGGCAGGTCATCGAAAGTTCTACATTTACTACATGAAGAACTCGCCGAATGCGCCTGGCACGGCTTCCGCGCCAGTGAATGCGATGAGCGTCATTTCGGAGTTCCAAGCATCCGCGACGGACCCCAATGTGGCCAATCTAGCAAGCGAGCGAGTGCTGATGTCCTTTGACCAGCCGCAGTTCAATCACAACGGTGGCCAGCTCGAGTTCGGGCCCGATGGACTGCTCTACATCGGCTTTGGAGATGGCGGCAGCAGCAATGACAACAACGCAGGGCACACCGGCGGCACCACCGCCAGGCCGAATGGCATCCTCGGCAATGGCCAGGACCGTCGTGTGCTCTTTGGAAAGATCCTGCGCATTGATCCACTCGGCACGAATGGCCCCGGCGGACAGTATGGTATCCCAGCAGGGAATCCCTTCATCGGACTCACGCAGGATTTTACGGACAACACGCTCGATGGTCCCATGCGCGGAGAAATTTTTGCCTATGGCCTGCGCAATCCGTGGCGCTTCTCCTTTGATAAACGTCCCGGCGGCACGAACCGCCTTTTTTGCGGCGATGTCGGCCAGGGAAAGATTGAGGAGATCAACATCATCACCAATGGTGGGAACTATGGCTGGCGTTATCGCGAAGGCACCTTCGTCTTTGACGCGGTGATGAGCACCAATGGCATCGCCCCAGCGGTGACGACCAATCCCATCGCTCAATATGCCCACCCCGGAGCCACAGGGGTAGGCGCTACGCCTCAACTCGGCCTCAGCGTCACTGGTGGTTATGTCTATCGCGGTTCCGCTATCCCGGCGCTGCAAGGCAAGTATCTGTTTGGTGACTACGGAGCCACGGCGGGAGCCACCACGGGCCGTGTGATGGGCCTGGAGGAGACCTCGCCCGGCAGCGGTAGCTTCACCCTCACGCAGACAGTGGCCATCATCGGTGGGAATCCTCTCCCCGTTCGCATTCAGTGCATGGGCGAAGATGAGAGCGGCGAGCTTTACTTCGGCACCAAGATCACCGCAGGCGTGCTCGAGCTCAGCGGCGGCCTGCCAGCCGGTGCCATTTACAAAGTCATGCCTACCACCAGCCCCGGCAGCACCACGCTCGGTGCGGCGGCGGATACGGTCCTCTTCGCAGATAACGACAATGCCAGCAATGGCGTGGGTTCGTATCTCTTTGCTGGAAATACCGCCAGTGGCATCAATTTCGCGCCGCGCCGCTCGCTGCTGAAATTTGACGTTTCCAGCCTGCCACCCGGTGCGCAGGCCGTTAGCGCGGCGCTCACGCTTGTGGAAAACAAAACCATCGTCGGAGCCAAGGTCTTCACCCTTCACCGTGTCACCAACCCTTGGGCGGAAGGCCTCTCAGACTCCGGCGATCCAGGCGGTGCCGCTGTTCCAGCCCAGTTTGGCGATGCCTCCTGGCTCTACAGCCAAGTCACCAACACCTCGCCCTATGCCGGAACGGAGTGGCTCACGCTCGGTGGAGATTTCATCTCCAGTGCCTCCGCCTCCACGAGCGTGAACTCCGGTGGTTCCTACACTTGGAACGGCTCCGCGATGGCCGGTGATGTGAACGCGTGGATCGCGGATCCTGCCGCGAACAACGGCTGGCTGCTCAAAGGCCCCGAGGTGGCGAATACCACCGAGGCGAAGCGTTTTGCCAGCAAAGACTACGTCATCGCCACCGACCGCCCCAAGCTCGCCATCAGTTACGCTGTGCCGCCAGTAGCCAAGCCTTACGAGACGTGGTTCAGCACGTTTTTCCCCACCGCACCCGTCGGAACCTTTTTCGATCCTGTTGGCGACGCGGATGGCGATGCCATCGCAAACCTCCTCGAATACGCCTTTGCCCTCAGCCCAGTGACGAGAAACGCCACCAACGGCCTTCAATTCAGCGCCGTCACCACCACAGCCACCGCCACCTTCCGCCGTGATCCGCGTGCCACGGACCTCACTTACGAACTCCAGGCCAGCGACGATCTCATCCAGTGGGATACCATCGTCACCAGCACCGCAGGCAGCACGCCTACCGGTCCTGCTTTCGTGAGTGAGGTGGTGATCAGTGGTGAGGAACCCGTGCGCCTCGTCACCGCCACCGGCACCGTCACGGGCGGGAAGACCTTCATCCGGCTCAAAATCACGCGGACACCATGATTCGCGGGCTTTGGTATCTCGTCTTCGCCGTCTCTGCCTCCGCTGCCACGGTGGTGACGATCCAACCCGCCGCTGCGACGCCGAATTCAGGCGATGCCTACCTCCGCGCTGCGGCCGCCGCGTCAAATTTTGGCTCATCCGGCGCTTTGGTCGTGTCTGGTTCGGGCGTGGCAAACACCAACGGCCCGTTTGCCTCACTGCTGAAATTCGATCTCGCCACCGCCAAGACCACGTTTGATGCCGCTTACGGCGTGGGAGGCTGGACGCTCGATAGCCTTCAGCTCCAACTCACCGCC
>Ga0114981_10001026_pt1 | contig 18402 bp, 15 predicted proteins | sample S_140806_MF_Meta_FD_87028 | JGI IMG/M metagenome (GOLD analysis project Ga0114981, IMG submission 87028) | Freshwater microbial communities from Lake Simoncouche, Canada to study carbon cycling - S_140806_MF_MetaG | ecosystem: Environmental > Aquatic > Freshwater > Lake | place: Lake...
CTCTGCGCCTACGCGGCATTTTTTGAATCACAATACGGCAATCACGCCCTGCAATCCAGAAACACCCTGCATATAAAAAGGTTGCATTGATTCACATAGCACCAACCCCTTCTCGAGCGAAAATTGTCCTTGCCGCATGCTTACCATCTGTCCACGCTTCATGTGATATTCCGCGAGATATTCCTGCTCCGTTTGTCCTGGCGTAGGTACGCAGATCAATTTCTTATTTGAAGCGGTAAGATCACACAGCGTACTGTATCCGCCACGTGATACTACCGCATACGATTTTCCGATTTCCGCTGCTAGCTTTTCATCGTTCAAATGATTCAGCATGCGCACTCCCGGAATTGGTTCCGAATCGTGTGGTTGACCCGGTTGTCCACGAAGAATTAATGCCTCTACCGGATTCTTCTTCAATTCAGCGATAACGAGTTCTTCAAAAATAGTACGTTGAGGCTCCGGGCCGCTGAGCATAAACAACAATTGCTTGCCAAGAGAATCCATCTTCGTTTTCACCAATGAAAAACGCGTAAGCGGACCGATGTACCGGTAGTTTTTCTTTGGTCGTTTCAGAAATGCAAGATCGCCGGAAATGTTATTGATTCCTGCGTGATCGGGAATCCATACTTCATCGAACTTCGAATAAAATTTCCGGTGCAGCGCGCTTGCAGCAAGCGTAAACATTCCGGCTTTCACACGAAGCTGATGCGTAATGAAAATGTTTTTCGTTTTGTCGGAACGAAAGTTCAATCGATTGTCGGAGATAATTATTTCTGCTCCCGTTTCATTGGCAACACGCTCCGCAGCTTTACGTTCGTCACGTAACGCTTTTGCAATACGCGGACCGCTTTTAGCCATATGCACCATAAACTGATCGCTCTTAGGGTAAGAAATATCGTATCCGGGACAACGAATAATTTTCAGATCAGGAAACCGTTGCGAAAGAAAATCATACGGGCGTCCATCTGCAACCAGAATTACTTCATGACCCGCTGCTCTCAAATGATGAATAACGGGAACATCGCGCGTAGCATGACCCAATCCCCAATCAAGCGGCGCAACAATGATACGTTTCGGAGAAGAAGCCATTTACGAATCTACGGATTTAGTGAGTGGATTGGGAATTAAAGGATTGGGACTTAGGGAATGGGCAGTGAGTTTGTACCAATTAGCAAGTTCGGCAAAGCTCAGCCTCAATTACCTTATTCCCAATCTCTATTTACCCTATCCCGTTATTCCCTAAATTTGCCCCCGTGTCAAAAAAGAACAAACTCATACGTTTCGCCGAAATGAGAACCATGCCCAATGTGGTGGCGTATCATTTTGGTAATCTAACAGCCGGTCCGCATGCGCTGCGCGGGAAATGGAAATCAGACTTTTTCAAAAACGACAAGCCGCTGATTCTTGAATTAGGCTGCGGTAAAGGAGAATATACTGTTGGGATGGCACGACGATTTCCGGACAAAAATTTTGTTGGAATCGACATTAAGGGCTCACGTATGTATGTGGGAGCTGTTCAAGCAATTGAAGGAAATCTTACGAATGCAGCATTTCTGCGTACACGTATCGATTTTATTAATGCCCTTTTTGATGAGAATGAAGTAGATGAAATCTGGATTACTTTCCCTGATCCACAGAAGGAGAAAGAAAAGAAACGTCTTACATACCCAATGTTTCTTCAGCGTTATTGGCATGTCTTGAAGCCACAAGGAATTATTCATCTCAAGACCGACAGCGTTCTTCTCCACGAATTCACCCTTTCGGTGATTAGAAAAGAGCAGCATGAACTAATTGAAGCTACGGCAGATATTGATCAATCATACCCTGATGAGAATCACGTTCTGCGCGCAATTCAAACGGCATATGAACGTCGGTTTAGAGGGCAAGGAATGCCTATGACATACGTATCATTTCGATTACGAAAAGAGTACGCCAAAGATGTAAAAGTGTTTCCACTAACACTTCTCGACTAATAATTCCCGCCAAGACTGGTTAACACGTTATGTTAAGGTATCCCAAAAGCAGATGCTAAATATGCGCATGCGTGCCATTAAGCAGCAATGCATCAAAAACTTATTTACCTTTACCATATGCGGTTGCTTTACACCTTGCTTATTGCTTTATCGTTGTTCAGTTTTAGTGGTGTTACCGAAATTCTTCCTGAATTTTTCGGCGACAATCACCAACATTGCAGCATGATTGACGGTGATTGCTCCAAAGAAGACAAAACCGAAAAAGAAGACGCCAATGAAGATGAACTTGGAAAAGAGTCTATTCTGAATCTTCAACTCGTAATTTTCTTTTCCAATAATAGCAATAGCCTCTATGTACAGGCTTATGCTTTAGCAGAATTTTCATTCTCTACTGAAGACCATTCTCCTCCTCCCGAATTGGTGTAGAACTGTTAATTAGATTGCAGCCGTTTCCGCTCTACTGTGGACTATAGCTAGTCGCGAAACAGTTTCCCTGAATCCTCTTAAGCATTCGTTGCCACAGGCAAATACAGTCCTGCGATAGCACAATTACCTCGCTCTATACATTCCTTACCTTTATGAAATCACATCCCTCAGAGACAAAATTGCCTCCTTTAAATAATTTAAAAAACGACTTCCCTTCTGGGCTGGTTGTTTTTCTTGTTGCGCTGCCGCTTTGCCTGGGTATTGCGCTGGCGTCCGGCGCACCACTTTTCTCCGGAATCATTGCGGGCGTTGTTGGCGGCATTGTTGTTGGTGCCTTAAGCGGATCAGCACTTGGTGTTAGCGGTCCGGCTGCAGGACTAACAGTAATCGTCCTTTCTGCAATTGGCACATTAGGTTCGTATCAGAACTTTCTAGTAGCCGTTGTATTGGCAGGAGTTTTGCAAATCATACTTGGTCTGCTCCGTGCGGGAATTATCGGTTACTACTTTCCGTCTTCGGTGATCAAAGGAATGCTCGCTGCAATAGGACTGATTCTTATTCTCAAACAAATTCCTCACGCGCTTGGATTCGACAAAGATCTTGTTGGCGATGAAGAGTTTCTGCAGAAGGATAAGCACAATACAATAACGGAACTCTATTATGCTTTTCGTTACAACAGCACAGGAGCTATCATCATCAGTTTAATTTCACTGAGCATCCTTATTCTCTTTGAACGACCTTTCCTTAAAAAGTTTGCAGTGTTCAAATTCGTTCCCGGCGCTTTAATAGTAGTGATTCTGGGAATCGTAATGAACTATTTATTCTCCGTTTTCGCTACGCAATTTCAATTGATGGATGAACACCTAGTAAAATTGCCAGTCGCAAATGACGCACATCAGTTCTTTGGTTTTTTCACGCTTCCAGATTGGACTGCTCTGTCGAATCCGAAAGTTTACATCACCGCAATTACAATTGCTGTTGTGGCGAGTCTGGAAACTTTGCTCTGCGTCGAAGCAACGGATAAAATTGACCCTGACAAAAGAAGCACACCAACCAATCGAGAACTCATTGCACAAGGCGGTGGAAATATCGTATCCGGTCTGATCGGAGGATTGCCGCTTACACAAGTAATCGTTCGGAGCTCAGCGAATATTAACTCGGGAGGAAAGACAAAAACATCAACCATCGTACACGGAATTCTGCTACTGGGTTGTGCAATCTTGATTCCCACGGTTCTGAATCGCGTGCCGCTGGCGTGCCTTGCTGCAGTTTTACTATTGGTTGGTTATAAACTTGCGAAAGTGTCTCTTTTCAAAGGAATGTATAAACTGGGTTGGGAACAATTCGTCCCTTTCATCGTGACGATTGTTGCAATACTGATGACAGACCTTCTCAAAGGAATAGGAATAGGAATGGTGATCGCAGTATTCTACATTCTCCGCAAAAACTACAGAACTCCGTACTTCTTTCATAAACAGGACGTGCAAGACGGAAAAAACATCCATATACAACTTTCAGAAGAAGTAACTTTCCTGAATAAAGCCAGCATACAATTGATGGTTGAACAACTTCCTAATAATTCACACGTTACTATTGACGGTTCTCGTTCGACCAATATCGATTATGATGTTCTTGAAATTATTCATAGCTTCAAACAATATGGTGCTAAGGCAAAAAATATTAAACTTGAACTCAAAGGAATTCCCGATATACAAATCACCACATCCCACTAATAAAATCTAAACTCGAATTACCATGGAAAAATCATATTTACGCCTTCTGCAGAACAACAAAGAATGGGTTGAAGAACAGAAAAAACTGGATCCCGAATATTTCGAAGATCTTGCTTCTGCACAAACTCCTGAATTTCTTTGGATAGGTTGTTCAGACAGTCGCGTCCCTGCCAATCAGGTTACAGGAACGAAACCGGGAGAAATATTCGTCCACCGGAACATTGCAAACATGGTTGTGCATAGTGACATGAATATGCTGAGTGTACTTTCATATGCGGTTGAAGTGTTGAAAGTAAAACACATTATCGTTTGCGGGCACTACGGTTGCGGTGGTGTTATCGCGGCAATGGGCAATAAGCAATTCGGACTGATTGACAATTGGCTCCGACACATCAAAGACGTTTATCGTTATCACCACAAAGAACTCGACGCAATCGAAGACATGGACAAGCGCGGACGTCGTCTTGTAGAGCTCAATGTCATCGAACAAGTAAACGATCTAGGCAAAACTTCGATTGTACAAAATGCATGGAAGAACAATCAACCTCTGCATATTCACGGATGGGTGTACGATTTGAAAGATGGTCTCATCAATGACTTGAACGTTAATTTCAAATCAGCGAAAGATTTGCACACCGTTTATCATTTAGATAGCGCACACACAAAATAACTGAGCGCGCATCCGCATTGTATATCAGGACCGTCCAATTGAGGCGGTCCTTGATATTCAGACAACATCCGTACATTTGGGCTCTTTCAAATGAAAATATGAGCCTGACCAAAGAACTTAGCGAGCGTTGTCAGAACAACTGCGAAATCTGTAATTCCAATTCCCCTTCTCATGAATTTGTAGTGAGTCCGAAAAACGGAAACAGTTTCAACGATATGGTGGCACTTTGCGACTCGTGCTTCGCTGCTGTGGAAGCGCAAGATTACGCCGCATTGAAAGACTTTGCTTCCGGAAGTATTTGGAATCCTGTTGCTCCTGTTCAAGCGTTGAGCTACAGAATTATTCACGGCGCAGATGGAGCAAACGAAGCTGCGGATCTTGCAGGTTCTGCCGGATTGGATGAAGAAATTATTCAATGGTCATTGACTGCTTTCATTGTTGCTCCGGTTCACAAAGATGCGTTCGGAAATACTTTGGAGAATGGCGACAATGTGGTACTTACTCAAGCGCTCGATGTGAAAGGAACCAACTTCACTGCGTCGAAAGGAACAGTGGTTAAGAAAATCAAACTTGTTGCTGACAATGTCGAACACATCGAAGGCAAGGTCAACGAGCAAACCATCGTTATTCTTACCAAGTACGTCAAAAAGTCCTGAACAGATTCACTTAGCGTACAATAAGAAATTTCTTTACAGCTCTGTTTTCACCCGTCGTTACTTCAACAGTGTACATCCCATTGCTGAGCTGATCGCATGCAATGACTTGCGACTCATCTTGCATCTGCGTTTCCAATACAACACGACCAACGGCGTCGTAAATCTTCACTTGTGAAGATGCGCCTGTAGTAGTATGGATGTTCAATAAATTGAATCCTTCGTCGAATCCAATTTCAACTCCGGCGCTGGATGCACCGGAAATTCCCGCAGGTCCGCAAATAACTGTTTGCCATGCCGTGTCGGTTAAACATCCATTGTTAGTGACGTGCCCAACAACGTATACTCCATTGGTTGGAAAAGTGTAGGTTTCGTTTGCAGTTCCCGGCTGGAAACCTTGGCCGAAATTCCACTCATGCACAGTTCCTGCGGTTGCAGCGGCAAATGAAAATGTTGTACCCGTAACTACTGAAGCAGTAAATGAAGGATCGTCGTAATAAATCTCCGTATTCCATGTGAGCATAGAATCGAGCACCGTTGCCGCCGCTATTTGCTGAAGAAATAATGCATCATTCGCCGGGAGACCTCCGTAGTAGGGAAATCCAACGGGACTTCTTCTGTAGATAGATGCATAAAAAACACAGGCATTCAAATAGGAACCGTATGCGCTTGGATGACTTTGATCTGACATATACAAATCAAATGCAGGTGAAGTAGCAATAGCATCACGCCATGCTTCTCCGCAAGGAGCAACCATTGCGTTGTTATCATAAGCCATTTGCAAATAGCGATTACGCAATTGATCCTGCATACCTTGATACGTACATACTGGAGGATACGCTGTGCAATTCGAAGCATCTCCATTCTTTCTGCCCCACGTCATGTAGAAAACAGTTTGGGTACATGAATCGTTAAGCTCAATCAAACTATCGAGTATATGTGCATAGGGCAAAACATTTGCAACCACATACGGAGTATCGAGCGAAGGTTCCTGACTTTGTGCCTGCAACACCACATAATCCCACGATTGCTGATTGATCTTCGCCAAAGAGTTCGCATCCTGCGTATGCAGCTGAAGCGTATATCCTCCCGGAGTATTGGAATCGTACTGCAAGGTATCTCCGCCACTGAGCGCTAATTGATAGACAAGATCAGGCAGATTATTAACTGCAGTGTAAGAGTTACCCAACCAAAGAATGGACTTGGTTTGAGCTGCAAGCCCAGAAGTAATCGTGAGGAAGAGAATGACAATTTTTCGCATACTCAAAGTTATTATTGTGATCGGAATTAAGGTCTGAAACTCGTCATAGACTGCGCTCAACAGAATCGCAAGTCGGATATTTGTCTGCACCTATGAAGAACCTGGGCTTCAAAATCCGCTAAGTTTGGGTCAATAATCCAGTAATAACACTAACTTAACACCAAGCAACGAATACTAAAGTAATTTCAACCCGAATTGTATCAAATACCTATCAAATAATGAGTTTTCTCCAATTTCTCCTTCCAAAAGACAAGAAGTTTTTTCCACTTTTTGATCAGGCTACGGCCAATCTCGTTAAGGCCTCTAAAGTTCTTGTTGAACTGGTTAATACTACGCCTGAAAAGCGCAAAGAACTTATTGCAGAAATTGAACATCTTGAACACCAAGGCGATAATATCACTCATTTGATTTTTAATGAACTGAGCAGAAATTTCATCACGCCGTTCGACCGTGAGGATATTCATGCTTTAGCATCTGCCATCGATGACGTGCTCGACTTTATTCATGGCTCCGCAAAACGACTTGAACTCTACAAAGTAAAAGAGCTATCTGAGTCGATGACCATGTTGGCAGATTGTATTTTGAAAGGCGCAATTGAACTTAATGTGGCTGTTCAGAATCTCAAAGACATGAAGAATATTGTGATCATCAAAGAGGCTTGCGTTAAGATCAACAGCCTTGAGAATCACGCCGACGATATTTTCAATGAAGCAATAGCGCAACTTTTTGAAAAAGAAACCGACGCTATGCAGGTTATCAAATTGAAAGAAATTCTTGCCGCTCTTGAAACGGCTACGGACAAATGTGAAGATGCAGCGAACACCATTCAAACAATTCTAATCAAATACGCTTAGGCCTACTTCCTGCATTAATCTGTACGATATTATGATTACGCTGCTAATAATTATCATTGTTGTTGCGATCGGGTTTGACTTAATCAATGGTTTCCATGACGCGGCGAATTCTATTGCGACTGTAGTTTCAACCAAAGTGCTCACTCCATTTCAAGCGGTATTGTGGGCCGCCTTCTTCAACTTTTTAGCGTTCTGGATTTTTGACCTTAAAGTGGCAGATACAGTTGCAAAGACAGTTCACAATGATGCAATCAATCTCAACGTAATTCTTGCCGGACTCGTAGCTGCTGTTTTCTGGAATCTTTTGACGTGGTGGTATGGAATTCCTTCGAGCTCATCGCACACGTTAATTGGTGGATTCGCAGGAGCTGCAATTGCACATGCCGGAAGTTTGGATGTAGTCAATCAAGAGAGTATCATCAAAACATTCCTCTTCATTTTCCTCGCCCCAGTTATCGGTATGCTCATTGCTTACTTATTAACTGTAATGATCATTCACATTGCGAAACGAAGTATTCCTTCAAAAGCAGAACGATGGTTCAGAAGTTTACAGCTCGTTTCTTCCGCAGCCTTCAGTATTGGTCACGGTGGAAGCGATTCACAAAAAGTAATGGGAATTATTGCAGCTGCTCTCATGGTGTTTAATACACACATGACGGATGTGAACAAAGACTACAAAACAGAATCTTGGAACACCTTAGGTTTTGTGTATGAAGACGCCGTTACTCACGAGAAAATTCAACTTCCAGAAGGTGTGACCTTCCAGCAATATCAAGCAGAATTTAATAAGAAGTACGGTCACGCCTTAAAGCAGAACATCAAGCATATCCCGAATTGGGTTCCACTGATGTGCTATTCTGCAATTGGTTTGGGTACCATGATGGGCGGATGGAGAATTGTAAAAACAATGGGATCCAAAATCACGAAGGTTACTCCGCTCGAAGGTGTTGCGGCAGAAACAGCTGGAGCAATCACGTTGTTCGGTGTTTCTCAAGGATTAGGTGTTCCAGTTTCTACTACGCACACCATCACAGGGTCGATTATAGGAGTAGGAATGACCAAACGCTTGAGCGCGGTACGTTGGGGTGTTACAACTAACCTGATGTGGGCGTGGATTCTTACCATTCCTGTATCAGGAATAATCGGTGCAATCACCTATTTTATTCTGAAAGCACTCAGCTAGGTCTTCTGACAAACAAGTTTTATTTCTTCTTCACCACCACAGGAACTTCTGTGAATGATTGAATGATAGATTCAAGAACCTCTTTGTTGGTTGTAAATTTAGATTCTGGCGACCAACATACCAGTTGATAATAGTAAGAAGGCGTTTCGATACACGTCAAAATATAATTCGTAGGAATTCCTTCTTTTTTGCCTTTTATTGTTGCCTGCATTGCTTTCATGCCATTTACTTCCATAGCAGTATTTACATACAAGCCTGCGCTATCCAACTTACGCGTGGCAATTTTCATATACGTTTCCAGATCATAATCCAATCCGTAAGACGCAATCTTCTCTTTGGAATCATCAATAATGACGCAGGAATAATCGCCCGCATCACTGTGATACTGAAACGATGCATCGACATTGAAGTTGGCAGGCTGCATGTCTTGCGGCAACTCCAGCGTGTAATTACTTCCATTAGAGGAGGCGATAGCTGCTTTCATTTTGTTGTTCGAAGACGACAAATACAAACACAAAAATGCTCCTGCGATTAGCAATACTGCAATCAAGATTCCTATTCGAGTACGCGTCATTCTGTGAAATTAAGGATTTACTGCAAGCCTTCAAATGAAAAGCGTCGGCACCAGTTATTCTAACCAATACCGACGCTCATTCAATGTACTAACGTTCTATAGCGTTCCGCGCTTCTCTTGTTCGCGTTCAATGGACTCAAACAATGCTTTGAAATTTCCGGCGCCAAATCCTTTCGCCCCCATACGCTGAATGATCTCGAAGAACAACGTAGGACGATCTTCTACCGGCTTGGTGAAGATCTGCAGTAGATATCCTTCTTCATCTGCATCTACTAGAATCGCCAATTTCTGAAGCACTGAAATATCTTCGTGCATGATCTCCATGTGCTTTCCTAGGCGGTTTGGAATATCCTCGTAGTAAGCTGTAGGCGGTGCAGATAAAAATTCAACGCCGCGTGCACGAAGTTCCGTTACTGTTTTGATGATATCATCTGTTGCAATAGCAATGTGCTGCGCTCCCGGACCCTCGTAGAAATCAATGTACTCTTCAATCTGTGACTTCTTCTTTCCTTTTGCCGGCTCATTAATCGGGAACTTAATACGTCCGTTTCCGTTGGACATTACTTTCGACATCAAGGCAGAATATTCTGTGGTAATCTGCTTGTCATCGAACGAAAGGAAATTCACAAATCCCATTACATCTTCATACCACTTTACCCACTGGTTCATTTCTCCCCAACCTACGTTTCCTACCATGTGGTCAATGAACTTCAACCCAACAGGAGCTGGATTGTAATCGGATTTCCACTCCACAAATCCCGGAAGGAATTTCCCCTTGTAGTTCTTGCGCTCCACAAACATGTGAACGGTTTCGCCGTATGTGTAAATACCCGCACGAACTGTTTCTCCATGTTCATCTTTCTCTACAGTTGGTTCCATGAACACTTTCGCTCCGCGTTTCGTCGTCTCTTCAAACGACTTACGAGCATCCTCTACCCAAAGTGCAATGACCTTCACACCATCACCATGCTTCTTCACATGTTCTCCTATCGGAGAATTGCTGGTTAGCGCCGTGGTAAGCACAATTCGAATTTTATCTTGCGCTAAAACATAGGACGTTCTGTCTTTCAATCCGGTTTCAAGTCCCGCGTACGCATACGACTGAAATCCGAACGCTGTTTTGTAATAATGTGCCGACTGCTTTGCGTTACCTACGTAGAACTCTACGTAGTCTGTTCCGAGCAAAGGAAGAAAATCCTGTGCTCCTTCAAATATTTTTTCGAGTCCGTACTCTACGTTTTTTACTTCTTTAGCCATTGTGATGAACTTTATTAGTACCAATTAATGATGTGAATCAAATCTACGAAAAACGGTGATGCAGTATCGCGCCAACAGATTACTCCACCCAACTCTTGTAGTATTTCCCGTCGTCCATTTTCATTGCAGCTTCTGTTACTTGCAACGGACGGAAAGTATCCACCATTACTGCTAATTCCTGTGTGTCTTTCTGACCAATACTGCGCTCCATTGCTCCCGGCGCAGGTCCGTGCGGAACTCCTTTCGGATGCAATGTGATGTGACCTTGCTCAATATTGTTGCGGCTCATGAAATCGCCATCCACATAATACAACACCTCGTCTGAGTCGATATTGCTGTGGTTATACGGCGCAGGAATAGATTGCGGGTGATAATCGTACAAACGCGGCACAAACGAACAGATCACAAACGTTGACGTTTCAAATGTTTGATGCACTGGGGGTGGCTGATGCACGCGACCGGTAATCGGCTCGAAATTGTGAATAGAGAATCCCCAAGGGAAATTGTATCCGTCCAAACCTACTACATCAAACGGATGTGTTGCATACACAATATCGTGAAGCGTATTTTCTTTCTTCACCTTCACCAGAAAATCGCCCTTCTGATCGTGCGTTTCCAATTCCGTTGGCAATTTGAAATCGCGCTCGCAAAACGGAGAGTGTTCCAAATGCTGACCGGAAGAATTCTTGTAACGCTTCGGTGTATAGATCGGGGCGAAACTTTCTACGTAGAAAATACGGTTGTCGGTTGTTTCGAAATCCATCTGGTAAATCATACCACGCGGAATAACGAGGTAATCGCCATACTCAAACGGAATATTTCCCATGAGCGTGCGCAACGTTCCTTTTCCGCGATGAATGAAAATTACTTCATCTGCATCCGCATTCTTGTAAAAATACGACTTCATACTTTCCTGCGGTGCCGCAAGTCCAATCGTACAGTCGCCATTCACCAAAACGGGAACGCGACTATCCAGAAAATCTGCCGTTGGTTTCAATTGAAAACCTTGCAACAAAAGCGGCTTGATGTTTTTTGCAATCGCAATTTTCGGCGTTACATCTACCGACTTCAGAATCTCTTTGATCTGAGTTGGACGATGCGTGTGATACAGGAGCGAAGAAAATCCGCTGAATCCTTCCGTTCCGAAAAGCTGCTCGTAGTAATGTTTTCCTTTTGGATCCTGAAAAACAGTATGACGCTTCTGAGGGAAATTCCCCAGTCGATGATAAATTGGCATAGTGGCGCTTCAATTAATGAATCTCAAAGCTAAGAAGGTTCGGGGGACTGCAAAATGACAATTGTCAAGTAAAAAATGCGGCTTGAAGAAGGTATAAAACGAACCAATCTGTATTTCAATACGCTCGAAAAAATGGAACTAAGGCAGGGAATCCTCAAAAATCATCTCATTTTGGACATGTAAAAACATTACAAAGAATTATTCAGCGCTTCACCGAAATCTCTTGACTTGCGTTACTACCTGAACTATATTGCATCTTATTACCTAGTCAACAAACGGACACCACGTAGAGTTAATTCAGCCGAGATTCCCCCCTCGCTATTTGATGCTTACTACACCGGGAGTTGAAAATCATTTTTGAATGGCTTGGCCGTGACCCTATCGGCGAAACCAATTGGCTGGCATTGATTGCTCGTGACTTTTCACAGTTTTCTACGCTTGCGTTAATAGTGTGTTTTAATAATTAACGGGACAATAACCCCCCAGCGCTTTGTGCTGGATAAAAAGCAAACCCATGAAGTACAACTCTCCCAGTGCGTCACCTTTGTTCTCAGCCAGAAACAGAATGTTTCTATTGCTGATTGCATTGTTTTCCCTTTTCGGAAAAGGATACGCACAAAATCCGGCAGTCAATGTTTTTGAGGACTGGAACACAACTTCCGGAACACAGAATAATTTTCAGCGCGCGACAGTGCGTTCGAAAGGATTGGGTGGCACGACGTACTATTACGTGTGCGGAAGCACATTAAATTCTTCAGGCAATTACGACATGCTTCTTGAAAAGAAAAATGCTGCCGCAACAGTTTTGTGGTCTCATACTTACAACGGCGCGGGTAACGGGGACGACTACGCGGCTGACGTGCAAATCGATAATGTTGGCAATGTTTACATATGCGGTACTTACTACAAAAACAGTACAGACTCTAACAACGCCGTGCTTATTAAATACAACACTGCCGGAACCCATCAATGGACACAGGTATTTAATGGCGCGGGATCTGCTCATGATGGTTTTACAGCAATGCAACTAACCAGCGACGGAATTCTGGTTGCGGGCACAACGTGGCAAAACTCAACAGATAAGTACGACATGATCGTGATGCGATACGACACAACAGGGAGCGTTGTATGGACGCAGAACTGGGACTACAATGATCTGAATGACATTGCAGTGAATCTATATTCCAGTCGATCTCGAATTTATGTTGCGGGAGGCGTTCAGACTGCCTCAACCACTTATCAGTACGGAGTGTTTACAGTACTATACAGCGATGGTTCCTACCAAGGGTCAGTTACAGCCGGAGGATCGGCGTTCGGATTCGATCAGTTGACAGACCTGCAGTATGACGATAGTGGTTACGTATATCTCACGGGAGGTGTCTTGAACATTGGAAGTGCCTATGACATAAAAACGGTTAAGTTAGACTCTTTGCTTAACACCGTATGGAGCGCTACATACACCAGTGCCGGAACCTATAACGATGTGGGCACAGGACTCGCTCTCGACTCTGCCGGAAATGTTTTCGTAACCGGATATAAAACAAGCGCAACATCCGGCAAGGATTATGTCACAATAAAATACAGTAGTGGCGGAACGCAACGGTGGGTTTCAACGTTCGACGGCGGAATAAATGCTGATGATAGCGCGACAGCCATTGTGGTAAATCCGATAGACACGAACAAAATTTATGTCACAGGCTTCAGTTACAACGGATCAACTAAAGATTATTGGACTCTGAAATATGATGGTGCTGGAAATCTGAAATGGAATATCGGATTTAATAACACCGCCAATACTGACGACCGTGCGACTTCAATTGCTTTGGACACGCTAGGTAATATTATAGTAGCTGGACAAAATAAACTGGCTTGGAATAGTCATACATATACTATGGTGAAGTATATTGAGAAAAGCACGTATCTGGCCGATGATACTATTTCCGCAACCTCGACTTCATTCGTGTTTACGGAAAATAGAGGTCAAGTATTCGGGACCGATACGTTGTCGCATCCTGAGGTGAAATACTACACCCGTGCAGGTTATCCGAACGTCTATTTCTTGGATACTGCTGTTTCTTACGTTTTCGCTGACCTCGACACATCCGTATCAGGTAGTGATTCTATCGTGCGCGTCGATATGAAATTCAAAAACTCGAATAGCGGACAAAAAATCCGGGCAATAGATGTTCGATCTGAATATTCCAATTTCTTTCTGGGCCACATACCTGAAGGAAGAAGCAGAGTGCAGAACTACGATCATCTTGTTTCATTCAATGTGTGGAATAATGTTGATATACTTTATGGTAGCAACCTTCGGGGATTAAAATATTATTTTGTGTGCAAACCAGGAGGCGGCGGAAATCCGGCGACGCAAATCGATCTGAAATATTACGGTGCTGATAGCGTGAAGATCAATGGCAGTGGACAATTGGTTATCTATACAAAACTTGGAAATATTGTTCAGCCGAAAGCCGCAGCATGGCAACTTGACGGAAGTGGTAACTACCAGTCCCTGGGTTGGCAGCCGAGCTACACACTGCTCGGTACGAATGAAGTTGGCTTTACCAGTTTTGGTTCTTTCAACAGCAGTTTGCCATTGATCATTGCGGTTGACTGGGGAAATCTCTATTCTCTCGTTTGTCCAACTGGTGTTGTCTGGAGCACGTTCATGGGAGGTGGATCTGGTTTTGATCAGTTCCACGCAGTGAAAACAACCGCTGCTGGCGATTTGTATGTAGCTGGAGAGACTTCGGCCATTAATTTTCCACAGGCCACTGGATATCAAACAACACTGGCTGGTGGAACTGATGCCGTTGTGACTAAGATTTATCCTGATGGTCCGATCCATTGGTCAAGCTATTATGGAGGAAACATGAACAGTCTGGCTGCAGGAGGAGCTGCTGATCGTGCTTTTGGTGTAGATGTTGATGCGGGCGGAAACGTTTATATCGTGGGGATGACTGAAAGTGTTGATTTCGTTTGTACACCATTGGGTGGAGCATATAATGATAACACAATAACAGCTATTAGCGGTGTTGCGATAGATCAATTCATTGTAAAGCTTTCTCCAAATGGTCAGACATCGCTCTGGGCCACCTATTACGGAGGTAATTACAATGACCAAGCAAAGACGATTCAGATTTCACCGATTTCAGGAGACATCTATGTTGGTGGTTTTGGCGGTGGAGGCTTTCCGCTCCTGAATTTGGGAGGGGCCTATAATAGCGCTGCCACATCAGGCGGTGATATTATAAAGTTCAATTCCTCCGGTGCAAGAATTTGGGCTACTATACTTGGTGTCTGCGTTGAATCGATTGCTATTGATCCCAATAATGATGTTGTTGCCGTTGGACGTTTATCTTCAGCCGTTAATTTCCCAATTCAAGGGGCATACGGAAATACTACTTACGGAGGAGGACAAAACGATGGATTTGTGACCAAATTTTATGGTACTTCATTAGCTGTAGAATGGAGCACAATGTATGGTGGGAACGGTTGGGATGTTTGCCAAGATGTTGTGGCTGTACAGGAAGGTGCGAATATTTTCTATTATGTAGTAGGTCATTCTGGTAGCACATCAGGAGGTCCTATTCCGTTGGTACAACCTGGTTTTGGGGAATATTATCAAGGGGCCTTAGCTGGAGGATCAAACGACGATGGAACAATTGCACAGTTTCATTCTTCTGGTCAACTGTTCTGGTCTACATATATGGGAGGCAATAATGCGGATTATTTTTATGGTGTCACTGCCGATAGCGATGACAACATTTACCTTACTGGATATACTTACAGCAACAACTTCCCGCTTCCTGCTACGAATGCTGCAAACGCATTTGTTGTTTCTACATTGGCTGGAACAACTGATGCAATTGATGTCAGCTTTCATAAGGTGATTCACAATTATGTTTGGGGTACTTATCACGGAGGTTCAATGGCAGAAATAGGTTGGGACATTTCATGCGAGGGAAATTCACGACTCTATGTTGTTGGCGAAACCGGAGCACTTGCAGATTTCCCATTGTGCCAAGGAACAACGACTGCAAACGGTACTCCCTATTTTGACGGAACCCCTGATGGTAACATCAAAGGTTTCGTGTCTGATCTCGATTTGAGTCCAGTAATTGTTGCCGGGATCAATGCACCGGAAGAAAACATCGGAAGCTTCGCGATTTATCCAAATCCTGCTGACCAAGTATTGTACATCTCAGGACAAGCGGTTAATGGAGAGCCCGTAACTATCGAAATAGTCGACATTATGGGTCGTGTCGTTTATTCGGAAACGGATCAATCGTCCGGTATGTTGAATAAGCAGATTGATATTAGTAACTTAGCTAATGGTACCTATATTATCAAAGTTGAAACTGTTAACGCCGTTTCAACAGAAAAGATAGTCATTCAACGATGAGGGGATTTTTAATACTATATGCTCTTTTGTTTAGTCAGTTCTGTGTGTATGCACAGAACTGGCTAACACTTGATGGCGCACCGAATAAGTATCTGAACTGTTTTTATGACGATACCGTGACTGGAAAACTCTTTGTAGCCGGAACTTATTCGCTCATAGGAGGAAATGATTATCGGGGGATTGCTACATGGAATGGCGCTCAGTGGGATTCACTTGGTGCAGGAATTGACGATAATTTTTCTTCATTTCCGGGTAATACGAATAGCGTAGTCCGCTTTGGGAATGACATTTTGATCGGAGGTGTTTTTAGTAGAGTCGGAAGTATTGCCTCAAAAGCCATGGCGCGTTGGGACGGTACACAATGGTCTACAATGTACGGCGGACAACCAAGTGATGCTGTTGATGGAATTGTGATCAATAACGGGGAACTGTATGTAAATGGAATGTTCGATAGCATTGGCAACGTATCTGCGCATGGTATCGCGAAATGGAATGGAAGTTCATGGGTATCACTTTACGGAAACTATGACTTCAACAATGCTCAGGATGGAATCCGGAAGATGATCTTTTATCATAACACTCTCTATGTTTCGGGGATGTTCCGCGACCCTTGGGGTACTTTGTGCAGACTTGCAAAATGGAACGGCTCCTCGTGGCAATTTATGGTAACCGATGTGCAAGGCTCAATTGCATACATTGCGGATATGGTGGTTTACAATGATGAACTGATTGTTGGTGGATTATTTTATCAATCGTCGGGAAACCGCGCTAATAGTATCATGAAGTGGAATGATACACTGTGGACGGACGTTGGAGGAAGCATTGTGCCCACTACGTATAATCCTTATCCGACTGTCAAAGATTTAGAAGTACATAACAATGTCCTATACTGCGTAGGTAATTTTGAAATAATCGGTGGAATTAGCGCAAACGGATTGGCATCATGGGATGGAATCAATTGGTGTGGATATGATGCAAATTTCGAATTAACTCCCGGACAATCGATGGGCGCAATCTGTATTGGTTTTTACAACGACACAATGTACGTTGGTGGTGGTTTTCACTATGCCAATGGAGATAGCATTCCGTTTCTGGCAAAATGGATCGGAGGAAGTTTTGTAGATACGTGCGGAAATACAACAGGTTTAATTGATTACTCTTTGCAGCAACAAGAAATTCTTGTGTATCCAAACCCTGCAAGTTCTGTAACTACATTTCAGTTTTCAAGCTACGCTTCAAGAGTGATAATAATCACCGATCAGCTCGGTCGTGATATCTGGCGACAAGAATCGAACGACAACCAGATTGCAATTTCCGTGAGTGATTTAGCAGAGGGAATCTATTTCTACACGATACAGGACACCGAGGGTAGTAAGTCAAATGGTAAATTCGTCGTATCGCATTAATTTTCTGCACCTACGTTTAACACCGACGTACCCTGCGCCTCTGCCACATTTAATTCTGCGCATAAAAAATAGTGAAATGGAAATTTAGAAATTCTCCGAACCGAGAATTTGACTATTACTCCTTCTTCAACGCCTTCGCAGCAATTGACTTACTGAAGTGACCTCCGCCATAACTGCTGCCTCCACGAACTGCTTTTCCTTCTTTGCGCAATTGAACACGTGTCTCTTCCGGTAATTCAGCATAGGTGCGGCATTCTGCTGAGCAAAATTCACCCAACCTGGCTTTACACTCGTCGCACTGTATAAACAACACGTGACAATCTGTGTTGCCGCAATTGATATGGTGATCCCATTTCTTTCCGCACTGGTGACAATGTGCAATGATATCGTCGGTAATGCGTTCTCCCAATCGCTCATCAAACACGAAATTCTTCCCTATAAACTTTGACGGAATATCCTGCTGCTTAATCTGACGGGCATATTCAATAATGCCGCCGTACAATTGATTCACATCTTTGAATCCGTGATGCTTCAAGTAAGCGCTTGCTTTTTCGCAGCGAACGCCACCCGTGCAATACATGAGAATTTTCTTGTCTTCCTGCCCTTTCAATTGTTCCAACACAATCGGAAGTTCTTCACGAAACGATTCACTCTGCGGCAACAACGCATTCGTAAAATGCCCGACTTCACTTTCATAGTGATTGCGCATATCCACCACAATGGTTCCGGGCTTTTCCATTGCGTCATTGAACTCTATTGCCGTGAGATGA
>Ga0114981_10001028_pt1 | contig 18376 bp, 12 predicted proteins | sample S_140806_MF_Meta_FD_87028 | JGI IMG/M metagenome (GOLD analysis project Ga0114981, IMG submission 87028) | Freshwater microbial communities from Lake Simoncouche, Canada to study carbon cycling - S_140806_MF_MetaG | ecosystem: Environmental > Aquatic > Freshwater > Lake | place: Lake...
ATTCCTTTACTGTCTAACCTAGATAAAGTGAGTTCTAATTTCGTCTATTTTGCCATTCATATAGAAAACTAAAATATTTTTATGCCAAACGACTTAATCAAAAACACCACGATTATCAATGAAGGTCATCGCATTGTAGGAGATGTTTTAATAAAGGACGGAAGGATAGAAAAAATTGCAAGTACTATTGAACCAAGCTATGCATTTGAAGAAATCAATGGTGAAGGACAATTTCTTTTACCAGGTGTGATAGATGATCAAGTACATTTTAGAGAGCCCGGCTTGACCCATAAAGCTAATATTTATACAGAAGCAAAAGCAGCTGTAGCAGGCGGTACAACTAGTTTTATGGAAATGCCCAATACCAATCCTCCAGTATTTACACAGGAATTATTAGAAGATAAATACCAAATTGCTTCCTCTAACGCATTAGCGAACTATTCATTTTTTATGGGCACTTCTCAGGACAATGTAGAAGAGATTTTAAAAACCAATGCCAAGAAAAATGAAGTTTGTGGCGTGAAGATTTTCATGGGATCCTCTACCGGTAATTTATTAGTAGACAACCCAATTGTTTTAGAACGCATTTTTGAAGGCTCTGAATTATTGATTGCTACACACTGCGAGGAAGAAGCTATTATAAAAAAGAATAAAGCAAATTTAGAAGCAACCAAAGCGATTTTAGAACCAAGCGACCACCCTATTATTAGAGATGTGGATGCTTGCTTTGAGTCTTCCTTCAAAGCCATCCAATTAGCTAAAAAATTTGATACAAGATTACACATATTGCATATCAGCACTGCCAAAGAATTACAATTGTTCTCTAACCTTAAACCATTAGCGGAAAAACGCATTACTGCAGAAGTTTGTGTGCATCATTTACATTTTACAGCAGCCGATTATGCTGCAAAGGGTAATTTAATCAAGTGCAATCCAGCCATTAAAGCAGCAGAAAATAGAACTGCATTGTGGGAAGGCTTATTGAATGATCAACTAGACATCATCGCTACAGACCATGCGCCACATACTTGGGAAGAAAAGCAAGAGGCCTATGTAAATGCGCATGCAGGATTGCCCTTGGTGCAACATGGTTTGATGCTGATGCTAAAATATGTGCATGAAGGCAAACTAAGCATGGAAAAAATGGTAGAGAAAATGAGCCATGCCGTTGCTACTTGTTTTCAAATTAAAGAAAGAGGCTTTATTAGAGAAGGCTATTATGCAGATCTTGTACTTGTAAAAGAACTGCCTTACACGGTTACTAAAGACAATATATTGTACAAATGCGGATGGAGCCCATTTGAAGGCACCCAATTTCCTTATAGCATTCAATCCACTTTTGTCAATGGCCATCTTGTTTACCATCAGGGTCAGTTCAACGAAGCACAAAAAGGAAGTAGAATTCAGTTTACAAGAAGTTAAATGCAGGTAGATAAAACGACGATACTTGATATTGGACAATTAGACAACAACGAGTCTATAGGACTGGCTAGTCATTTAGATTTTTGTAAAACCAATGGTGGTAAAACAAAATGGATGCAGCTGATCAGTTCTCCTTTAGCAACCAAGTATGCCATTGAATCAAGACAATCCGCCTTACAAATTTTTATAGCAGAGCAAGCCTTTTTGGACCAAATGAAAATTTCCAATGGGACTTGTTTGGTCATTGACCAATTTTATGGAAATAGCTTTTCACCCATCCCTAAACAGATTGGTTTACTAAGCGCATATTGGTATCAATTTTGGAATAAAACAGATTATGCCCTAATTGCTTATTCTGTGCAGCACTTATTGACTTTTGTCCAAGCACTGGACCAGTGGCTTAAAATGTTTGAGACTTATTCAAATAACACTGAGTTAAATGCATTGATAGCGCCTATCAAAAAACACATCAAGCAGTTAGATTGTCTTAGAGTAGATAGCAAAGATTTAAAAAAAGATCCTCAAGCAGTCTTGGAGTTGGGCTATTTTTTTTATTACCAATATAAAGCACAATTAAAAAATTTACAAAGCCATTTCTATGTGCTAGATGCCTATTATAGTATGGCCACAGCGATGCAGGCATACCAGTTCAACTTTCCGGAATGGTTGGATCAAGCTAGCCCAATGATTGAATTTGAGGGCGCAGTGCATCCGCTGGTAACCAATGCAGTCGCAAATGATTTGAGTTTAAGTGCTGAATCCGGTTTTTTATTTTTAACTGGCGCAAATATGGCTGGCAAAAGTACTTTTATAAAAACAGTTGGTTTACTAGCCTACCTAGCGCATATTGGCATGGGTGTGCCAGCAAAAAAATGCAAGCTCACTATCTTAGATGGGCTTATCACCAATCTAACCACTGCAGACAATGTGCTTAAAGGAGAAAGTTATTTCTTTAATGAAGTGCAACGCATTAAACATACTTTAACGCAGGTCATGGATGGAAAAAAATACCTAGTGCTCATAGATGAATTATTTAAAGGCACCAATATCATTGATGCAATGAAATGTAGTACAAAAGTGATTGAAGGCTTACAAGCCTTAAAGCAATCCTTATGTATTTTATCTACGCATTTATATGAAATTAGTGCGCCACTTAAGGTCTACCCGCATATTCAATTTTGTTATTTTGAAACTTCAATCGTTAACAAAGCATTGATTTTCAATTACACTTTAAAAAAAGGGGTAAGCCAGGATAGAATTGGCTACCTTATTTTAGAAAGAGAAGGGGTTGTGGACTTGATTGAACGTATAAATACTTAAATACGGTTTCAATTTTTTGCTATTTTTCAAAGAAACATGCTCGTAACAACTAGAGGTGCTTCCTTATTTGGCATGGATGCCATTGGTATACAAGTAGAAGTCAATGTGAGCATGGGGCAAGGCTATTGCATTGTTGGACTTCCGGATACCGCAGTGAAAGAAAGTTTACATCGCACAGAAATTGCAATCAAGGCCAATGGATTTCAGATGCCAAGAACAAAATTGGTCATCAATTTAGCACCAGCTGATATCAAAAAAACGGGGCCTGCATTTGATCTCCCCATTGCCATTGGTATCCTTGCAGCATCGGATCAAATAGTTCATTCAAACGTTTTATCGCGTTACTTAATGATGGGTGAACTTAGTTTAAATGGTGCGCTTCAACCTATCAAAGGCGTACTTGCGATGGCGATTTATGCCAAAGAAGCTGGCCTTGATGGATTGATTATTCCATCTTTAAATGCAGTCGAGGCATCCCTTATTGAAGGGCTTAAAGTATATGCATTTGATCACCTCAATAAAGTCACTCAATTTTGCAACCATCCAGAATTATTTAGCCCTTTTCAAAAAAATGATTCAGACAAAGAAGCATCCATCATTTACCCCGTTGACTTTGCTTTTATTAAAGGACAGTTTCAAGCAAAAAGAGCCATTGAAATAGCCGCTGCAGGAGGACATAATTTAATCATGGTTGGGCCACCGGGTGCAGGAAAAACATTGTTGGCAAAAACAAGTATTAGTATCCTGCCTACAATGAGCCACAAGGATACCCTAGAAACAAGTAAAGTGTATAGCTTGATGGGTAAATTATCCCCTCCATCTGGATTGATGCAGACACGTCCATTTAGAAATCCGCATCATTCCCTTTCATCCATCGCATTAGTAGGTGGCGGATCCATTCCTCAGCCTGGTGAAATTTCAATGGCACATAACGGTGTCTTATTTTTAGACGAGCTGCCGGAATTCAGCAGGGCAGCCATCGAAATTTTACGCCAACCCATGGAAGCAGGTTTTGTTAGCATCTCAAGGTCTAGACAAACCGTTGAGTTCCCTAGTAGATTTATGCTTTTTGCCTCCATGAATCCTTGTCCTTGCGGGTATTTTAATCATCCTCAAAAAGCCTGCACTTGCAGTCCGAGTAATGTGAGAAAATACCTGCATAAAATTTCGGGGCCATTGTTAGATAGGATTGATTTACAAATTGAAGTGGTACCCGTGCGTTACGAGGAGCTCACCAATCACAGTATTACAGAAAACTCTATGACTATTCGTGAAAGGGTACAAAACGCAAGAGCCATTCAATTGAAACGCTTTAGCCAGCATTCTGATATCATTACAAATGCACAAATGCAATCTTATGAATTAAAAAAATGGGCGCGATTAGATGATGCTTCTGCAAAATTATTAAAAATGGCTATGGAACAATTCCATCTGAGTGCTAGGGCCTATGATCGAATCATCAAAGTGGCACGTACTATCGCAGATTTAGATGGGTCAAAAGAGATTCAAAATCAGCATATTAGTGAATCCATTCAGTACAGGATGCTCGACCGAGCCGCATGGGGTCAGGCTTATTAATATTTTCTTAATATTGACCAGTGGTTAGCATCACTAAAGTACATGCTTCTATTGTGGATATACCTGCTGCATGCGCTAATTGAACTAAAATAGGATTTTCAGTTCCTGGATTGAAAATGATCCGTTCTGGTTTTAGCGCAATCACCTGATCGTAATATTCGGCTTGTGCTGTAGGCCCTAAATATAAAGTCAAAGTAGCTATGGAGCCAGTTTTTGGCCAGTCTTGCACGATTGGCAAAGATTGGATCATGCCTTTTTTAATCCCATATGGATAAACTGCGTGTCCTTTTTCCATTAACATGACCGTAGCCATATAACTGTATCTTTCTGGGTTAGCTGATGCCCCTAAAACCATGGTAACACTTGTTTGCATAAAACAAATCTATTATTAAAAATTTAGATTGTTTTTATTTTGTTACAATAAAAGAATGTAATTTTATAAAAATCAAAAATCCTTAAAAAAACATACGTTTATGGCAAGCAAGAAAAAAGCAAAAGCAAAGAAAGCAGTAGCTAAAAAAGCAACTGCAAAAAAAGCAACCCCAGCTAAAAAGAAGACCGCTCCTAAAAAAGCAGTAGCTAAGAAAGCACCTGCAAAAAAGAAAGCAGCTCCTAAAAAGAAAGTTGTTGCAAAAAAAGCAGTAGCAAAGAAGGCACCTGCAAAAAAGAAAGTTGTTGCAAAAAAAGCAGTAGCAAAAAAGTCGGTAGCGAAGAAGGCACCTGCTAAAAAGAAAGCAGCTCCTAAAAAAGTTGTTGCTAAGAAAGCAGTAGCGAAAAAGTCGGTGGCGAAGAAGGCACCTGCTAAAAAGAAGACAGCTCCTAAGAAAGTAGTCGCTCCAGTTGCAGCCCCTGTGGCAGCTCCTGTTGTTACACCTTCACTTTTTGAAACTCCAGGTACGGATAACAATCCAACAGCTTAATTAAAACAGCTTTATATAAATCCCGCTTTATGCGGGATTTTTTATGTCAAATCAAAATATATACATATGCGCAAGATACTTGTATTATTAGCAATCCCTTTTTTTGGATTTTCTCAAAATGGAACCATTGCAGAGAAAACAAAAAATATGGAATTGCGAAAAGGATTTTATGATTTTTATTGGGACAATGCCAATGGAAAAATATACCTAGTTGTAGACAAATTGAATCTACCTTTTTTATATGTCAACTCTTTGCCAGCTGGGCTGGGATCCAATGATATTGGGCTTGATAGAGGACAACTAGGAGATTCAAGAATTGTATACTTTAATCGAGTAGGTAAAAAATTGTTCTTAACACAGCCCAATCTTGATTACAGGGCAGTCACAAAAGATAAAAGAGAACAAAAAGCTGTGGAGCAATCTTTTGCCCAATCTATTCTTTTTAATTTTAATATTGAAGCTGAGGAAGAAATTACAGCCAATCCTTCGATGAATAAGATTTTAATTGATGCAACGAGCTTCTTTTTAAGAGATGCACACGGAGTAGTAGATAGAATTAAGCGTGCAAAACAAGGTACTTATGCCATCAACGAAAATAGATCTGCTATTTATATTCAAAACACTAAGAACTTTCCAAAAAACGCAGAGTTCGAAGCCACGGTGACATTTGTTGGCGGATCCGATGCTGGAAGATTGGTGCAATCCGTAACACCCTCTCCAGAAGCAATCACAGTTAGAATGCATCATAGTTTTGTAGAATTACCAGATAACAATTACAGTCCAAGAAAATATGATATCAGAAGTGGGTATGGAGGTACTAGTTATTTTGATTATAGTTCTGATATAAGTGAACCAATTCAACAAATGGTGATCAATAGACATCGTTTACAGAAAAAAGATCCTACTGCTGCTATCAGCGAAGCTGTTAAGCCAATCATTTATTATTTAGACAATGGCACGCCAGAACCAATTCGCTCTGCATTATTAGAAGGTGGAAAGTGGTGGAACCAAGCATTTGAAGCTGCCGGTTATAAAAATGCATTTCAATTATACATCCTTCCCGACTCTGCAGATCCAATGGATATTCGTTATAATATGATCAATTGGGTACACCGTTCTACAAGAGGATGGAGTTATGGCGCTTCTGTAGTGGACCCTAGAACTGGAGAGATTATCAAAGGTCAAGTTTCATTAGGCTCTTTGAGAGTGAGACAGGACTATTTAATTTTTGCTGCATTGTTATCCCCTTATACAACAGGAAAGCCGGTTTCAGAGGAAATGCGTAAAGCGGCTATTCACAGATTAAGACAGCTTTCTGCACATGAAATTGGACATACATTAGGTTTACAACACAATTATGCATCTAGTTTTAATGATCGTTCATCGGTGATGGACTACCCACATCCTAATATTTTTGTAAACGCAAAAGGTGCTTTAGATTTCTCTACCATTTATACAGACGAAATTGGTCTTTGGGATAAACGCGCTATCACTTATGGTTACCAAGATTTTCCAAAAGGCACAGATGAAGCAAATGCTTTAAATAATTTATTAGAAGCTAATTCAAAAAATGGATTACAATTTATTGCAGATGCAGACGCAAGAGCAGCAGGCGGTATGCACCCCAATGCACATCTTTGGGACAATCTACCAGATGCAGTGGATGGCTTAATGCAAACTTTTGCTGTGCGCAATAAAGCGATGCAACAATTTAGCGAAGACGCGGTAAAACCAGGGACGCCGCTTGCTCAACTAGAAGACATGCTTGTACCAGTCTACAATTACCATCGATATCAATACGAAGCAGTTACAAAATTAATTGGAGGCGTCAATTATGTATATAGCGTTAGAGGTGACAAAAATCAAATTCAACCCACTATTTTACCAAATGCAATGCAGCAAAAAGCGTTAGATGCTGCCTTGGCATGTTTAGCACCTAGCTTCTTATCAATTCCAGAAAATGTTTTACAATTGATTCCTCCAAGACCACCAATGTACTATGGCGTAGGGGAATTATTTACAAAAAGAACTGGATTAAGTTTTGATGCATTATCTCCAGCCGAAGCCTTAGTAGATTTTGAATTGTCTTTTTTATTCAATGCAGAAAGGGCCAATCGTTTAGTTCAAAACAAAGCTAGAGCAGGGAGTATGGGATGGGACAATGTACTAGATGCCATTTTAGATAAAACATGGTATGCACCAACTGTATCTGGCTTAGCTGGATCCGTTCAACTACAAACACAACAACAAACCTTGAGCTGGCTGATTGGCATGAGTCAAAGTAGCGATGCTAATTTTGAAGTAAAAAGTATTTGTGCGAATAGATTGAATAAGTTGAAATCAAAATTGACGAATTTATCCATCAGCAACCCGAAGCTTGCAGCACATTATCAATATGCGATTAGCAGAATCAATGATCCTGAAAAAATCACGCTTCCTAAACCTGTAGTCATTCCTCCAGGTGCGCCGATTGGATGCGATTTATAAAAGAAAAAAAAACGAGGGACCCGTTTATGGGGTCCCTCGAAAAATCATTAGAGTAAAAATAAATTAGAGTATAATTAATGTGGGCCTTAAATTCTTTAAAGGCCCATATTAATTATATGAACATTCTTAAAGGTTCTTCTAAATAGCTTTTTAAAGTTTGTAAGAAAGCAGATCCTGTTGCACCATCCACTACTCTATGGTCACAACTTAAGGTTACATTCATCACATTGCCTGGTACTATTTGACCATTCTTTACCACAGGTTCTTGTGCAATACCACCCACCGCTAGGATACAAGCATCTGGCGGGTTAATAATAGCCGTGAATGAATCTATACCAAACATACCTAAATTAGAAATGGTGAAAGTGCTTCCTTCCCAATCTGAAGGTTGTAATTTTTTATCTTTTGCCTTTTTAGCAAACTCTTTTACAGATACACTTATTTCATCCAAAGAAAGTCCATCTGCAAAACGAAGTACAGGAACTAGTAATCCTTCGTCTACCGCAACTGCAATACCAATATTCACATGGTGGTTTGCACGAATCACATCGCCTAACCAACTGCTATTTACTTTTGGATGTTGTTTTAAAGCAAGGGCCACTGCTTTAACAATAAAATCGTTGAAGCTAATTTTAACTGGTGCTGTTTCATTCACGACTGTTCTAGCAGCAATGGTCGCATCCATGTTAATTTTCATGGTTAAGTAAAAATGCGGCGCTGTAAATAAACTTTCGCTTAAACGTCTTGCAATGGTTTTACGCATTTGAGAAACCGGCGTATCTACAAAACTTACTTGACCAACAAAATTACTATTTCTTGAAGCTGCTGATCTTGCAGTGCTTGAACTATTGCCCGGTGTATAATTTTCTAAATCTGTTCTTGTAATTCTTCCATGCTCGCCTGTGCCTTGCACATATTTTAAATCTATTCCTTTGTCTTTAGCAATTTTTTTAGCTAAAGGTGATGCGAAAATTCTTCCCTCATTCACTACTTGCGCTGAAGTAGTTTGTACAGCAGTCGATGAAGGCGTAGGTGCAGCTTGAGGAGTAGATGTTGTTGATGATGCATTTGTTGGTGCAGCTGGAGCTGTTGTTGCTGCAGCCCCGCCTTTTAATGCAGCAACAATTGGAGCAATCTCTAAGCCTTGTTGTCCAATGATACAAAGCAAATCATTTACTAAAATCTTCTCTCCTGCTTGAGCACCTTGGTATAATAAAATGCCATCTTTATAAGATTCCAATTCCATCGTAGCCTTATCGGTTTCGATGTCTGCTAATACTTCTCCTTTTTTTACAGTATCTCCAATTTGTTTATGCCATCCTGCGATCAACCCTTCGGTCATAGTATCACTTAATCGAGGCATCAATACCACTTCTTCCATTGCCGAAAAATCTGCAGCTGGAACAGCGGGTGCTGCTGGAGCTGTTGCCGGTACATTTGAAGTTTCAACAGAAATAGGCACATTTGCTCCACCCGTATTTTGCGCAATCAAAGCAGTCACGTCTTCACCTGCTTTTCCAAAAATGGCCAATAAATCGTTGACTTGTAATTTTCCACCACGTGGCGTTCCTATATGTAATAAAACACCATCTTGATAGCTCTCCAATTCCATGGTTGCTTTATCCGTTTCTATTTCGGCTAACAAATCGCCTTTTTTTACGGTATCCCCCACATTCTTGTGCCAAGCCGCAACAACACCTTCGGTCATGGTATCACTCAAACGGGGCATTAATATTACTTCTGCCATAGGTAAAAAGCTAATTTGTAATTGAGTGGTGAAATTACACTAAAAATGTATTTTTTCCCACCGAAATAGGCAATTTTATAGCAAATAAGGTCAATTTAAGGCAGATAAAAATAAATACTAGATACCTTATTGTCCTTGCGCTAAACTATATGCTTTTTTATCTCCCCACATGTTCAATATTTCAACTGAACTAATCTGGAAATTTTTAGCAAGCGCGCTATATAAATGGATGATATCTGATTGAGTAAGCGGAGTCGCATTTTCCGTTTCAAATCGAAGAAGATATTGATTCACTAGGTTGGTAAAAACAGAGCCTGTTGGCCAAACCTGCGTTCCTCTATTAGAAATTGTGACCAATTTCAATTCATTTTTTTCTTCTTGCATGGCTATGGCAGCCAATTCATTTGGTTGTAATGTTGTTTCAATAAAGAAATCTGCTCCAACAATTTTATGGGGCTCCTTATTTGAACCCAACAACATTGGATTGTTTGAGATAGCCCTATTGGTAGATACAAAATCAAAATCTTTCAAGTTTGGTTTTGGATTTTGTGTTGGTTGTTTGTCAAAATTATCGATGATGGCTTGTGCAAAAACAGTGGTATTCACCGAAGCAATAGTCTTGTCTCCAAAATCACCAGTATGCACACCCGACTCCAATGTAAATAATAATGCATTTTCAATCATGACTGCTTTTTCCATCATGCCTAGATGACGCAACATATTCAATCCACTCAATAATAAAGAGGTCGGATTGGCAATATTTTTACCTGCAATATCTGGTGCTGTACCATGTACTGCTTCAAAAATAGAAATATGATCTCCGATATTTGAAGATGGCGCAAAACCAAGCCCACCAACCAATCCAGCACATAGGTCACTCACAATATCCCCTTGTAAATTGGTTAGTACAATCACATCAAATAATTCTGGACGACTTACCAATTTCATACATAAATCATCTACAATAATATCATCCGCTTTCAGATCTGGATACCCCTTTGCGATCTCATTAAATACTTCCAAGAATAGCCCATCCGTTAATTTCATGATATTGGCCTTGTGACCACAAGTAATTCTTTTCGCGCCTTTTTTCTGAGCCATTTCAAATGCATAACGAATCACTTGTTCACTTCCGCCTCTTGTAATATATCTTCTGGCAATGGCCACATCTTGTGTTAATTTGTGTTCGATGCCACCATAAGTATCTTCGATATTTTCACGTACGATGGTCAAATCAATATTGATACCTGCTTTACTAAAAACAGTATCTACCCCACTTAAAGTTTGAAATTTTCTGTCGTTAGCGTAGGTATTCCATGTTTTTCTTGCAGTGACGTTCACACTTTTAACTCCTTTCCCCTTTGGTGTTTCCATTGGACCTTTAAAAAGTATGCCTAGCTTTTCTATTGACTCTTTTGCTTCTGGTGTCATCCCGTTGCTAAATCCTTTATCAAATACCCATTTCCCCATGTCTACATACTGATATTCCAATGGTAATTTAGCTGCATTAAATATGCCAATGACTGCATCCATAATCTCTGGACCGATTCCGTCACCTTTAGCTACAGCTATCTTCATTTTAGTCAGTTTTAATGGTAAAAAGGGCTTTTAAAATGCAATTTGCATACGCCTGCGCAAAGTTAGGTGAGTTCCTGCTGGTTTAAAAAAAATAGCCTAATTTTTTGGGCAAGCTGAGTAAAATATTTGCTAAATTTATACCGCAGTATACTCTGCAAGTTACTTTTGATCACCATGATCATGATTTCTACAATTTCTGAAGGCATAGAAGTAAGTGTTGAAACCTTTTACCAAAAAGATTACAGCAACCCCTTGCAGCAAGATTTTATGTTTGCTTATCGCATTACGATCGAAAATCACAACTCATTTCCAGTAAAATTACTGCGTAGATTTTGGGAGATATTTGACAGCAACGGTGAGCATAGAGTGGTAGAAGGCGAAGGCGTGGTAGGTGTGCAACCTTTAATCATGCCAGGAAAGCAATATCAATATGTCAGTGGATGTAATTTAAAAACTGAATTAGGTAAGATGCAAGGTTACTATAATATGGAAAATATTGAAAATAGGGAAGCCATTCAAGTTAAGATTCCTGCATTTAAAATGATTGCACCAGTTAAATTAAATTAAAAGTCCACATCTACCTGATCAAAGATCGTCTTGGCAGGGGTTTTCAATAATTGATTGAGGTCGTTTTTTGAGTTTCCTTTTTGTTGATTCATCCAAGATCGTACCATACGATAGCCCATATATTTACCTACGTTGCCAGGTATATCCTCTCCAAAATAATCGTTATAAGGCGCTTCTCTTAAAATCGCTGAAGTCAAATTTGGATCCACAGAAAAAAGTCTGTTTTGACTTGATAAAAATGTCCAAATATCTCCTTTATTTTCTTCAATTGCTTTTAACTGATTCGATGTATAGCCCAATAACAGTGTATCCGAAGCAGTTGGCAAACATTGGCTTAGTATATAATGACGCTTCCCAATTTCAATCATTTGTTCAATCAATTGTTTTCCATTGATTACTAAAGGATCATAATCGTTCAATATGTTTTGTATTGAATTCACTACAATATATTCAGGTGCAAATAGACGACTTATATAGCTTGGGTAGATGGTATTGATTTGTTCTGAGTAATACCAGCTTGACTCCGCACCCATATACAATTGAAGACCAATAGCAAGTCCATCTTTGGTCACCACATTCCCATAAGTTTCGAGTGGTCCTATAAAGTAAATTAATTGAGTTGGTAAAGGATATGTTGGAAAATAGAAATGGAATCGTTTTAATGCATCTGTAATCTCTGGCGTTGCTTTTTTGGATGCTTGTACTTTTGTTGTCGCTTGATAGATGGGGAGATAGGCTTTATAAAAAGCCAATATTTTTTTGGACTCTTTTTTTGAAGACAACATCAAAATTCGGTTAAAATAATCTTCCGAAAATTGAGGGTATGATTGGACTAATTTGGCTAAATCTGCCTCAAAATGCAAGCTGTCCATAGCAAAAAAAGCGCTATCAAATCGAATTGCTTGGATATTTGGTGTTGGCGCATGTAGGGCAGGGTCTTGAGGTCCCGAATTACAGGCTCCAAGGGTAAGTCCAATCCATCCATAAAATAAAGCAGTTAAACGCATCCTCGAAAGTACAAAAAAAGCGAGGTTATTTCTTTTAAAAACCGACCTTTGATGCATGAAAATTTGTATCGCACAACAGAATTATCATATTGGCAATTTCGAGGCCAACACAAAACAGATTGTGGATGCTATTGAGATTGCAAAGCAACAAGGTGCTGATTTAATTTTATTTAGCGAAATGAGTGTCTGCGGATATCCTGCAAGAGACTTTGTGGAGTTCAATGATTTTGTCAATCAATGTTATGCTAGTGTAGATGCCATTCGAAAAGTGGCAGACACGATTGGTGTATTGATTGGCGCACCAGCATACAATACCAATGAAAAGGGAAAGCCTTTGTACAACGCAGCGTTTTTTTTATACGATCAAAAAATACAAGCAGAGATTCATAAAACATTATTACCTACCTATGATGTGTTTGACGAGAATCGATATTTTGAACCAGCGAGCGAATGGAAAGTAGTTCCCTTCAAAGGAAAACAATTGGCGATCACCATTTGTGAAGACATTTGGAACCTTGGAGACAACCCATTGTACACGATTTGTCCCATGGATCAAATGATGCAACAATCTCCAGATATTTTACTCAATTTAAGTGCTTCTCCATTTGATTATACACACGACGAAGACCGTAAAGCCACCATTAAATCAAATGTAGTAAAATATAAAAAGCCATTGTTCTATTGTAACGCCATTGGGAGTCAAACAGAAATTGTATTTGATGGCGCTTCTTTAGTTTTTGATAAGGATGCTAATTTATGTGGCGCTTTGCCGATGTTTGAATCTGCTATGCAAATTTTTGAGTGCCATGACGATGGCACCATCAATGCGCCAATCCTTGAACCAGCGGCATCTGTACCCAGTAAGGAATTGAATCCTGCTAATCTAGTACCAGCATTGAATATAGACCAAGTGTATAAAGCATTGGTATTAGGTGTGAAGGATTATTTTAATAAGATGGGTTTTAAAAAAGCAATCCTAGGATCTTCTGGAGGTATTGACTCTGCTGTAACCCTTGCTATTGCTTGCGAAGCATTAGGTAAAGAAAATGTATACGCCATTTTAATGCCTTCGCCCTACTCCACTTTACATTCTGTAGAGGATGCCGTTCAGTTAAGTACAAACTTAGGCAACCCTTACGATACCATTGCAATTAAAGCTATCTATGAAAGTTTTTTACATACCTTGAAACCTATTTTTAAAGACCTGCCTTTCTCATTAGCCGAAGAGAATATACAAAGCAGGTCGAGAGGGAATATACTCATGGCTATAGCAAATAAATTCGGCTATGTATTATTGAATACTTCTAATAAAAGTGAACTAGCAACTGGCTATGGCACATTGTATGGTGATATGGCAGGGGGATTAGGTGTATTAGGGGATTGTTATAAATTACAAGTGTACGAATTGGCTAATTATATTAATTCAACAAAGGCAATCATCCCAAAAAATATTATTGAAAAAGCGCCAAGCGCAGAACTAAGACCAGATCAAAAAGACAGCGATAGTTTACCAGACTATGCCGTATTGGATCAAATTTTATACCAGTACATTGAAAAACGTGCAGACCCTGCTATCATCAAAGCGCTAGGATTTGACGCAGCGTTGGTAGATCGTACCTTAAAAATGGTCAATACCAACGAATACAAACGCAACCAATTTTGCCCTATCATTCGTATATCGCCAAAAGCATTCGGCGTAGGAAGAAGAATGCCTATTGTTGGAAAATATTTAAATTAAAATATGAAAAACAAAAATTGGATTTGCTTAGCATGTGTTTTACTTTTTTTAAGCTTAAACACTGTTGCCCAAAAAAATGCACCCATTTTACCAGGTGCTTATCAAACAGCAGCGTACCTACCACTTTTAAAAAATAAAAGAGTGGGCTTGTTTACCAACCACACTGCTACTGTAGGCAAAAAACATTTAATCGACACTTTACTTGCAAGTGGGATTCAAATACAAAAAGTATTTACACCAGAACATGGCCTTAGAGGTACTGCAGATGCAGGAGAAAAAACTAAGGATGGCATAGATAAAGCTACTGGCATAAAGATTGTTTCACTCTATGGAAAAAAATACGGACCAAGTGAAGAAGATCTTAAAGATGTAGACGTATTGATATTTGATATACAAGATGTGGGCACAAGATTTTATACTTACATCTCCTCGCTTCAATATTATATGGAAGCTGCTTGGGCCAATAATAAGTCGTTGGTTATTTTAGATCGTCCTAATCCAAATGGGCATTATGTAGATGGACCTGTATTAGAAAAACCCTTTAGTAGTTTTGTTGGCAAGAAATCGATCCCAACTGTATATGGCATGACCATTGGCGAATATGCAAAGATGCTTGTTGGTGAAAAATGGTTGACTGCACCAGCAGATAGCAATATCAATAAAACAGGAAGTCCGCTTCAATTCACTGTAATTGGATGTAAGAATTATGACCATACTTCTATGTACACATTCAATATTGCACCATCGCCAAATTTACCAGACATGAATGCCATTTACTGGTATCCAACTACCTGTTTAATTGAAGGCTCAGTAATGAGTGAAGGCCGTGGTACTGCACATGCATTTGCGCATATTGGTCATCCGAGTATCAAAGGCAAAAGTTTTAGCTTTATTCCTGGGCCAAGAACGGGCGCAATGAGTTCTAAATTATATGGACAGACTTGCTATGGATGGGATTTAAGCAAGCAACAAGCGCCTAATAAAATTGATCTAGATTTAATCATCGAGATGTACCAGGCTTTCCCTGTAAAAGATAGTTTTTTTATTGAGCCTAAATCAAAATTAGCCACAGACTACTTCTTTAATAAATTAGCAGGTAACGCTGTATTGATGGAGCAATTAAAATCAGGTCAATCTGCAGCAACTATTAGAGCTAGCTGGCAACCAGGTTTAACTGCATTCAAGCAAATGCGTAAAAAATATTTATTGTATAAAGATTTTGAATAGAATAATTTAAAATTATTATAGCTTCTTATTGCTATTGAAACAATCATAAAAAAGGTCCCGAAATTTCGGGACCTTTTTTATTCAAGCAAACAAATCGTTGAATGATGTATTCAATGACAGATTCAATTATCCTCCAATGATTGGAATGGCTAATTGATGTACTGCATCGTTTAATTTTTTAACACCTGTTTTCTTCAATGTATCCAGCTTATTGAATTCCGCATCTACTTGTCCTTTTAATACTTCATACACCCCTTGTACTTGTTGTGTTGGTGCTGTGTAGCCCGCTGCTGCTGATTCAAATACACCGGCAATTTTATCGTCTAAGCGTATAGGGAAATTCAATACATCCTGTCCACTTTTTGCTTTTGTTTGATGTAAAGCTTCTTCGATTGAAGTTAAACTAGCCAAAACTTCTTTTGCTTGTTTTTGGAATGCAGAATCTTTTGTCTTCTTCTGTAACATACCAATCTGTGCACGCAATTCTTTGATGCTCTTTAGATTTTTCATGATGTCGCTGAATGTGCCAGATACTTTTAATAAGAATTGTTCCTGTGCTTTCAAATCTGCATCAGAAACTTTATAATTTGGATCGGCCACAATTGTAAATGGCATTTCGCTCACTGTATTATCGATTGTCACTTTTGCCGTGTATTTACCTGGAGCAGCCAATACTGGGCTTGTTGAACCATTCCAAAGAATCAAACCAGTCTCTGGTTTTTCTGCTTCTTTATGGTACATATTCCAAACAAAACTTTGTAACCCAGCCTCAGTGCTTGGTCCACCTGGTTCAGAATGATTGATTGTTTTAATCACTTTTTTCTGATCATCTAAAATACTAATCATGACTCTAGTAGAATCAGATTCAGATCCATATGCTTTCCAATATTTGATCACCACGCCTTTAGCAGGATTCATCCCTACATTCGCAGGCATACTTACTGAAACGCCACGTCCTCTTCTACCACCCATTTGTGGAGGTACGCGATAAGTGTTGGCAATAGGAAATACTTGACTTGCAGTTGGCGCAGGTTGGAAATTTTCAATAAACGACAAGTCATCTAAAACATAAATACTTCTTCCTTGTGTTCCCACAATTAAGTTATGGTCCTTTATCAATAAATCAGTGATAGGCGTTACTGGAAGATCTAATTGGAAACGCTCCCAAGATGCACCATCATTGATAGACACATACAATCCATATTCTGTACCTGCAAACAAGACACCTGCTTTTCTTGGACTAGCTACAATCGCTCTTGTAAAGTGCATTGGATCTATTCCGTTGGTGATTTTAGTCCATGTAGCACCGTAGTCTGTTGTTTTGTAGATATAAGGTGCAAAGTCGTCTAACTTGTACCTTGTTCCTGCAAAATAAGCAGTTCCTTTTCTGATTGGATCTACTTCTACTCTATTCCACATCATCCATTTTGGCGCATCTTTTGGTGTTACATTCGCCCATGTTTTACCACCATCTTTACTTACACTAATCACACCGTCATCACTACCTGTCCATAATAAATCTTTTTCAACTGGTGATTCAGCCGCTGTGAAAATGGTACAATAATATTCTACACTCGTGTTGTCTTGTGTAATTGGTCCACCAGAACTTTTTTGTTTTGTCTTGTCATCTGTTGTTAAATCTGGAGATAACATAGCCCAACTTGCACCTTCATTTTCTGTTGAAAATAAATGGTTACCTGCTGTGTATAATTTCTTTGGATTATGTGGCGAGAAGAAGATTGGATGATTCCATTGGAAACGATACTTCATCGCTTCTGCACCAGCACCCATTGGATTATCAGGCCACACGTTGATCGTTCTATTCTCGCCTGTTTTATGGTCATATCTTGTAATCAATCCGCCATAAGATCCACCATATACAATATCACTATTCAATGGATCAGCCACAATATAACCACTTTCGCCACCCGCAGTCACATCAAAATCGCTTTCGCCTATGAACGCACCATAGGTACTTGACTTAATTCTGAATGCAGAATTGTCTTGTTGCGCAGCTAAAATACGGTAAGGGAAACTATTGTCAGTACTCAAACGATACACTTGCACAGTAGGCTGATTCATCAGACCACTCCAGTTTCTACCTGCATCCAAACTAACTTGTGCACCACCATCATCAGATACAATCATTCTTTTACCGTTCTTAGGATCAATCCATAAATCATGGTGATCACCATGAGGTGTTCTTAATGTGGTAAAGTTTTTACCACCATCAGCAGACACCATAAAGTTCACATTAGGACAGTATACTTTATTTTCATCTGCTGGATCAACAAATACTTTGGTGTAGTACCAAGCTCGTTGACGAATATTATTATCACTACTTGCTAATTCCCAATTTTTTCCTGCGTCATTTGATACGTATAATCCACCATTCGCATTTTCAATCAATGCATATAATTTATCCGTATTTGATTTTGCGACTGCTACACCAATAATTCCCCACACACCCTTAGGCAATCCTTTATTATTTTTAATTGACACCCAAGTATCACCACCGTCAGTACTTTTATACATACCTGAACCAGCGCCACCACTTTCTAAACTATAGGGCGTACGAATCAATTCCCAAGTACCAGCATACATAATATCTGGATTACTTGGATCAATGATTAAATCACTCGCCCCAGTTTGTGGATTCACATACAACACTTTTTTCCATGTAGCACCTCCATCTAAACTTTTGTACACCCCTCTATTTTCATTTGGACCAAATAAATGTCCCATCACAGCAGCCCATACAATATCTGGATTTTTTGGATGCACA
>Ga0114981_10001034_pt1 | contig 18320 bp, 13 predicted proteins | sample S_140806_MF_Meta_FD_87028 | JGI IMG/M metagenome (GOLD analysis project Ga0114981, IMG submission 87028) | Freshwater microbial communities from Lake Simoncouche, Canada to study carbon cycling - S_140806_MF_MetaG | ecosystem: Environmental > Aquatic > Freshwater > Lake | place: Lake...
CGTCGGGTTTGCCCAGTGGGTGCCGGGGAATCTCACAAAGGCGCGGCTGGCCGCCGGCCTATCCCCTGGGGCCCCGATGAGCCCCGGCAACCAGCAGAAGATGTTCTGGGCCTACGTGCTCAACAGCGACAAGCAGCCGGCACTTCGGGAATACCTGGCAGGGCGCAGCAACAACCTCGACGCAGCACATCGCGCCCTGGCAGGTGAGTGGGCCGCAATTCAAGGCCCCAGCGGTCGCGGCGCTTACGACGGAGACAGCGCGGGGAACATGGCATCGATCGGCGCCGCGAAGGTGCGGCAGGCACTGATCAGGGCCCGCCAATCCATCACGAGGAGACCCTGATGCCACAAACACTCGTCCAGAAGAATGGCCGCTGGCAACTGGTCGGCGATGACCACTCGCAGGATCACACCCCGCCGCCGCCGACCCCCGGCCCCAAGCCGAAGGCCCCGGCCAAGAAGGCTGCAACGCCATGGTGGGGGAACCCGGTGCATGCGGTGGCCAACGAGTTGCGGTGGGCGGGGAAGCAGGTGCAGGGCCTCCAGGGGACACAGAAGCCGGGGACCGTCCGGCCGCTGAACCCGTTGCAGGCCGCAATCGGGATGATGAATCCCGTCCAAGGGGCGATCACCGCCGCCGGCCAGCTTTCGCCCGTGGTGCGGCAGCTGCAGGCGGCAAGCACTTACGGAGCCATCCAAACAGCAGGGGAAGGGCTGATCGGCCTTGGCCAGAAAATCCTGGCGCCGGGCAAGTACGCCGATCCCCGCCGCTCCCCTCCTGGGCAGGCACTGAATGCCATCACCAGGGCCGGCTACCGGGTGCTGGGGGCCAAGCAGCCGGAGGACCTGACCGAGGGGCAGCGCGGTGTGATCGACAACCAGGGCCGCATGGCTGGCATCGAGATCGGCACCCTGCCAATCGGTGGAGCTGTCGGCCACGGCCTCGCCGCTGGCGTCAAGGGCGCGAGCTGGGCCGCCAGGGGGCTGCGGTGGGGGACCACGCTGGGCGTGACCCACGGCATGGGGGCCCTGCTGCAGGACTCCACCCAGGGGAACATGAGCAACATGGTGGGCGCCCTCGTCGGCATCGACGGCGTGCCGCTGTCGGTGGACCCGGCGAAGGACGACCGGGTGACGGCGGCCGTTAAGAGCCTGATCCCCAACATCGTCGGCGGCGAGCTGCTGGGCCTGGCTGGATCGGCTGGCGCCAGGGGCGTGAGGAAAGGCTTCGGCAACATCCGCCGATACCAGCGGGCAACCGGCGCTAACACTGCCCACACCACCGCCGGGGAGAAGCTGAAGGCCCGGGGCCTGGTGGAAGACATCGACGGGCAGCAGCGCTTCACCGAGCAAGCGCTGGAGAAGCCGGCCCCGGTCCCGATCCCGCAGACCCCCGACCAAGCCCGCGATGCGGTGCTGGCCCGCTGGGGCCGTGGTGCGCAGCAGCCGGTCGACCAAGTTCGTGGCGCCACGGAAATGGTCACCGCCCCCGTGGCGCCGAAACCCGTTGCGGCGACTGCGGCCGATGCCGCGCCGGTCGTTCCGGAGGCCGCTCCGGTCACCGCCCCCGTGGAAGCCCCGGCACCCGCGCCAGCATCCGTCAGGGATGACTTGATGAATCCCCTGCCCGATCCGTGGTTCTACGACCCGGCCCTGCCGGAGGTGGCGGATGCTCAGAAGCTGGTGAGCCAGCTGGACCCGGCCGAGCTTCAGGCGGTGGCCGGCGCCGGCGCTGATGGCGGCCCGGTGCTTCAGCAGATCGAGGAGGTCATCGCCTCCCGGCCGGCGCCGCAACCACGCGAGGAGATCAGCGAGGCCTGGGCCGGCATCCCCACTGACAGGCTCAGCGACATCTACCTGAATGGCGCTGGCGACCTTCAGCCGTGGTCGGCGCAGCTCGACAGGCTTCCGGCCACCACCTTGGAGGAGCTGTCCCACCCGGACGCCAGCCCCGCCCTGGCGCAGCGGATCGGTGACGACACCGGCAAGGAGTGGCCCTTCTCCCGCGAGGAGGTGATCAACGGGATGCAGGCCCTGTCCGCTGATGGCACCACGATCGTGCCGAACCGGCTGCGGGGCGACATCCGCACCATGCGGGCCGAGGACATCTACGCAGCGCCCCAGGAGTTCCAATACAAGGAGGGCATCAACGCCCAAGGCGAGCAGATGGGCCAGTCGCTGGGCGGCGTTGAGCGATGGGATCCCAACGCCGAGGGGGTCCTGCAAGTGTTCTCGGATCCCCGCGACGCCAAGACCAAAGTGGTGAACGGTCACAACCGTCTGGCGCTGGCCAAGCGGCTGGGCATCCCATCGCTGCGGGTGGAGGAGGTGAACGCCACCACCCCGGCCAGCGCCAGGGCCGCCGGAGCGATCAGCAACATCAGCGCAGGCAATGGCACGCCGTTCGATGCGGCCAAGTTCATCAAAGCCACCGGGGTAACCGATCAGGCGCAGCTGAAGTCCGCTGGCATTGCCACTGACAGAGGGTGGGGGCGGCAGGGCCTGGCCCTAAGCAAGCTGGCGCCGGACATCTTCCAGGAGGCGGTCAACAACGAGCCATTGTTCAGCTGGTACGTGGCACTGGGCGAATCGGGCCTCGATGAGCCGGGGATGCGCGGCGCCTACCAGGTGTTGAAGCAGCGGCCGAAGATGAACCTGAGCACCTTCCGCGAGGTGCTGGATCAGGCCAAGCAGCAGAGCAACGTGGTCCCGTCGGCGCAGGGTGGCCTCTTCGGTGACGAGGTGCTGAACCCGATGCTGCAACGGGCCGAGCTGGTCGCCGATGTTCGAGCAGGCCTGGCCAAGGACCGCCGCCTGTTCGGGTTCGCCACCCGGAACGCCGATGCCCTGAGCGAAGCCGGGGCAACCACGATCGACACGGCCGCCGCCGGCCAGCGGGTGGCCGATGCCCAGCAGGCCCTGGGCCTGTTCGACACCCTCAAGAACCAATCCGGCCCGGTGGGGGAGCTGCTGAGCAATGGCGCGGCGCGGATCGCGCAGGGCGAGAACGCTTCGATCGTGGCCACGCAGATCCAACGGGAGATCGGCGACAGCATCGAGCGGGAGCTGGCCAACAGCGGCATGAAGGCTACGCCGGAGGAGCTGGCCCCGGCGCCGCCGGCGCCGCCACCGATCCCCGAGCCCGATCGGGCAACGCTGGAGGCCCACGCCATCCAGCGGGCGATCGCCAACGGCGAGGTGCGGCCCACTGAAATGGGGCCGCTCGATCTCCCCCCGGCCCCATCGGCGGACATCAGGGCGGTGCAGCGGGAGCTGGCTGCAATGGATCCCACCGTGCCGCTGGAGGACCAGCTGCCGAACATGCCCGCCACCCGGCAGGCCGCGGCCGATGAGCTGCGGCTGGCGGCCGAGTACGCCCGGCAGGATGCCGAGATCGCCTGGGCAGCGGAGACCGCGGCACGGGAGGCCGAGGGCTACGACCTGCTCTCGCTGCAAGAGAAGAAGGCACAGGGGCTGGGGGGCGAGTGGGTGGAGACCGTCACCCCCGAGGTGATGGACGCCACCGTGATGCCCCGCGAGCAGCCGCGGAAAATCTCGGAGAGGTTCGGCGACCTGATGCGAAACATGGCCGAAACCGACGCCCGCGTGTTCCGCGAAATCGAGGAGTTCACCGGCGAGATACGGCAACAGATCTACGACCTGACCGGCGAGGGTGCTCCGCCCCCCAGTCGCCCCGCCCTGATCGCGTCCGAGGTCTCCGGAGCTCCCGAGTTCACCCTGCCCCCCGAGCTAGCCAAGGCCTCCCCCCGGTACGGCCGGAACACCCTGCAGTTCGAGTCCGACCTGGACCGCGCCGCCTATGTGCTGGCGAACGACAAGGCCAAGGGTGGATCCAAGTCGGCCAACAAGTTCCGCGATTCGTTGGTCGCCGCCGGGTTCGATCCCGACCAGGTGGCCGCCCACGGCAAGACCGTGAAGGAGGCGGTGAAGGCTGCTGCGCGGGATACTTCGGCTGAAACCGTGGTGGTGCCGGTGCAGGACTTCGCCGCTGGGCGCCCCCGGCTGCCGCTGCCCGAACAGCAGCGCCAGATCGAAGGCACCAGGGCCCAGATCGATGACCTGCAACAGAAACTCAACGAAGGAGGCTGCGGCACATGAGCAACTGCGACGACCTGCTCCGGCAGATTGCCGAGCTGAAACAGCAACAGGCCAGGCAGCAGGCCGATCTGGACTACACCGAGCGCGTATCGCGGCTCCTGGCAAACGATCAAAGCGGCAGCCCGGTTACGCAGGTGCTCCGGCGATTCCTGGGGGCGATGGATTCCGAATCCACTCAGCAACTGGTGCGCCGAGCGATGGGATTGCGAGAGACGCCAATGGGCGGCGATGGCCGCTTCATCAATTTTGCCCAACTGACGGACTGGCTTGATCAGCTACCAGCCGAAGAGATGGGCGCAGCGCTTGAAGTTTTGCAAGGCGACTGGGCCAATAGGGCCCCTGAAGACTTTGCCTTCGTCACATCGACGGTGAGCCCCGAGCAGTTTTCGGACATGGCCTCGGCTGCCTTCCCTGCCGCTGGCCTTGATTACGACGGGCTGGTGCAGTTCGCCTCCCAGAACATGGGGCCGGTGCAGAACATCCTGGAAGCCACCACCCGCAACCGGGTGATCGCGGACCTCACCATGCAAAACATGCTGGCCGACATCCGCTCGATCCGGGCCTTCATGGAGGAGGCCGGGCTTCCGGCCCCGGTGGAGCTGGGCCGCAAGTTCGCCACCAGCTACGAGAAGGCTTTGCTGGGCCAGCGCAACTGGGCCCTGAACCGCCGCCGGTTGGGCCAATCGCTGCAAAGCCTCAAGAAGGGCCCCGGTGACTTTGCCGACCAGCTGCGGATCCCCGAGCAGGATCTGATCGTCCGCCCCGGCACCGAGGACAACCCGATCCCCACGAAGCAGGAGATCGCCGACTACAGCGACGATTCGATCTTCGGGAAGGTGGTGAGCCTGGTAGACCAGGGCCCCGATGGTGTGGCGGGGCTGAAGCAGCTGGAGCTCGACATCGCAATCGCCGGGATGGACCCCCTCGGCATGCTCGATGAGAAGTGGACATCGCCGGCCGCCCGCCGCGACCTGGGCTATGTGAAGGACACCTGGTTGTTCAATGGCTTTACACCGTTGTTCAGCAGCGCCATCCCCAACCGGGTGATGGAGACCTGGGGCCTGGCCAAGGTGGCAGCGGAGAACGGGCCACTCATGGCCCCGTTCGGCACCAAGGTGTTTCGCACTGCCTGGCGCGATCGCCTGGAGGGTTACCAGGCCGCGTGGGAGACGTTTTGGACCACTCAACGGGCCATGCGGCTGGGCTTCCGGGAGCTCTACTGGGAGCGGTTCCTGGATGGCGATACCCCATTCGCCAACGACATCGACATGCACGGGCGGGCGCTGGCCCCCGAGCAGGAGCTGCAGCAGGCGCGGGAGGTGCTGCAAGCGCCAATCAACTGGGACAAGAACCCAGCCGGGGACGAGGGTGTCATCCGTGATGTGCGCGACAAGCTGCATGTGTCCTGGAAGTTGACCCAGAAATTCTTGATAGAGAAGACCACTGGCGTCGAAAATTTCCCCGTGACACCCGGCTTCCGCATGTTGTCGGTGGATGACAACGTGGTGGGCGCCCGGATGTACCGGTTCAAGCTCCACAACGACCTGATACTGGATGCCAAGCGCAACGGCATCCAGTTGGGTCTGGTGGATGCACAGACCGGTGTGACTGATCAGGCCAGGCTGAAGGCCTACGTGGACAAGCAGCTCGAAGACTCGATCTACCAGAAAATTCCCAGCGAACAGAACCTGATCGACTTCCGTCGCAAGAACGGCATCACCAAGGACATGGCCAGCGACGAGGATCTGCGGGCCTACATGGCGCAGAAGGGGATCCCCGGCACCCCGGTGCTGGCCAACGACATGCAACAGGGGGCCTGGGACTATGCCCAGAGAATGCGGATGCAGAACGTCCCGGAGGGATGGGCCGGCAAAGCCTATGAGTTCCAGAAAGCAGGGCAAAAGGCCAGCTGGATCCTGGACTCCACGATCTTCCCATTCCCCAAGATCCCCACCAACAGCATTGCCTTTCTGCTTGATACGGCCTTGGGACCGATTGGGCCGCTCGTCAAGACGGTGCTGCAAAAGCAGTTTTACGGCTCATCACCAACAGCAAAGCAGCTCGCCGAGCTGGAAAGCGCTTGGGTGCTGTCGGCTTTCCTAGGGGCCAGCTATTTCGCGCTCGACAACCCGTGGGGGAAGCTCACCGGCAACGGCCCGCAGGATCCCAAGCAGCGGCGCGAATGGCTGGCTGCAGGAAACGTCCCCAACACCGTCTTTGGCTTCCCGATCCCACTGGGCCAGGTACCGCTGCTGAACACGCTGATGCTGTGGAAGGATTTGCGCGATGCCGCGGAGGCGGCTGGCGCAAGTCATTACGACCAGTCAACGATCACCGCTGGAATTATGCAGGTGGTGACCGGCACCATCGTTCGCGCCACACCCCTGCAATTCCTGCAGCGATTCATGGAAGTCGTCCAGTCCGGCGACGAGACGAAATGGAAGCGGTTCCTTGGCTGGGTGGCATCAGGCCAGGGGAACCCCGTCGGGGGCCTGGTCCGCACTCTGGAGCGGAATCCGTTCAACACCAGCGGCAGCCGGGACTTCTACCGCTACCCCGAGATCACCGCGGCCGACCGGGATCTGATGGCCAACCTGCCCGAGGAGATCCGCTACACCGAGGATGGCCTGCGCAACCTGCTGGTCACCCTCCAGCCGGCCCTGGGCCGCGTTGCCGGCGTGGCCTATCGGAACCAGGACCACCTGGGCCGCGACATCCACCTCTCCGATGGGATGCGGCAGGAGGACCACCCGGTGGGGATGCCGGGCTTCTTCACCGGCCCGGTGCATCAGGAGCTGGACCGGCAGGATCTCCTCGACCCGCCCGAGGTGCTGCTGACCGGCCGCCTCAATGGCGTCCCCCTGGCGCCCGAGGCCCAGAAGGAATGGAACCGATACCGCTACAGCACCAAGGGAGGTGACGACTACTACCTGCTCAACGACCTCTACGGCCGATCGGGGGAGTTCAGCATCAAGTCGATCAGCGAACGATTCCTGAAGCGGGAAAACGGCGAGCGGGTCACGGTGAAGGATGTGGGTGCGATCGAAACACCGCTGAGCAGCCTGGTGGCCAAGGCGATCAGGGGCCGCACTATCTACGAGTCCTACAACTGGCTATTCCGCTCGCCCGAGTACCGGGCGCTGCAGGCCGATCCGGTCACCTCCTCCAACCGCGAGGTGAAGGACCGGCCGCCGGCAAAGCGGCAGCAGATGCCGGGGCCATGGGTGATCCGTCAGATCGCCACCTACTACGACCTTCGCGCCACCGGGCAGCTGGGAGGCAGCGACACCGCATGGGCGAAGGAGTGGCAGGGCCTCGCTGCGCAGCAATACGCCAACAGCATCACCGAGGCCAATAACGAGTTCCGCCGCATCACCGAGATCCTGGTACCAGGCTCCCAATGAGCTTGTAGGCAGCGCCTGAGCGGCCACAATGGAGCGATACACGGCTGCAGTGCATCGCCTTGGCCTACGCCTACATCCAGATCCCAGGCAACGGCACGAACCGCCTCTTCTCGGTCTCGTTCCCCTTCATCCTCCGGGCCCACGTCAAGGTCTACCTGGGCTACGACGTTGCCACAGGGACCGGAACAGAGCTGGTGGATAGCACAGGCTTCACGTGGCTCTCCGACACCCAGATCCAAACCACCGTTGCGCCGCCCACGTACACGACGCTCACCATCATCCGCAAAACACCAAACGGCACGCAACTGGTGACCTGGGCGCCGGGGTCCCCTCCCACGCCGACCGATCTAAACATATCCGATCTGCAGTCGCTATACGCAATCCAAGAGCAATCCGACCTCTACCAATCAACGGTTGATGCCGCGATCACGGCAGCAGCAATGGCATTATCTGCAGCCAATGCTGTGAGCGCGGCGTTGCCGTATCAGCCCATTGCGTCCGTGTCGCTCATCCCGGCATCGCCGACAACGGGCCAGCGAATCGAAATCGGCAACACCACCGGGCTTGGTTCTTTTTCCCCTGTAGCTGGCAGGCCTGCCGGTTTCGTTGGGGGCACCAACCTGAAAGCCAGGATGATCTACGGGACGCCCGTAGCCGCAACCTGGAACTGGGTGGATTACTCCCCGCTGGATCCCGATGGCCGATACGCTGACATCAATTTTACTCAGTCAGGCGCTGGTGCAGTTTCGCAACCCGTTGCGGGCAAGCTGAAAGAGATGGTTACCGTACGAAATTTTGGAGCTGCAGGAAACGGAACCACGGATGATCTTGCAGCCTTCAACTTTGCTGCCAATGCCGCGCCTGATAGAAGCGTTATCGTTCCACCTGGCAACTATTTTATTTCGGCGGCTACGGATTCGGCTTACTGGATCCTCCTGCCTGGAGCTAACATCATCGGCCTTGCTGCAGCTGACGCTGGCCAGAACGGGTTCATGCAGGACCAGTCCCGCTTGACCGGCAACATATTCGCATTCAATAGTAAGTTACCCGGTAAGCATTACTGGCCCACTGTGACCATAGGGGCCACGAATCGCTGGTTCATGAAGAATTGGAAATACACATCAGATTTTGCTCCTCGGCTGGTCGTATCGGCTGACGACAATCTGCCGGGCGCATATTTCTCCAGCTACGTGGGGCCCACCTCCGGGTTGGGGTTTGCCATCGGCGCCATGTTCTCAGGGGTTAGCAATGACACGAGCGCCGGCAGAAAAGGCGCTTGGTCTGCTTACTGCGAAGGGTTCCGAGGTGCCCCTGTTGACGGGACGCAAGCGGGGGGACTGATAAATTTTGAGATGGATATAGTTAACCTAGGAGACACCCAGTCAGTTACGCCAAGCAATGTCTTTAACACTGGAATTACTGCGGGCCTTTGGTTATCCTCCGGCGGCGGCACCTCTGCACCGCTAGCAGGCACCGGCAACGACGCTTCTGTCGCTATTGGTATAATTTCCAACCCCAAGGCATACCGGAGGGGGCTTGTTGTGCGCGATGGCGCTATTAACACAACAGGAGCACTTTTTAACGAAATTGTCGCATCTGGCCTTAACTCTGGGTGGGCTTGGTATTATCCGCAGGGAGCGGGCGGCGGGGTTGCGTCCTACCTGGACAACTACAGACATGAAAGAGTATTTAACACCACAACATCATCCTTTTGCGTAAAAGATATAAGCCGTAGAATCAAAAGCGACGGCAGCACCGGCGCTGGGTGGGAGGTTTACCGGCATTTGTTTTTCAGTGCCAGGAACTCAGGCGCCAACGAGTTCGACGGCGCTCAAATGGTTGTTCGGCAAGAAACAAATTTCAGTGGGTCAAACGCTCGCTTTAGTTATACATTTGAAGCAAACAACGATGGAGCAGGTAGGGCCGGGTTAGCTATTAACCTAAACCTTGAAGCCAGCGTTCACCCACTCTCAGATAACACCACCGTAAATGGAACGCCATCGTTTAGGTGGTCGACTGTCTACGCAGGCACCGGCACGATTGCCACGTCAGACGCTCGGCTCAAGCAAGATATAAGTGCGCTGAGCGCAGCTGAAAAACGAGTTGCACTTGCAATTATGCCCCGCATTGCAAGGTATCGTTATATTGATGCCGTTGAAAAAAAGGGCGAGCGGGCCAGGGTTCACGTGGGCGTAACCGCCCAAGAGGTTGAGAGTGCTTTTGCGGCGGAAGGGCTTAATGCTGACGACTATGGACTTTTTTGCTGGGATAAGCTATCGGATGGGTCCGATAGATATGGTATCAGGTATGAAGAGTTAACATTTTTCATACTAGCAGCGGTCTGGGATATCCTTGACCGACCAGAATTCAGGTCTGTCTGAACCAAGCCGGTCTTGCTATCTCCACGTGGCGAACTGCGCTCCACTCCCGTAGAGTTACTGCATCGTGCGTCAGGCCGCCATGGCACTCCTTGAGCCCATCAACGACTTGGCGGTCCTGGGGGTTGGCTGGCTGCTCGGCAAGCTGGATCGATGGGCGTCCACCCGGTCAAGCGCAGACACGCAGCAGGCCCAGGCGCTGGCCTTGCTGACACAGAGCCTCACCCACCTGGACAAAACGATGGGGCGGCTGGATGGAGCCATTGATCGGCTGTGGGAGCGCACAAACGAGATGGAGCACCGCATCTCGACCCTTGAAGGGCAGATGAAGCCGTGAAGCCCTATCTCGGGGCCTGCCTGGCATTTGCCGGCATTTGCCTGGTGGCCAGTGCAGCGGTTGGCGTGGCGGATTGGGTTATCTGCCTTGGCAACAGCGGCGGCAGTGCTTGCCGGTCGGCGCGGGGCGACGCCGTGACGGCATTGATGGGGGCGGCCAACGTGGCCCTGGGCGTGGCGCTGCAGGATCGCCAGGGCTCCTAACCCGGCCCTTAGCCGAATGCTCTGCACCCCCGTAGCATGGGGCGTAGACCTGCCGTGCAACTCATGGGTTCCGCCGTCACCTTCGCCCCCCATCACACCGATGTTTTTGGGCGGCTTAAGACGACACGGCACCAGGGGATGTTTGATGCTGATTTCGAGTACGGCAGCCAGCCGGCCAGATGGGAGAGTCTGACGGTTGGCAGCGCCACGATCTCCCACCAGCCTCAGCTTGGCGGCGTAAGGATGCGCCTGACGACAGCGGCTGGCGACGTTGCTATTCGGCAATCGCGGCCATATCACCGTTACCAGCCCGGCAAGGACCAGCGGGCCACGGGAGCGATTGTGTTTGGCACTGCGCTTACAGGGCAAGTGCAGCGATTTGGCTTCTTTGATGATTCTAATGGCGCATTTATCGAGCAAAATGGTTCCTTGGTAACTACCAGCAATCCGTCCGGAATGGCAGCAGTTATCCGCTCCGATGTGAACGGAACCATTAACGAGAACAGGATTCCGCTTCCGTCGTGGAGCTGTGACCTTGGACGGATCGCGGGCATCAACTGGAACAATCTTTTGATGTTCTTTGTTGAGTATGCCTGGTATGGCGGCGGTTCAGTCAGGTTCGGTATCACAATTAACGGCTCTGATTTCATTCTTCATGAACACAGCCCGAGCTCTTTGGCATTAAGCGCGGTCCCCTGGTGCCGTACTGGCAATCTGCCTGTTCGTTATGAGATGCGAAATATCACGTCAGTTGCATCTGTGCAGGACATGATTCACTGGGGTGTTTCTGTCGTAACTGACGGCGGCCAAGATGAACAACGGGGTTTCACGTTTGGCTACGGCATGGCTCCCCAGGTCCCTCGTCGCACCGTTGCCGCCAACTCGGTGCGCTATCCCCTGATGAGCTTTAGAAACAGGATCATGGGGACTCTTGAATACACCCAGGCCTCCTCTGCAATCACGGCTGGCACCACCACCAACCTGACGGCCACTGGCACCCCTTGGACGGTTGATCAGTGGAAGGGGCGATTCGTGTCCTACGTCAACGGTGGCATCACATACACGGCAAGGATCGCCACCAACACCACCAGCGCGTTGACGATCGCCGACATTGTTACCGGTGGCGCAATGGCCGCAGCACCGGTAGCGGGCCAGAACTACACGATTGGCCTGATCAACCGTGGCCAGATCCTGCCACGCGGCCTAATGCTGACCGCTTCGGCTTTGTGCCAGATTGAAGTTATCCAGTCGTCACCCGGCAATCCGATTGTGCTGACTGGCGCCAGCTTTGCTGCACTGTCCGGCCTTGGATCTCCCAGTTCCTTTGCCGAACGTGATGTATCCGCCACGGCCTTGTCTGGCGGAGAGGTTGTCAACCGCTTCACCGCTCCTTCAGGCGGATCTGGCTTGCTTAGTCTTGATCTAGGCAATCAATTTGCTCTTTACACAAATATCAGAGGCAACTTGGCTGACATTCTGACCATTGCCGTAACAACTCCAGCTGCTGCCGCTGCCGATGTCGGCGTTGACCTGGTGGCGCAGGAGGCGATGAGCTGAGACGCTTCCTGGCAAGCTGACACGAGCACCGCGCCCTTGGCTGGCTGGGCGCGGTAGCGAGACTGTTGCACCCTCGTAGAATACGGCCGAGAACTGCTTACCGCTCTCGCCATGACCTCGACCCCCTTTTACGAGTTTCCGCAATCGCAGCCCATCCAGGGGCGAGGGAGCGCCGTGTCGGTGATTTTCACCCGGCCCGCTGATACGACCAGCTACACCGCTGCTGACGTGATCGGCAACGCCACCAGCGCAATCCATGAGTTTGCTGGCGTTGGCCGGGCCGGGGGCGTGTACCAGCTGCTTGGTGCGTCCTGCATCATCAACTCAACGTCCGTGCCCACGGGCATGACCACCCTGAAGCTGCACCTGCTCAGCTCAGCACCGTCCGCCATCGCGGATAACGCCGCCTTTGCCCTGGTGGCAGCTGATCGGAGCAGATACCTGACTCAGATCGATCTTCCCGCTGTTGCGACTGTGGGGTCTGGCTTTGTCAGGACCTCCGTGGACGTCTCTGCTGAGCGTCCCATCGCCACGGTTGGCACAAGCCTGTTCGGCCTGCTGGTCACCGATGCAGCGGTAACCTCCCCTGCCAGCGCCCTGGAGTTCCAACTTCGGGTTTTCCTGCAGGAAATTGCCTAAGCAGCAGGGCTTTCCTGCCAGACCGACACGAACACCGTGCCCTTGGCCAGCAGGGGCACGATCTTGTCGCGTAGATCAGCGTTGTGGGCCCGGACGCAGCCGTGCGTGGCCACCAGGGGCTGAAACGGCTGCCAGCAGCCGCGCATGCCCAGCATAGAACCGCCGCCATGGATGGCGATGCCAGCGCGGCCGTAGCGCCGCTCCTGGGCCTCCAGCTCCATCAGATCGAGCGTGAACCAGCCGTAGGGCAGCAGATCCCCCGGCACAGCAGCAGGGAAGTCTCCCAGCCGCTCGTAGTCGCGCCACACCGATCCAACCTTGTAGAGACCCGGTGGTGTGTCGGTGTTGGGCGACTGCCACTCGCTATCGCCCCCCTGGCCCCGCGCCAGACAGGGGATGGTGAACAGCTTCTTACCGCTGAAGTCGAACGCCGTCAGGGTTTCGGACTGATCGTTGACCACCAGGTGGGAGTCACCGGACTTGAAGCCGAACTGGTGCGGCGTCTTGGCTGGACCGACAAGGGAGGGCATGATGAGGGCAGGAAGTCTGCACCCATGTAAGAGTGGCCGACCATCAGGAGCAACTGGAGTCGATCCAGGCCAAGCTGCTGCAGCAGATCGAGGAATCCCTCGATGTCCGAGAGCTCCCGGATGGCAGGGTGCTGGTGCCGACCGACGAGGACAAGCGACTGGCCCTGGCGGTGCTCAAGCACAACGCCATCACCTCCTCGATCGGCGATTCGCAGCGGGAGAAGCTGAAAGCCAAGATCACTGGCAACATCGACACCAGCCGCATCCGGGAGAAGCGCCGCCTGGTGGCCCTGCCCACCCCGCCGGCAGAGGGGGCGGCCTAGTGGACTACATCACAAACAGACCGCCAACACCTGAAGATGCTCGCCGAGGCTTTGTTGTCGCCTTTCGGTAGAGCGGTTCGTCACGGCTGCTTAGGGGTGGCCGCGGCTCCCGGGTGACGCCGCCCTGGGGCCCCCGGGGCGCCGGCCGCCGGCCGCCCATCACCAGGGTGTCGATCGCGTTCGCGTCATCGCTCAGGAACAGCTCCAGCAGGGCATCTTCTTCGTCGTCCAGCCGCTTCTGCTGCTCCTTCTCCTGGTCCTTCGCCAGCAGGTCCAGGAAGTGCTTCACCCCAAACGAAAGACCATCGGCCCGGTCGTCCCATTCCAGGCTCCCCTTCTCCGTCGTAATGCGTGAGAGCTGGTAAGGCAGCGACCGCAGGTGGCCGTGTTCTGCATCCTGCTCGGCCTCGGCATAGCTGCGCTGCAACACCTGCTTGGCCACGATGAACCGGTGCTGCTGGATCAACGGCGCCATGATGTCCACGATCCGCCGCTCCTTCTGCTGACTCACCCGCTCCTCTTCGACCAGGACCCGGTGGATCCTGTTCATCACCGGCTGCAGCAGGGCCGCGAACATGCCGTCACCGAAGTTGCTCTCGGCCTTCACGGTGACGACCCCCCAGTGCTTGGCGCGCAAGGCAAGCATCATCAGCACCTCTTCCTCGTAGCCGGCGCTGGTGCCGCCTTCTTCGAGCAGGAAGATGTTGCCGTTCAGCTCTACTTGCACGTTCCAGGCCAGTTCGTCCTTGCCGCGGCCGGATGGGTCGATAAACAGGCCGGCGTTCCACTTCTCTGAACGGGGGATCCAGCTGCCGAGCACTTTCGGCTTGTGGTAGTGCCGATCGGCGCCCATCCCAACGCACACCAGATCGTTGTGACGCAGCTCGGCATCGTCGGACCACACCACCAGCTCCGGCAGGGCTTTCCCGTCCAGGGCCAGCACCACCAGGTCGCCGAGGCGGATCGGGTATCGATCGGCGGTGCTGATCCTGGTGTTCAGCATCCACTGCAGCTGCCAGTTCTGGCGGCTCAGCCGGCTCTGGCGGCCCAGTAGCTCCTCGTGATCGAAGCGCTCCGGATCGGTGGGCGCCCCCGCAAGCTCCGGGTGGGCCTGCACCTCCGAGGCAATCAGTGGATCGAGGTGTCCTTCGTAGGCCCCCCACTCCTCCGGCTTGCTGGGATCCGGATACCGCGCCGGCCAGAACCGGATCGCGTAGCCCCGCTCGCGCACAAGCCGCCAGTACAGCGAGGTTTCAAGGTGGGGGGTGCCCTTGTAGCTGATCCTCCGCGGGAACACCTGCCGCACTTGGTCAGCCATATCGAAGCTGGGGGGGTTGCTGGGATCCCAGTCACGGTCCGCCGGCTTGATGATGCTTTCGAGCTCGCTGATCGCGTGGAACAACCGCTCGACCTTCAGCGGCGTGATCGAGTTGTTCAGGGTCTCGATGTCGTCGGGCACGATGAAGGTGGCCCGCTTCCCGGTCAAAGCCGACGCCAGGATCCCCGAGGCCCGCACAGAGGGCGCCTGCTCCGCCCCGATCCGGGCGGGCGCCACGTTGAACGCACCGGCGGCCTTGAGGCCATCGGGCCGCGGCTGCAGGCACCTCAGGATGTCGATGGTCTGAGTCCAGGCCAGCATCTGCCCGGTGATCTCCGCCGCCTTCTCGTCGGTGTTGGAGGCGATCAGCACCCGCTCGTTAAAGGGATCGATCCGCAACCGGTGCATCGCATCGATGGCAGCCATCGTGGACTTCGCCACCCCCCGAAAACCCACGGTGATCTGATGCTGGGGGCCTGCGTTTCCCCATTCGAGGATGCCCAGCTGCTGCTTGGTCGGCTCGTCGGCCAGGCCCAGCTCCTGCAGGATGTAGGCAGCAAACACCTCAACCGGCCACAACTCCTCTGGCAGTGGCTCCCAGTCAGGGATCAAGGGGAAACCCCCGCCAAGGCATGCCCGGACGGGGATTTCCTGCACCTACCGGAAGGGCTACCACACCCAGCCGACAGCCGCATCATACGACCTTCTCGTTGGCTTCATCCACAAGCCCCTGCACCGTGGCGATCAACTCGTCCCTGGAAACCGTTCGCTTCAACTCCACCCCGAACTGATCCGCGGCAAAGCTGACCAGCTGGGTCTTGGTGAAGCTGGAGAAATCGCGGTCCTCGATCTGCCGATCCACGGCGACTGGTGCCACACCCTCTTCGCCAGGGGGCTCCTGGGGCGCCTCCTCGGCCCCTTCTTGCACGATCTCTAGCGGAGAGCGCCACTGGCCGGCCGGGGGCTCCTCGGCGGCCTCCTGGCCCTCCGTGGTGACCTCCTCGGTGGCCGCGGCGTCCAGTGTCAGCGATGCCCACTCGGCGGTCAGGTGTTCCTCCACTGCGGCATCGTCGGTCGCCTGTGCCTCTTTGGCCTGCTGCTCCGTGGTCTTCCGCCCGGCCGTCGCTAGCCGCCCTTCCAGGTCCAGCTGCTCCGCCAGCCGCAACCGCAGCGCCTCTTCCCCGGGGACGTAGCTCCCACGCGCCGTCACCCGCTCAAGCGCCTCCTGCACCACCCACGGCGGCACATCGTCAAAGCCGGTCAAGAACAGGGACTGCTTCTCAAGATTGCTCAGGTACACCAGTGGATCGCAGCGTCGGGCGAAATCTAACGCCGCCTTCCTCAGTCCTCCACATTGCCGCCACGGTTAAAAGCCTCCTTGAACTGCGACCACAGGTGCCCCTCCTTCTGGGCCCTCCCGATCGCCCACAGGTGTGGGTCCAGCAGGTAGAACACCTCGCCGCTGCGGCGGTTCAGGCACCGCACCAGCAGGTACTCCTTGCGCAGCCGGGTCAACGACGTGGAGACGTGCGGCGGGCTGGTGCCCGACAACTCCGCCAGGTACGCGGCGCTCGCCTTGATCCGGCCCTGGTCCCGACCGGCGGCCTTGCACATGCACATCTGCAGAGCTCGAACCACAACCAGGTCACGAGGTTGCAATCGCTTCTGCCGCACCAGCAGCAGCAGCCTGTCGTCCATGGCGCTGGTGTCCGGCAGGTACATCTTGATGAAATGCCTAGAGTCCATTCGTTGATCGCTGATGGGGCGGTCAGACAGCCCGCTTGCATCTACTTCTGGTTTCGCAGCCCAGTCGTAGAGAGGGTTGTCGTTTCGGGCCGGTAACGGCCAGTTCAAAGCTACCCCCGAAACACCCTCCCACAACAGGCCCGTTTGGTAATTGATCTGATGATCTCTCTAGTGACCCCATAGCAGCCATTGCTCCCGGGTCCCACGGCTCCCCATCCCCCTGAACACACGCATCCCCCTTCCCTCGTGTGAATCACGGCGGAGCGAAGCGCAGCCGGGATGCCCCGCCGGCGAGGCGGGCTGTTCAGGGGCGCTGTGGGGCGAAGCCGTACGAGACACCAACCCAGCGACAACGGGATCCACCGCAACCGCTGCAGCACTGGTGCCCACCGCACCCAGTACCCCGGAAAAATGTGGCGCATTTGGTCGGGGGGTCCCCTGAAGCGCTCGGCGCGCAATCCCCCCGGCGGGGGGTGCCGATCAACCCTGGGCAGCGGTCGCAGCCAGGGGATCAGCAGCAGCCAGGGCAGACCGACCGTGCCGCAGGGGGCCCTGGCGGATTGAACATCCGCTGCGGGGGCACGCGGTCAGGACCAGGCTGGGCTGGGGCCACCTGTCAACCCTCCTTTACGACGATTTACATCAGCAGAGCAAAGGGCCCCGCACCAAATGACTCCACCTATGTATACTATGGAAGCCAGGTGGACCGCTGCTGACTGCGGAGCCTGGCACCACCTACATCACCTACCACCAATGAAGACCCATCCCATCGAGGCGGCTGCGATCGGCGCGGTTGCCGTTGTCCGCCTGGTCCGTGCTGTTGTTGTGCCCGTGGTGGCGCTGACCCTGACCGTGGCCGGCTGGAGACCGGCAGCACCGGCAGCACCGGCAGCCGTGGCATCAGTGGTTGCACCGGCAACCGTGGCTCCTCTAGTCGCTGTGGCATCGCTGCCGGTGCGGGAGCTGCGGCAGCTGGCTCGTACTGCTGGTCACCGTGCGCTGGCTCGCAACGGACGCACCTTCTTCTCCGTCGCCCCCGGAGTCCTTACAGGGTGACATGGCCTCAAGCCTGCTGATCCTGCTGATCCCCCACGTTGCAGTGGGTTTGGTTGCTGAGATGGGCTGCTGACACCTGCTGAGGCCTCAGCAACCCTCAGCAACCCTCAACAACCTTTCTCAGCAGGTAAAGGCCTTGCAATGACTACAACTCAATCAATTCAGCAGGTTTAGGAGTCTCTCCTCCCGTCATGCGCGCGCGCGTCGGACGGCCGCCGGGCTGACCTGCTGGCTGCCCTGGCGCTGGCCTGAGCACTGCTGATCGCCGGGGCCAACGGCTCCCATCCGGGCCGCCGATGCCTGGCCCGGCCCCTGATCCCTGCACCGTGGCCCTGGGGAACCCTCGGCCACCCTGCAGCGCTCAACCGCTGCTCACCTACCCCCAAATCATCGTTATGGATAACAACGTCACCACCGAAAGGCCTCTGAGTCATTTGCCATCGTCTGGCCTGTATTGGGTCGACATAAACAAAATGAAACACGCTGGCAACTGCTCCGGCCTGCTGGGCGACTGCTCCGGCCTGCGGGGCGACTGCTCCGGCCTGCGGGGCGACTGCTCCGGCCTGCTGGGCGACTGCTCCGGCCTGCGGGGCAACTGCACCGACCTGCGGGGCTACTGCTCCGACCTGCTGGGCGACTGCTCCGGCCTGCTGGGCGACTGCTCCGGCCTGCTGGGCAACTGCTCCGACCTGCGGGGCGACTGCTCCGAC